>Ga0316203_1001774_pt1 | contig 13450 bp, 9 predicted proteins | sample 6monrhotite_MG_FD_204940 | JGI IMG/M metagenome (GOLD analysis project Ga0316203, IMG submission 204940) | Microbial mat bacterial communities from mineral coupon in-situ incubated in ocean water Damariscotta River, Maine, United States -... | ecosystem: Environmental > Aquatic > Marine > Coastal... | reverse complement strand
CCATCCCAAATATATGTTCAAGCTAAAAAAGATGTTGAACATCTTTTTCAGCTGAAATGACTATTTTTGACATCATTTTTGGTCTAAAAAGACATCCAACATCCTTTATATTACTGCAGTATCCCATAAGAGATAATGAACAATCCCTGAGAATAATCACTTACCTGAGAACCAACAGGATAAAATGGTGGATATACCTTTCTGTAAAGTCCGTAGACTACAGAGAGTGAGTATAGTCCTACTGAGGACCTACATAAGTGGACTGGCCCCCACCTATGTAGGATACATACCAAACTAATTAGAGAAACTTTAAATGGACAGAATTGGACAAAACTCTCACTATTTTATACCTAAGTAAAACTGTTACTTAGGGTTGTTAAAACACAACAAAATATAACGCACAAGTGAACACCAAATTTATATATCTATATAGGAGCAATACATAGAGATGTTAAAGCTCCTTGAAGAAGCATCCAAGACTAAGGCAGACAATTTAGAAAATAGCTGCCTTTTCCCTAAACTAAATACACACAATTACCTTTGTTAAAGTTGATCTTTTTTATACCATAACTTTGTTGCCTAGACCCTCTAGGTATAGTACACTGTGAATTCATAAGCTACATTAGTACCTTGTTCATATATTGAATACCATTTAAATAATGAAACCCTCACCAACTACTGCTGCTCCAAACCCTTTCAAGACCACCTTTGAGGCACCCCAAACAGGGCTAAAGAAGACAGAATTGAGTGAACCTGAGAAAGGATAAGTGGTACAAGTGAGTCTAAGAAGCCCCCCACTGAACAAGATCCCCAGCAGTATAAGCTGTCTATCAGGGTATTCAAGACTGGTATAGTTGAAGAATACATCCAATGGGAAGAAGCCTTGTTGCAGGTGATCGTGGGACAAAATATCACCAGTGGAGTAGGCAAGTACACCATGACCAGGCAATTGTTAGCCAGTGATGCCCTCACTGCTTTCCAATTGGCCACCACTGCCCAGGGCAATAAGATATCAAACAACTTTAAGGTTGTCCTGGAGAAATTAAGGGAACATGTTTCCCACTCAAGAGCCTCTACATTCAGAAAAGGTACACGATGAGGTACACGAGGAAGCCTTATGATATCAACATCAGGAGTTATGTTGCAAGGGTCAGGGAAATCAATGCCACCTTGATCAATTTCCCACCTTTTGATGTCAACCAAGGGTTTGAAGAAGAGGAGTTGTTAGACATCTTGGAAAGCGGCATCCCAGCCTCCTAGAAAAAAGACATGGTCAAGCAGGGGTTTGACCCAACGGATGAGACCTTAACCAAGTTTGTGGAGTTCTGTGAGAGGTGTGAGTTCACTGAACAGAAGGCTCCCAAAGAAAGCAAGAATAAGAAGCCAACTTGGCCACCTCTATCTGAAGCAGATAAAAAATTTAAGGAGGAACACAAAGCCAAATGCAGGAAATTCACTCCAGACAAGAAAGCGACAGCTGCAAACAAAACAAGTACTGCCCCCTTCATGACACTCATGGACATGATATGTCTGAATATAAGGTTATGATCGAGAAGGTAAAACACATGCACACCAGCTATGAAGGCGGTTCCATGAACAGGAATACCCCGAGGAGGTTTCCTACGGCTAGTGATGAAGTTAGGGGAATCTTTGAAGCCTTCTTGGGCAAGAACATTAGCCCAACATACAAGATTGGAGAGCCATGACACAAAGCAAGGTTTGTGGCGCTGAAAGAAAGTGAGATGGAAGAAGTCAATAAATTTGAGGCGTTGACCATGCGTCAGCCTCACCCTGACTCCATAGACAGTGAGTAGGACAAAGGTAGGACCGTGGGAACCTGACGGTTACCAATAAATTACACAAAAAAGATTTTTATGCGCATGACTATCCTTCATTACCTCCGTCTGCCCAACACCAACACAAAAACATAAAAAGTTGTCACTTAGCACCACTCACCTTTGCAAGGGTCAATGTGAGCTTAGATATGCCACAAATACACACTGCCAATGTACTTTTTGACAGTGGTGCTTCTGAGACACTAATAAGCAAGGAATTGGCACGTCACCTTAGAATCAAAGCTGACAAACCAACAATCTGGCAAACAGCAAGTGGACTGATATCTATAGCAGAAGTAGCTCATGTTCATTTTTGCCTACCAGAATTCAATGAATCCAAGGTGATCCAATGGAAGATAAATATCTACGAAGGGACCACTCTAAGGTATGACATCATCATCAGCAGAGACTTGATGAGCCCCTGGGTTTCACCATCAACTTTACAGATCAAGTAGTTAAATGGGAACAGGACTACATAACAATGAAGGATATGGACATTACAGAAGAAGAAGTACATATCCAGACCATGAATGAAGAACCCTAAGGATTGAAAGACTCAACAGAAAGAGTCAGAAGTATCTTGAAAGCTAAGTACGCCAATGCTGACCTGAAGGAGTTAAGCCAGGAATGCCCAAATCTATCCAAGGAAGAACACACAAAGCTCCATACCTTACTACAGAAGTTTGAGTCCCTATTTGATGGAACCTTAGGAGTATGGAATGACGCCCCCCATGACATCGAACTCAAGCCAGACGCCACACCATGCCATGCAAGATGACACCCAGTTCCAACGTGCCATAACAGCACACTGAGGATGAAAGTAGACAGGCTAGTGAAACTGGGAGTTCTCAGGAAAGTCAACCACTCCGAATGGGTGGCCCTATCCTTTATTATGGCCAAGAAAGACTAGGCAGTCAGGTTCCTCACAGACTTTACAGAGCTGAACAAGAGGATGAAAAGAAACCCATTCCCAATCCCTAAAATACAGGAATTGCTACTGAAACTACAAGATTTTCAGTTTGCCATATCTCTAGACCTCAATATGGGATACTACCATATCGAGTTAACACCAAGATCCAAAAGCTTATGTACTATTATCTTTCCGTGGGGAAAATATGAGTACCAGAAACTGCAATGGGCCTCTGCAATAGCCCAGACATATTCCAAGAAAGGATGTCCTCCCTAATGACAGGGTTGGAGTTTGTTAGAACATACATAGATGACCTGTTAGTGATAACTACGGGATCATTTCAGGAACACCCCAAAGGACTAGAAACAGTCCTCAACCGCTTAACAGAAGCCGGTTTGAAAATCAATGCATCTAAGTCATTCTTTGCTAGAACTGAATTAGAATACCTAGGGTTCTGGCTGTCCAGAGAAGGCATCCAGCCATTACCTAAGAAGGTAGAAGCCATCATGAAGATAGCGCCACTTAAAAACAAAAAAAGAGTCAAGACATTTCATAGGAATGATTAACTACTACAGAGACATGTGGGCCAAAAGATCAGAGATTTTAGCCCCTCTCATAAGCCTAACTTCTAAGTTAGCAAAATGGGATTAGACAGACGAATGTCAAACCAACTTTGATAGGATGAAAAGTATACTCAGTAGAGAAGTCCTCCTGTCATACCCCGACTTCAATGAAACCTTTCACATCCACACAAATGCTAGCCACAAACAGCTAGGTTCAGTTATATCCCAGAAGGGCAAACCTATTGCATTTTATAGCAGAAAACTGAATACAGCCCAAACTCGATATACCACAACAGAAAGAGAATTACTCTCCATAGTGGAAACTCTAAAAACATTTAGAACTATATTATTGGGACAAAAACTAGTTGTCCATACAGACGACAAGAACTTAACATACACCAAACAGAACACTGAAAGAGTTATGAGATGGCACCTACTCATAGAAGAGTATGGCCCTGAACTGGTATACATTAAAGGTGCCAACAACCATGTAGCTGGTGCTCTTAGTAGGTTGGAAACCACTGATGAGACTAAACCACTCTCAGAAATGAACCAACAAGAACTGGCAGAGGTCTTTGCTATAGACAAAGCTGACTTCCCAACTGATGCTTCACCCATAAGCTATAGGGTGTTAGCACAACATCAGAATAAATATAAATCCTTACTTAGCAAAATCAAAACTAAACAGCCAAATTATGCTATTCAGGCTTATCATGGAGGTGGCAGAAGCCAAGACCTGATTACATTCAAAGACAAAATAGTGGTACCCTCCAGCTTACAAAGCAGAGTAATAGAATGGTACAACACTATGCTGTGCCACCCAGGTGAAAATCACACTGAACAGAGTATCAAATAATACTTCTGGTGGCACAACATAAGAGGCGAGGTCCACAAGCAATGAAGTAAGTATGCCCTATGTCAGAGACTAAAGAAAGCCAAGAAAACATATCGCCATCTATCTGGGAAAGAAGCTGAAGCTGAACCTTGGGACAAGCTATGTGTTGACCTGATAGGACCATACACAATCAAGAAACTCAAAAAGGAATGGACCCTACATTGTGTAACAATGATATACCCTGAAACAGGCTGGTTTGCAATGAAGAAAATCCCTGATAAAAGAGCAGATACCATCGCCAACCTAGTTGAACAAACTTGGTTCTCTCGCTACCCCTGACCAACCCAAATAATCTTTGACAGAGGCAAAGAATTTATGGCTGAGTTTAGTGAGATGATGCAGAATGATTATGGTATCAAGAAGAAGCCAATCACAACCAGAAACCCACAAGCTAATGCGATTTTAGAACACATCCACCAAGTCATAGGAAATATGATTAGGACCTTTGAATTACAAGAAAGAGAACTGGAAGAAGTAGCACCCTGGAAGGTAATACTAGCTGCCATCATGTTTGCCTTGGGAGCAACATTTCATACCACTCTACAAGCAACACTAATGCAACTAGTCTTTGTCAGAGATGCCATGATAAACATAGGTTTCCAAGCAGATTGGAACTATATCAAAAACAGAAAACAGCATATTATAAAGAAAAATAATGTAAATGAAAATAAAAAAAGAACCAAACATATTTATGAAATAGGAGACAAGGTCTTATACAAGGTAGACTCCTTGAGCAAGTATGGAGTAGTCCCCTATAAAGGACCCTATCCCATAGTACAAGTTAATATAAATGGAACTGTTAGAATACATATGGAGAATGTAACTGATACTGTGAATATCAGACTATTACACCCCTATAAAGAATAACTAATATAAACCAAAAACATTGCATTTACAGAAGTAATCTTAATCACCAAAACAATCCTTTGTATGGAGGCGAGTGCAGTATCCCAGAGGAGATAATGAACAATCCCTGAGAATAACTACTTACCTGAGAACTAACAGGATAAAATAGTGGATATACCTTTCTGTAAAGTCAGTAGACTACAGAGAGTAAATATAGTCCTACTGAGGACCTACATAAGTGGACTGCCCCCACCTATGTAGGATACATACCAAACTAATTAGAGGAAGTTTAAATGGACAGCACTGAACAAAACTCTCAATATTTCATACCTAAGTAAAACTGTTACTTAGGGTCGTTAACACATAATGAAATAGAATGCGCAAGCAAACACCTAATTGATATATCTATGTAGGAGCAATACATAGAGATATTAAAGGTCTCTGAAGAAGCATCCAAGACTAAGGCAGACAGTTTAGAAAATACCTGCCTTTTCCTTCCTACTGAGGACCTACATAAGTGGACTGCCCCCCCACCTATGTAGGATACATACCAAACTAATTAGAGGAAGTTTAAATGGTCAGCATTGGACAAAACTCTCAATATTTCATACCTAAGTAAAACCGTTACTTAGGGTCATTAAAACATAACGAAATATAATGTGCAAGCAAACACCTAATTGATATATCTATATAGGAGCAATACATAGAGATATCAAAGCTCTTTGAAGAAGCATCCAAAACTAAGGCAGACAGTTTAGAAAATAGCTGCCTTTTTCTAAACTAAATACACACACTTACCCTTGTTAAAGTTGATCTTTTTTATACCATAACTTTGTTGCCTAGACCCTCTAGGCATAGTGCAAATACAAATCAAGGATTCTAATATATAAAGGATACCATCAAGGACAAAAACACACATATTCTTTCTTTAGATGCTGAAACAATGTCCTTAGAAAGATGTTCAAAGCTAAAAAAGACGTTGAACGTCTTTTTCAGCTGAAATGACCATTTTTGACATCATTTTTCTCTAAAAAGACATTAAATGTCCTTTATATTACAAATTGAAGATACTAATATGTAAAGGATCTCATCAAGGACCTAGACACCCACCCTCTTTGTTTAGATGTCAAAACAATGTCCTTGGAAAGATGTTCAAATTTGAAAAAGACGATGAACGTCTTTTTCGGCTGAAGTGGCCATTTTTGACATCCTTTTTGGTCTGAAATGACATTGAACGTCTTTTATATTACAAATCAAGGATCCTAATATGTAAACGATATCATCAAGGACTTACACAACCAACCTCTTTCTTTAGATGCTGAAACAATATCCTTGGAAAGATATTCAAAGTTGAAAAAGATGTTGAATGTCTTTTTCAGCTGAAATGACCATTTTTGACATCATTTTTGGTCTAAAAAGGCATTCAACGTCATTTATATCAGAAATTTAAGATACTTATATTAAAAATATCTCATCAAGGAACTATACACCCATCCTCTTTGTTTAGATGCCAAAACAATGTCCTTGGAAAGCTGTTCAAAGTTGAAAAAGATGTTGAACGTCTTTTTCAGCTGAAATGACCATTTTTGAGGTTACCTTTGGTCTATAATGACATTCAACGTTTTTTATATTACAAATTGAAGATCCTAATGTGAAACGGAGCTCATCAAGTACCGACACACCCATCCTCTTTCTTTAGATACGGAAACAATGTCCTTGGACAGATGCCATAAGTTGAAAAAGACATTGAACGTCTTTTTGAGCTGAAATATCCCTGTTCAATATCAGTTTTGGTCAGAAAACATATTTAATGTAAAAAATTGGTATCCTTCTGGCAAGATGATAAAAATATGTGCATGGAAAGTTGTTCAAGGTTAAAAAAGAGGGTTAGTGCAATATATGGTCAGGTGACCATATAATGATATAATGGTCAGGTGATCATATTCTAAGGACCAGTTCTATCTCCCCTCTCTGAATGTTACTGAAACAGATTATCCTTGGAAATATATTCAAGGTTGTTAAGGTGATAAAAAATCTTCTAAGACATATGTTAAAGTTTGAAAAAGATGCCATGTATATTTTTCAGAGCAAACAAACCTGCTTTGCTATCATTTTTTGTGGAAAAAGAGGTTGAGCAACTTTTACATAGAAAGTTACATTTCCTTCCCTATAAAGGACCATATACAGCAATGACATGACCATCCTCTTTCTTTAGATGCTGAAACAATACCCTTGGAAAATGTTCAAAGCTAAAAAAAGGTTGAACGTCTTTTTCAGCTGAAACGACAATTTTTGACATCATTTTTGGTCTAACAAGACATTCAACGTCCTTTATATTACAAATTGAAGATCCTAATATATAAAGGACCTCATCAAGGACCTACACACCCATCCTCTTTGTTTAGATGCCAAAAAAGTTCTCGGAAAGATGTTCAAAGTTGAAAAAGACGTTGAACGTCTTTTCAGCTGAAATGATCATTTTTGATATTACCTTTGGTCTAAAATGACCTTCAAAACCTCTTTTATATTACAAATCAAGGATCCTAATATGTAAAGGATACCATCAATGACCTACACACCCAACCTTTTTCATTAGATGCTGAAACAACGTCCTTCGAAAGATATTCAAAGTTGAAAAAGACGTTGAACGTCTTTTTCAGCCGAAATGACTATTTTCGACATCATTTTTGGTCTAAAAAGACATTCAACGTCATTTATATTACAAATTGAAGATCCTAATGTTAAAATTATTTCATCAAGGAACTAAACACCCATCCTCTTTGTTTAGATGCGAAAAAAATGTTCTTAGAAAGATGTTCAAAGTTGAAAAAGACTTTGAACGTCTTTTTCAGCTGAAATGACCATGTTCGATATCATTTTTGGTCTAAAAAGACATTCAACGTTTTTTATATTACAAATTGAAGATATTAATGTGAAAAGGATCACATCAAGGACCTACACACCCATCCTCTTGCTTTAGACACAGAAACAATGTCCTTGGACAGATGCCATAAGTTGAAAAAAATGTTCAACGTCTTTTTGACCTGAAATATCCCTGTTCAATATCAGTTTTTGTCAGAAAAAATGTTTCATGTACAAAATTGGTATTATTTTGTCATGATGATAAAAATATGTGCTTGGAAAGTTGTTCAAGGTTGAAAAAGAGGGTTAGTGAAATATATGGTCAGCTGACCATATAATGATATAATGGTGAGGTGAATATATTCTAAGGACCAGTTCTATCTCACCTCTCTGAATGTTACTGAAACAGATTATCCTTTGAAATATGTTCAAGGTTGTTAAGGGGATAAAAAATTCTTCTAAGACATATGTTAAAGTTTGAAAAAGATGCTATGTGTAATTTTCAGATAAACAACCTGGTTTACTATCATTTTTTGTGCAAAAAGACATTGAGCGACTTTTACATGGAAAGTTATAGTTCCTTACCTATAAAGGACCATTTAAAGTAATGACACACCCATCGTCTTTCTTTAGATGCTGAAACGATATCCTTGGAAAGATGTTCAGAGCTAAAAAAAGACATTGAATGTCATTTTCAGCTGAAATGACCATTTTTGACATCATTTTTTGTCTAAAAAGACATTCAACGTCCTTTATATTACAAATTGAAGATCCTAATATATAAAGGACCTCATCAAGGACCTACAGAACCATCCTCTTTGTTTAGATGCCAAAACAATGTCCTTGGAAAGATGTTCAAAGTTGAAAAAGACGTTGAACATCTTTTTCAGCTGAAATGATCATTTTTTATATTACTTTTGGTCTAAAATGACATTCAAAATCTCTTTTATATTACAAATCAAGGATCCTAATATGTAAAGGATACCATCAATGACCTACACACCCAACCTCTTTCTTTAGATGCTGAAACAACGTCCTTTGAAAAATATTCAAAGTTGAAAAAGACGTTGAACATCTTTTTCAGCTGAAATGACCATTTTCGACATCAGTTTTGCTCTAAAATGACATTCAACGTCATTTTTATCACAAATTGAAAATTCAAAGTTGAAAAAGACTTTGAACATATTTTTCGTCTGAAATGAGCATTTTTTACATTACTTTTGGTCTAAAATGACATTCAAGATCTCTTTTATATTACAAATCAAGCATCACCTCGGAGCTGTGAAAGAGGATCACAATAGACAACTTAAGGCATAAAGATCTGCATGGTCTAAGTGGGGGTATGACCGCCTCTGACCTGCCACCATGGTTACCTCTGCTTATGATTCAACTCAACAAGGCACAGGGCCCCCACTAACTGGAGGAAACAGACAAGTCTGACTTCCCTGGAACCTTGCTGAAAGCAACCTACTCCCGGTTCTTCAGTTTTTGTTACTGGTGGGATTTTTCTATGCACCCTACTTCCAATTTGTTAGATGTGGGAAAGCCAAAAACTAGACCTGGAATCATTGCTTACTATGACTTATTCCCCCTTGTTTTCATACTGGTTTAACCAACAAGCGGATTCCCAGTCCCCTGTGCCACCTCCTGACTTCTGCCATCTTATAGATGCCATCGAGGAGCTTCAACCTAGGTGAGTATAGTTCCCTTTATGTTACCATCACTAAGGATCCCCACTAGGCTTTTTACTATCCTCTACAACCACTACCAATCATACAGGAACATGCTCTCCTATCCAGTCATCTTCCTAAGGAGCCCAAGGACTTCCCCTTCCTTAACATGGACCACCCATGGGGTGATAATGCCTGCAAAAGGATCCAGAATACCCACTATGATGCTTTACCCTGTGATCAATTCAAGACTTTTGGACTCAGGCTCACCGAAGTATATGAAGAAGCCCTAGAAGCAACTAACACCGTCCCAATCAATGCAAATGGAACCGAATTTTATCTTGGATACCATCTTAGGAGTTTCTGTTAATAAAAATGCAGGTGTCAGGAAGATCGCTTGAGACACAATGACACAGTCAAGGCATCCATTGAAATCTATCTTTCCCTTTTGAACAACTGGAGCAAGGGGCTAACTAACCCTCCTTAGAGGTTATCCCCAAATGGGCCTTGGTAACTCACCACTTATCTCCACTCCATAATCCTTGGCGACCTCAACGTCCACCTTTGGTTCACGCTGGTATCTATCTGGATGACTTCTTCCTGGCTTATTAATCCTTGACATGGTGCCGACAGACCATTTGACACATACTACTGCATACCATTGACCAGTTCCCATGTCCCCTTAGGCCTTGTGATCCAGCTGTATACAGCGAACCTGTCTCAGTCAATATCATCCTAGCAGGGGACAGTCGATGGGCCACTGCCAAGACCGTCCTGGGGTGGTTGCTAGACATAGTTGCAGAGACTGTGATGCTTCCTTCCCAGCATATTACCAGGTTATGCGAAATCCTGTCCAAAGGAAGTCCAAGGTGCCAGTCAGAAAATGTCAAAATCCTGGACGAGTTGCCCCATGTGGCCCTGGCTATCCTGGAATAACAAGGGCTGTCCATCCTGCTACAACATGCCCTGAAGATGACAAAGGCCGGCTACATGAACCTGGGCCAGCCAGTGCACCCTTTTCTGGATGATATCAGGTACCTGGAAAAAACCTTGCCAACCGGTCCATGAGACTTTGCCAAATCATGTCTACTAACCAAGATTCTCTAATAGTGGTGGATGCAGTTTCTTCTGGGATGGAGGGGTCCTCTTGCACCAAGGAACCTTATATCTTTGGCAAGCGCCCTTTCCTGCCAATATCCAGGCTCACATAGTATCACTGAAAAACATGCATGGGGGTGTAATCGACTTGGATCTCGAATTAGCTGGGACCATTTCATAATACAATATTTTCATCCACCTGCAGGATGTGAGAGAACAGACTCTATACACCCTTTCATTTGACACCCTTCAGTGCACTGTTGGATCGTGGCCATTGCATCCACTAGCAAAGCAACAGACTACCTTCTTCGGGTCCAAGCCTTCCTCCAGCAGCCCTTTTGCTACTGTCTCGGACACCCCTACATCTCAGGTGATGATAATGTTATGATGGATGCATGTTCCAGCCATTGCCCTCACTGTAACACCAGCCTTATTGCCCCATTCAATTCCTGCCTGCCATATCAATACTCCTAACAGCTCTTCCAAACCACTCAGACAAGAATTTAGTGGTATTTACATTAGTGCTCCAAAAGAGATGGATATTACCCCCCCAATTCTTCTGTGCCATGATGGAGATCATTTCTGACTTAGGAAACCATGGCATCCAGAGAAATCTGCCCCCCCTTCAGTGGCTGGAGCAAGAGGCTAACTCATCGTTGTTGGAGGTCAGCCCCAAACAGGCTTTGGAAACACACCACTTGCCTCCATCCAAACATCCTTGGTGACCTCGACATCCACCTTTGGCTCACACTGGTATCTATCTGGGTGGATTCTTCCAGTCTGCTCAAGGTTCCCCACGGAAACTACATACCATTCAATACATACTACTGCATATCATTGGCCATGTCTTATATCCTATTGACCATTCTGATCCAGCTGCATGCAGTGAACCAGTTTCAGGCAAGATGCTCCTAACAGGGGACAGTTGACGGGACACTTCCAAGACCATCTTGGAGTGGTGGTTAGATATAGTAGTAGAGACTGTGAGTCTTCCTTCCCAGTACATTACCAGGTTACACCACATCCTGTCCAAAGGAAAGTCCAAACTACCAGCCAGACAATAGCAAACAATCCTTAATGAATTGCATCACGTGGCCCTAGATATCCCAGGATGTCAAGGGCTGTTCAGCCTGAAAAAACATTCCCTGGAGAGAACAAACGCTGGGTACATGCACCTGAGAAAGTCGGTGCACCTTTTTCTAGATGATAGCAGATACCTGGCACAAGGCATGGCACCACGATACTTTGAAAACTCATGCTTACTAACCAAGATTATCTAATAGTGGTGGATGCAGTTGCATCTGGGATGGGTGGTGTCATCTTGTGCCAAGGCACCAAAAACCTCTGGAAAAAGCTCTTTCCTTCCCATATCCAGGTTCACATGGTGTCATTACACAAGCTGGAGGGGGTGTAACCAGCTCGGATCTCAAGCATTGCATAATACAACATTAATGCTCACCTAAAGCATCTGAGAGAACAGACCCTCGACACCCTTGCATACAACGCCCCTGCAATGCACTGTTAGATCGAAGGCAGTACATCCACTATCAAAGAAACATCCTGCCTACTTTGGGTCTAAGCCTTCTACCAGTGCCTCTTCCAATGCTGCCACAGGAACTCCTACACCCCAGGTGATCATAATTTTATGGTGGAGGCCTGTTCCCACCATTGGGATCCATCTAACACCACCCTTCTTACCCAGTTCCATTCCTTCCTTCCATAGCAGAACTTTTGGATCCTTTGCCAGTTACGACCATTAATGTGATCAGTTCTGATCTCCTCCTTTCTCAGACATCACAACATACCGTGATCTCTACATCTAAGACTCAGCAGATCCCATCCTCCTACTTCAGCTCTTTGCTCAATGGATACTCCTTTAAAAGTAGGGTGTATGTCAGGGCTGGCACAGTTTCACATACCCTTATGGATAATAGACCTGGGATTTCTGCAGTGGACTCTTCTGACCCACGACTAGACAGCCTTGGGAAGCTTGACTTCCAGCTTTGGTGACAAGACAAATCTTTCCATAATTACGACCCCCATGGAAGGATGCAACCCCTGGTCATCCAGTTGATGCACTACCTGGTTAGCAACCTCCATGCACCCCCACAGTGACCTTTCAACATGATACTACATTCTTATCCTAGCTGATGTAGTGAGGTGAAGATTGCCACAGTTTTTCCCAAGCCCATGATTTTGGCTGCACAAATGTGGAGTTATACCACGGGCTTCTGTCCTTGACCTATGTCTGCTAACCTGTAACACTCGACATTTTCCATTCTGGTGTTCACTACCCATAGGAACTCAGTCTGGAGCAAAAGCGTGGGATATAGCTGGTCATGCATATCCCCTTATATACCCTGTATTGGATGTTTTCCACTGGCTGACTGACCTCTACTCTAATGTAGCTAACCCGCTCACTCCCCTCCACTCCTACACCTCCCTTTCCAACAACCACTGGCCCCAAGTGACCAGAAGATAATCTCAGACGACCCTCTAGAAAGGGGACATGATGCTCCGCTACCTATCCTTCAGAAGAAACGATCTGGCAGCACAATTATCACTTTGACCGACGGACAAAACTTAGAATATCATGCTTCTTTTAACTTTCCGCCTCACATTTATAAGAAAATCAGACAAGAAGATAAAGATCGAAGGCACAACGAAAGGGCAGAATATCGCAACAAATGATCTTCCAAATCTCAGATACAAGAATTACAACGAAAGGTACAAGAATTAACTAATTGTTCTTGTGATCATTCTAACGTCAC
>Ga0316203_1001764_pt1 | contig 13534 bp, 12 predicted proteins | sample 6monrhotite_MG_FD_204940 | JGI IMG/M metagenome (GOLD analysis project Ga0316203, IMG submission 204940) | Microbial mat bacterial communities from mineral coupon in-situ incubated in ocean water Damariscotta River, Maine, United States -... | ecosystem: Environmental > Aquatic > Marine >... | reverse complement strand
ATATGGAGCGGTTCACCCGCCCAGGGGAAGAAGTGATCTATCTGGCCCACCAGATTGTATCAGACGCCCACCAGCAAAAGATGGAAGCCGAGCATTTGGCCCTGAGCCTGCTACGTTGTGAAGAGGGTTTGATCACCCGCATTTGGCCTTTGTTGAAGGTGGATGTTTCGGTCCTCGAAGCGGAGCTGAAGCGGCACCTCAGCAAGCTGGAAGCCAGTAAAGGGGCAGTCAAGGACGTGTACCTCTCGTTTTCCTGTGAGCAGTGTATCCAAAAAGCGGAGTACGAATCGGATAAGATGAGGGACGACTTCATCGGCCCAGAACACCTCGCTTTGGGAATCCTAGCCAACACTGGCACCGAAGCTTCCAATATCCTGCGAGGCCAGGGGATTGATCAAAAGGGGTTTGTTAAGGCGATTGAACAACTCCGAGGCGGCCAGCGCATCACCTCTAGAGGAAACGACGAAGAGCTGGAGTTTGTGAACCAGTACTGCGTTGATTTTGTTACCTTAGCCCGAGAAAACAAATTTGATCCGGTGATTGGCCGGGACGAAGAAGTCCGGCGGGTGATTCAAGTGCTGTCTCGTCGGAGCAAAAACAACCCAGTGTTGATCGGGGAGCCCGGTGTGGGCAAAACCGCCATCATTGAAGGACTCGCCCAGCGAATCCACCAGGGAGACGTCCCTGAAAGCATGAAAGGGGCCAGCTTGATGAGCTTGGACCTAGCGGCTATGATCGCCGGGGCCAAGTACCGAGGGGAGTTTGAGGACCGGCTCAAAAAACTACTCAAAGAGATCGAGACCGCCGGAAAAAACATCATCTTGTTCATTGACGAGCTGCACACCGTGGTGGGTGCAGGGGCCTCGGAAGGGGCGCTGGACGCCAGCAACATGCTCAAACCAGCCCTAGCCCGTGGGGTTTTGCGGTGTGTCGGTGCGACCACCATTTCAGAATTCAAAAAACACATCGAGAAAGACCCCGCCCTAGAACGACGGTTCCAGCAAGTTCTGGTTAAAGAGCCCACGGTAGAAGCCTGTATCACCATTTTGCGGGGCCTTAAGGGCAAGTACGAGGTGCATCATGGCGTACGGATCAAAGACTCAGCAATCATCGCTTCTGCCCGGCTTGCCGCCCGTTATATCCCGGACCGCTACCTACCAGACAAAGCGATTGACTTGATTGACGAGGCCGCCTCAAAGGTCCGCATTGAAATCGACTCTGTCCCAACGGTGATCGACCAAGCGGAGCGTAAAGCCCTGGGCCTAGAAATCGAACGAGCGGCGTTGGTCAAAGAAGAAGACCAGGACTCGAAACAACGGGTCAGCGAATTGGACCGAGAGATCCATCGGTTCCGGCTGCAAGCCGAAGAATTACGCACCAAATGGCAAGAGGAACGCCAAGCGATTGGAAAAATCAGAGCCCTCAAAGTCGAACTGGAACGAACCGCCCAAGAAGAGATCGAGGCGCAACGTTCTGGGAACCTGGAGCGAGCGGCGACTTTAAAATATGGGGTCATCGATGGGCTGCAACGAGAGCTTGCCCAAGCGAACCAGTTTTTGAACAACCCTAAAATGGGGCGATTGCTCAAAGAAGAAATCGACGAAGAAGACATCGCCCAAATCGTAGCGAAATGGACCGGTATCCCGGTTTCTCGGATGATGATGGACGAGCAAATCAAGCTTTTACATTTGGAACAAGTCCTGGCTAAAACCGTCATTGGTCAGGAACCAGCGATCCACTCCGTCTCCAACGCCATCCGCCGTGCTCGGACCGGCATCCAAGACCCAGACCGGCCTTTGGGCAGTTTTATTTTCATGGGCCCCACTGGGGTCGGCAAGACGGAGCTAGCCAAACGTCTGGCTGCCTTTTTGTTTGACGATGAGCGGGCGATGATCCGCCTTGATATGAGTGAATACATGGAAAAACACTCGGTCAGTCGTTTGGTCGGGGCCCCTCCGGGGTACTCTGGTTATGACGAAGGCGGGTTTCTGACCGAAGCGGTCCACCGCAAGCCTTATTCCGTGGTGTTATTTGACGAAGTCGAGAAGGGGCACCCCGAGGTTTTTAATGTCTTGTTACAGATTTTAGACGAAGGCACGCTGACCGATTCAAGGGGTATCCGGGTGGATTTTAAAAACACCATCATCATCTTGACCACCAACTTGGGCAGCGAAGAAGTCTTAGCAAACTATCTTGCAGACAAGCCAGTGTCCTCCCAAATGGCAAGGCGCATCTTGCTGAGCCAGTTCAGGCCGGAACTTCTCAACCGATTGGATGAGGTAATTGTCTTTGAACCCTTGGATATCGAAGAGGCAGAGCTACTGGTACAGTTGCAAGTCCAAAAGCTGGAAGAGCGGTTAGATACGCAGCGTAATATTTGTTTAAAAGTCAGCCCCGAAGCGGCCCGCCGGTTGGCGGAATTGGGGTTTGACCGTGAGTTTGGTGCCCGGCCTTTGAAGCGTTTGATCCAGCGGGAGCTGGAAGATAGGCTGGCCTATAAAATCCTCAATGGCACCATCACCCAAGGGGACCAGATCGAAGTGAGGTTCAACGGTGAACGATTGACCTTTCACCGTCTCAGACCCGCAACTACAGATCACTCATCAAAAAATTCAACCGATTGAATCATTACTTCCGCACCACTTTGGGTGTTTCGGGTATCAAACTCAAACCCAAACCCAATCACTTCAGGCATGGTTTTCCTAAACTGTGCTTTGAAGTTCACCGGTAGCTCCAAGCTTGTGGTGACCATGGCCCCTGGCTTTGGGTTGCAAGGTGAACAGGTATAAGACCCGCCTTTGACGTAATATTTCCCTTTTCGCCAAACTCCTGGCTTTTCTTTTTCACCGAGGAAAGCACCCATAAAATAGGGAATTTGAGGCAACAACCAAGAGCTGCTGTCTAACATTTCTTTCCCAAACACAACAACCAACATGACCGCTTCTCGTTTGTTACCGTCATCCCAGTTGGCCCCTTGAGGGAACTGATTCACCCCCCAAACAACTTCCACCCGCTTGGCCCCAGGGATATCCCGGCGCAACGTCATCCCGCCCAAAAAGCCAGCGTCTGTCGCAACAATCAACTTTCCACCTTTCATCCGAAGCCCTTTCATTTCCTTTGCGTCTTGCTGCAATGCGAAGTTAGAAAGTTTTAACCAACGCTTGCCGTTACCGTCAGGGGCTTTAGAAAAATCAACTTTATACAGCGATTCAGCGAAGAGCGCACCCTGAAGGCTTAAGAGAAAAATAAGGATTTGAAAGCTTTTTAAAATCATTCGGAGCCTGTCAGCGGGTTAGGTTGTCTTTCTATTTATCGATAATCAAGCATTTGGGCAAGCCTGCACTTATCCATCGTATCAACCTTTACTAAATATCCCGCTTTTCACTTGTTTTGAATCAACTTCCTCCTTATGATGAATTTAGCATAACACCGAAGGAATCTTATGATCATCCGAAAATCATTCAAAGCCGAAGTCGCCCACCGGGTGTCCTATGCCTACACGACCCGTTGCCAAGGGGTGCATGGCCATAGTTATGTGTTTGAAATCTTTTTAGAGGGTCAAACACAAGACCAAGCCCAAATGCTGATGGACTTCAAACGGCTCAAAGACAAATTCAACAGTTTCATGGACGCTTTTGACCACACCCTGCTGGTGTGGGATGAAGACAAGCCTCTGGTGGAAATGGCCCCGGCGCTCAACGAGCGCTATATGATCCTGCCATACAACCCCACAGCGGAACAAATGTCCCGGCACATATACTACCATGGCGCTGCGATGGGTTTGCCGATCCATAAGGTGATCGTTCACGAAACCCTGACAGGCTACGCTGAGTTCTCCGGGGACGATGATTTAACCATCGACCTCTCCAAGGTGGTTTTCTCCCCCCAAATCTTGTTAGAATCCAAAGACCTCAATGCTGGTTAGCGAAGTATTTTACTCGTTACAAGGCGAGGGTTGCAACCAGGGGAGAGCGGCGGCGTTTGTTCGTTTTTTCGGTTGTGACCTGGCTTGTGACTTTTGCGACGAGCCCTTGCACCGGACCCAGCAAACCAAACAGTCTGCCGATGAAGTGTTTGCTCAAATTTCGGGCTGGCCTACACGTTATGTGATCCTCACTGGCGGGGAGCCGAGCCTTGAAGACCGCAACGACTTCATCAAATACCTGCAACTCCGGGGATATGAAGTGGCCGTAGAGACCAACGGCTACGAGCCAGAACACATCCGCTGCGCAAACTGGGTGACCTACAGCCCCAAGGATTGGTCAAAGGTCAACCTGGAGCCTTTTTTTGATGAAATTAAACTGATTTGTGATGTGGGTTCAGAGGTCCGTGAAATCGTAGAAATCTCAAAGGGGACAGACAAACCTGTATTGATCCAACCCAAATGCCTGCCAGATCGTGGGCAGTCCGATGCAAACGCTGCCTTTTGCCACCAAACAATCTTGGCGCACCCGAACTTAAGGTTAAGCCTTGGGTTGCAACGGTTTTTACGGTTTAAGTGAGTTTCAGTGTTGCCACAGCGAATAAGCCGCTAACACCCACAGCAGCCCATAAAAGCCCATCCCGATCAGCACCAAGGCACTACCAATGTCTTTGGCTTCTTTGGCCAACAGATGGTACCCTGGACTCGCCAAATCAACCAGCCGTTCTAGTGCTGTGTTGATCAATTCCAAAAGCAAAAAAAACACAGCCCCAAAGGTCAGCCACAGACTCCAAAACATGTCCAGCGGTAGCCACCAAGCGAGGAACGTCGTTGCTGGGAGCACAAACACTTCTTGGCGAAAGGCGGCTTCCGTTTTAAAAACAGACCGAACCCCTGCAAGGGAATAAAAAAAGGCCTTCACCAGCCGGCTCAGGCCATCCGCTTTAGGAGGGATTTGTCCAGGTTCCATGGTCAGCGAACCATTGAGCCAACGTCTTTGCCAGCGAGGAAATCGAGCAAAGCGGTTTCCGAAGCGATATCAACCACCCCAATCGGCAGGCTATTTTCCCGGCACAGGGCAATTGCCGCTGCATCCATCACCTTCAGGTCATGTTTCAGCGCATCAGAGAAAGTCAGTGTCTTATACTTCACGGCGTCTGGGTGTTTCTTTGGGTCCTTGTCGTAAACGCCGTCTACCATGGTTCCTTTGATCACCCAATCAGCCTCGACTTCTAAAGCTCGCAAAGCGGCTGCAGTGTCGGTCGAGAAAAAGGGATTCCCTGTGCCGCCGCCAAAAATCAACATTTCCCCACGGGAAAGCTTTTTGATCGCTTTGCGTTTTTCAAAAGGTTCAGCGACCGCCGGAATGTTCAAACCAGTCATCACCGCGGCACTCTGCCCATGGGCCATAAAGGTTTCCTTCAAAGCCAAGCTGTTCATCACAGTGGCCAACATACCAATCTGGTCAGCATTCACTCGGTCCATAGGGATCGGTTGGTTTTGAGCACCTCGAAAAAAGTTCCCTCCGCCGAGCACAATAGCGACTTCAAACCCACGGCCACGTACTTCGATCAGTTGCAGAGCTAACCGTTCAATCACTTCAAAATCAAAGCCTTGACCCTTAGGTCCGCCAAGGTATTCGCCGCTGAGTTTCAGGAGGATTCGTTTTGCTTTATCAGGCATGAGTCGAAGGGGAATGGTCTAAACCAGTGGACAAAAAAAAGGGGATGAAAAACACCCCCTTGATAACAACTAGAAGCCCGATTTAAAATATCGAGTGACCTTCAAGGTGCCGCCTGCGTCTTTCGCCTGAGCTGCCAGCCAGTCGGAAACCGACTTTTCTGGCTCTCGAACAAACTTCTGGTCCAACAAACAAATTTCTTTTTTAAACTTGTTCATCCGGCCAACAACCATTTTTTCAGCGATTTCTTCCGACTTACCGGATTCTTTCGCTTGGTTGATCAAAAAGGTTTTTTCTTTTTCCAAAACAGCTGGGTCCAAATCGTCAGCACTGATCGCTTCTACATGAGACGCTGCAATGTGCATCGCTAGCCCACGAGCTGCTTCAGCCGCTTTTTCAGCGTCAGCACCTTCGTTGCTCAGCTCAACCATGACACCGATTTTTCCTTTACCATGGATATATCCGCCGACCACGCCATCGCTTTCCCAAGCCTGACCTTCAACAAACACCATGTTTTCGCCCATCTTAGAAATGGCGGTGACAAAGTCTGCTTTGCTCGCTTCCCCAAACTTTTCGATCCCTGTATCAGCAGCGATAGCGGCCATTGAACCGACAAAGTCTTGGAAGCCATCGTTGATTGCAACAAAGTCAGTTTCACAAGCAATCTTGATCAACGCAGCTTTGTTACCAACCTGTGCAATACCGACCGCCCCTTCTTTCGTTTCACGGGATGATTTTTTGTCTGCACTTGCTTGTCCTTTTTTTCGAAGGAATTCTTTGGCTGTTTCGATATTGCCGTCGGTTTCCCCTAAGGCTTTTTTACAGTCCATCATGGCTGCGCCTGTAATTTCGCGCAGTTCCTTCACCATTGCAGCGGTAATCGTTGCCATCTGGTTTCTCTCTCCAAATTTGTGATTCAAACAAGCCTCAACCATGAGGCTTGTTTGATAGTCCTGTTCCCTTTTTGGTCTTAAGAAGGGTTTGTGTCAGTCTTCTCTGGTGCAGCGGCAACGGCTGGTGCAGCTACTGCTGGCTTCTCAGTCTTGTCTATTTTTTCAACAGAACCGCTAGACTTTGATTCAAACGCTTTTTTGCCTTCAATAGCAGCACCGGCGATCACAGCACAATAAAGCTCAATGGCATGAGCAGAATCGTCGTTTCCAGGAATGATAAAGTCTACACCTCGTGGGTCACAGTTGGTGTCAACCACAGCAATCACGGGGATACCCAAAACCTGTGCTTCTTTAAGCGCAATCGATTCTCGTTGGAGGTCGATGATAAAGATAGCGGTTGGGTTTTTACGCAAGTCACGGATACCACCTAAAACAGCGTCCAATTTCTTGCGGCTTTTTTCGTGCCGAACAGCTTCTTTTTTGATCACACCAGGGTAATCATCGTTTTCGCCACGGATTTCTTCAATCCGCTTGAGCTTTGCAATCGATTGTTTAACCGTCTGGAAGTTGGTCAACATCCCACCTAACCACCTAAGGTTCACATATGGGTTCTCACTTGCAGCAGCTTGTTCCGCAATGATTTCTCTTGCCTGGAACTTGGTGCCCACAAACAAGACCTTACCACCGTTTGAAGAGAGGTTGTAAACGTAGTTGTAAACTTCTTGTAAGGCAGCCATGCTCTTACGTAAATCCAGGATATAAATCCCGGCTTTTGAACCATAAATATAGTCCTTCATCTTAGGGTGCCAACGTTCGGTCTTATGTCCGTAATGTACCCCAGCCTCGAATAGGCTTTTCATGCTGATAACAGTCATGTTCCAGTCTCCTGAAGATTGAATCGAAATGTGATGATAAAAAAGAAGCGTTAACTCCAGAATCAATAATCATAGCCAGAGATATGGAAACTGACAAGGTGAATTTAGTTAGTCCACATCAAAGGCCCCTGAGTCGACAGGGACGGTTGTTTCGTTTTCCTGCATGTCTTGTTCTAAGTTACTCGGAGTCAGCGCTTTCATTTTCGACTCATTGCCCCGACGTTCTAGTTCGGCCTTGGCACTGGCGTCTCCTTCTGCGCTCCAGGTGTCTAATTGACTGGTAGACGCTTTGTTGTAAGGGATAGGTTCAATTTTGGGGCCCCGTGGCGGCTCCAGGATGATGCGGGTTTCGGTGGCATCACTGTCTAAGTCAAAGGATTGAAACAACCGAAGCTGATACCCGGAGTCCTCGCAAGATTCCAAGCTAGGGGTTCTGTATTCAAGCTGATAAGGTTTGGAATCCACACAAAAGGGCTGATTTCCCTCATACTTCACCGCTTTGTCTTCATTGTAACCAAAGTAGTAAAACTGTCCCCCTTCCAAGGGTGCAGCAAAAGACAAACAGCGGCCACCTCGCACCAAAAACCAACCTTGAGATACCCATTTGCCGCGCCAAGAATACCCGTACGAAACAAAGACTTTTTCATCCCTGTAGCTTGAGCATATTTGAAAGTCTCTGGCCCAACTAACCCCAGGGATCATCAATAAGCCTAAAAATATCCACACCAAACGTAACATCAACAACCTTCTTTATGATTTGTCGCCACAGGAAAACAGCCCCATTGTTGAAGCGTCAAGGACCACCAAATCTAATTGCTTCGCCATCTTTGTTCCTTGTTGTATCCCGTCTGCCAATTCATCTGGGTGGTGGGCATCCGAATTGATCACCACCGGTGCGCCAGCCAGGGCTACCTCTTCCCAAAAGGGCGGCCAAGGGTACAGTGGAAAGGATGTATGATTTTGTTTTTGTTTCCGAAAGCCATTCCCGTTGATCTCCAACGGGACTTGTGCCTCCTTTGCAGCCGAGGCAATGTCTCGGCTAGCGGAGCGTAATTCTGGCCCCCACTGTTTAAACCTGCAACCAAATAAATCGGGGTGGGCAATAAACAGGAACAGTTTTGACTGGATCATTTGGAGAACTTGATCCACATATTTCCTCAAAGATTGGGTGTCTTTCACTTCGGTGAAACAACTTTGATATCTAGGGTATCGCCCCAAGGTATGGGCTGCTCCAATCAGATAATCGAGGTTATATTCGCCGAGCAGCACATCTTGGTAATAGCCGTATTGGTCGCTGAGGCCCTCGCACTCAAGGCCTCGGAAGATTTGGATTTGTGGGCATTGGGCCTGAGCTTGATCGATCCAAGATAAATAGGTCGGTAACTCAGCGAATTTCATACGAACGTCGCTGAGACGATTGTCACGAAACGGGGTGTGGTCGCTGAAGCCCAAGGTTTCCATCCCCAATGAAACGGCCTTTAACGCATACTCCACCGGGCGACCAGAAGCATGCTGGCACAAGGGCGAGTGGGTGTGTAGGTTTTCTAACATTTTTGCATCAGCAGTAGATTCGTTTGTAGCGGCGCAGCACAGCGGCCACCACAACCCTAAAACTCTCAAAGGATTCCTCATACTGCATTTTTCGCTAGGCACCGTACAGAGCTTTTGATAGGCTGCCTTCAGGCAATAAAACCCATTCAGCTAATTTCCCGCACCCAATGATTCAACAGATACAGACCCTGTTTTCAACATGCAACACCCGCTCAACTTGGATTTCGATCGGGGCCGGCTTAGTCACCTTGGCGGTCGCTGTCACCATCTCGAAGATCAGTTTTTTGGTCTTTCACAGCATTGTCGAAATTTCCTCCGCTTTGGTTGCGCTCTGTGTTTTTGTGATCACTTGGAACGCCCGTAAAATTTCGTCCAACCATTACCTCCTGTGGTTAGGGATTGCCTTCTTGTTTATCGGCGCTTTTGACACACTTCATGCCCTAGCTTACGAGCAAATGAATTCCCTGGGGGCCTACGGGGGAGCGGACCGGGCGGTCCAGCTCTGGCTGTCTGCCCGTTTTTTAGCAGCCTTCGCCTTCCTCAGCGCAACGTTCGCTGCCAAACGACCTTTACGAGCCTATGTCGCTTTGACTGGTTATGGGTTCGTCTCAGCCTTTTTACTGGCCTCCATTTTTTGGTGGGAGATATTCCCGGCTGGTTTCACCCCAGGGGAAGGGCTAACTCTCTTTAAAGTGATCAGCGAATACATCGTTGCCCTAGCTTTTGCATTATCTGCACTTTTCCTGTGGGAGCAACGGTCCCGTTTTGCCCCCAAGATTGCAACGTTGCTGATCTTAACCCTCAGCTTCAGCGTTTTGAGCGAGCTTGCGTTTACGACATACAACTCCGTCTTTGATGACGCAAATATCGCCGGGCATTGCTTTAAACTCTTTGCGATGCTTTTCCTTTTCAAGGCAGTGGTGCAAGAGGGGATTCAAAACCCCTATGGACTGCTCTTTCGCCAGCTCACTAAAAGCAACGAGGAGCTAGAAAAACACCGAGACCAACTCAAATCTCTACTAGATCACCATGGCCGTGAGCTGGAACTCTCGGATGATGAACTTCGAATCAAAATAGCGGAAAAAGCCGCCGCTGATCAGGAACTCACCCTCCAACGATCCTTGATTGACCAAGTTTTAGATGCGTTGCCCGTTGCAGTCTATGTCAAGAACAGCCAGGGTCAGTACCAACTGTGCAATGAAGCCAGCAGGCAGGTCCTGGGGCAATCTCCTGACCAGTTGATCGGCCATACAGATCGGGAATTTCTTGATGCCCAAACTGCAGATAAAATTGAAGCCTCTGAAGCCTTGTTGAGACAGACCAAGGAACCCCAGTTTTTCGAGCTAGAGCTACCGATAAACGGCAGCCAAATGACCGTCTGGCGGGGCAAAAAGCTGATCCAACTTCCAGGGCAGGCAGAACCGATCATCATTGGTTTTTCACTGGATATCACAGACCGCAAGGCCGCCGAGGACCAACTCAGGACCGCCAAAGAAGCCGCCGAAGCAGCGAACCTCGCAAAAAGCAACTTCCTCTCGGTGATGAGCCATGAACTCAGGACGCCGCTCAACGGGATTTTGGGGCTAACTCAGCTGTTGCTCGACGAGGAAAAAGACCCAGAGAAACAAGACCAATTGAGGATCGTCCTGAGCTCCGGCAACGGGCTGGTCACCTTACTGGCGGATATTTTAGATGTCCGGCGGATTGAGCAAGGGAACCTCTCGGTGCAATACGCCCCCTTTGATCCCTTACAGACCACACAGATTTTATCCCAGTTGTTTACCGCTAGCGCCAAAGCAAAAGGTTTAGCCTTTAACTTTCATGCTTTTGACAGGTTTCCTGTATTGAGCGGTGATCGCTCCCGGATCAACCAGATCCTCTCGAACCTCTTAGCAAACGCCATCAAGTTTACCAATCAAGGGCAAATCGACTTTCGTGTCCGCACCGTCGAAAAACGAGGTACACAAACGAGGCTTCGATTCGAGGTACAGGATACGGGCATCGGCATTCCTTTAGAAAAGCAATCGCTGATCATCGCCCCTTTCACCCAAGCCGATTCTAGCTCCACCAGAGCGTATGAGGGAGTGGGGATCGGTCTGTGGTTAGTCACCCAATTGGTGGCCCTACTCAAAGGGACTTGGGGCTTAGAAAGCAGTGAAGGTCAAGGCAGCTTGTTTTGGGTCGAACTACCATTCAAAATTGTTCAAGAAAAACCGGTGACCCCTGTTGTTGATCCCGAAGCCCCGCAAAGACTTCCCCAGCCTGCCAAGAGCCGAAGTAAGAAGGTGCTGATTGCGGAAGATGATCAGGTCAACCAGATCGTGCTAAAAAAAATGATGGGCAAATGTGGGATGGAGGTTGTTCTCGTCGGCAACGGTGCCGAGGCGATTGATGCGTTTAACCATGAGCCCTTTGACCTGATTTTGATGGACTGGTTGATGCCCGTGTTAGACGGGCTGTCAGCGACCCGAGAAATCAGGAAAATTGAGATGAGCCAAGGCGCAAGCAGCACCCCCATCATCGCAGTCACCGCCAAACTGATGCCAGCCGATATTAAATATTGCCTAGACGCAGGGGTAGACCATGTCTTGGACAAACCGGTTGACTTCCCAAAACTCAAGTCATTGGCCACACATTTAGCTCATCTATAAACTGAAATTTCAAAAGGCTTTGGACAAAATCCCTTTTTCAGGTTAGTTTTTGTTGAAAATTCCTCAGGAGAATTATGCGAGCGGTTTTGTTTTTATTGTGCCTGTTGATCAGCACACCTGCGTTACAAGCGGCGGAAAAAATAGCGACTTTAATTTTACTATCAAAGTCGGTCCAAGTCATACGAGATGGCCGCATGCTGGAAGTTCGGTCCCAAGAAACCGCCTTGTATAACGATGATCAGCTAGAAACCAGTGCCGCTGGCAAAGCAAAAATTCTGTTTGAAAACGGGGATATTGGCTACCTTGGCCCAAATTCCACTTTGGATATCCACACCGAGAAGACCTCGATGGTCACAAAAGTTAGCCTCAAGCTTTCAGGAAAGCTTCGGTCTTTGGTGAACCACCGAGCCCGGCGTAGCTTCCGAGTACGGACAGTGAACGCCGTGATCGGCGTCAAAGGCACCGATTTTATCACCGAATCCTCAGGTGACCAGACCCGAGTCGGCACGTTGAAGGGGCTGGTGTCCTTATCGTCTAACCTCACCGGTGGCACCATTGATGTCCCGGCAGGCAAACAAGGCGCTGTGAATATTTCCGGAAAAATCATGCCGCTCACCGAAATCGCAGGAGATATCTTAGACGGAGTTGAAATCGGGGGAAGACAACTCGACCTTGAAGAATCTGCTGGTCATAAAGTCAGCCCATAACCATAACGAACCCATGAAAAAAACCATATTGACCCTTGCAGCGAGCCTGCTACTTGCCGCCTCTACCCTGGCAGCACCACCTAGCAAAAGCATGGTCGGCCAAAAAGCCCCCTCCCTGAGTGGCCAAAAAGCCCGTGGTGCTGGTTTGATGAAGCTACGTTCCTTGATGAAAGAGTTTGGCTTTAAAAAAGACGCCAACGGGAAGATGATCGAAAAGAACGGTAAATACATCCCCTTGGTCAGCACAAACGTGGTGGTTTTAAACTTTTTCTCCACAACCTGCGTGCCTTGTATGCGAGAAATCCCGACCTACAACCGGATTGCTGACCACTTCAAAGGGAAACCAGTCAAGCTGATTTATGTCAACATTGATACAGAAGTCAGCGACCAAGAACTGATCCGGTTTATCGCAAAAAAGAAGATCAATTTGCCGATGATGTTACCGAACCAACGGGACGCAATCAAAAAATACCAAGTCTACAGCTTGCCTCGAATCATCGTGATTGGCAAAGACGGTAAGATCGCCCACGAGGTCAAAGGCTTCCACAGCGAGCTGGAATCAAACTTGACCGGCTGGATCAACGAACTCATCGCTGGTTAGCCTCTAGTGGCTTTTGTGCCCTGGGCTATCCTGACCTATAGAAGCCTTCGTCCACCGAAGGCGTTGGAGCCCAGTGCAGACACCTGCCACCCTGTTTTGCCTGCACGTTGTGGCTAGGGGCGCACTCAAGGTGAGGCATACAAAGGTTCCGCACTGAGTCACTGACTAGAACCGCCTGCACAGCAAGCCGAAAAAAGACACAACCCAGCAAACCCACCTGCAGGGCATCAGCTTCAATCTTTTCCCGAAATTTTTATCCAATTTTTTTTTAAATACGCTTGTAAGGTTTTGAAAAATCTAATTTTTATTGCTTTTTATTTTTTAATCACACACTGTTGGGACAAAGAAATCCACGTATATTTGTACACTTAACATCTCATAAAATTCAAATGACCCCAAACCGCTTTTGGTTCCTTTTATTCCTTATTTGCTGCCTTTTATCTGCTGGATGTAAACAGTCTGACAATCCCTCGGTCCACCAACCCACCACCACAGACGGGGCAACCACCACTGGTGGTTCAACGACGACCGACGGGGCAACCACCACAGGTGGTTCAACGACTACTGGCGGGACAACCACCACCGGTGGCTCAACGACTACTGGCGGGACAACCACCACCGGTGGCTCAACGACTACTGGCGGGACAACCACC
>Ga0316203_1001754_pt1 | contig 13644 bp, 15 predicted proteins | sample 6monrhotite_MG_FD_204940 | JGI IMG/M metagenome (GOLD analysis project Ga0316203, IMG submission 204940) | Microbial mat bacterial communities from mineral coupon in-situ incubated in ocean water Damariscotta River, Maine, United States -... | ecosystem: Environmental > Aquatic > Marine >... | reverse complement strand
CCGATATCGCTAAGGCCGTTGGAAAAGCTGTCGCCAAAGCTGCTCATGCTATCGCCGATGGAACTGAAACTGTCGGACATACTGGTGCCGATAGAACTGAAACTATCGCTCAGTCCGCTGAAAAAATCGCCGAAAAAGAATTCTGGCAACCCCGTGTCGGGATTGATCGAGCCGCCATCTGTGATGTCGTTGAGCAGTTGGGCTTCGGCGGGGTTGATGTGGGCCAAGATGGTGTCGCCGTTGCGGCCTTTTGATTGCAACTGTTGTGCCTGGGTTTTGATGGCGGTTTCGGTTTCACCTTCGGGGTTCATCACGCCATCAACCTTGAGGCCTTGAGACTGTTGAAACGTCTTGATGGCATCAAACAACGCTCGGTCGGGAAATTGCGAAATACCCGATTTGGGCGGTGCATAATGGCCTTGATGGCGCAGGAAAAGTTTGGTCGCCACCACGTCTTCGCCGTTGGCGGCTGAATTTGCGGCGAGGGCTTGGTTGAGGTGTTTCATGAATGGGTCTCCGGTTTGTGGACGCACAAAAGCCACCTCCAAAGCGTTGAGGGGCAGCGGCATCGTTTGAAAAAATGTGACGGTGAAAGTTGGGCAAAACAAAACCCGCTCTCTGATGAGACGCGGGGGGATGGTTTAGGCGCAGGTGTGCGCGTTCGTTGAGGTGTATATGGCACATGGCTAACGGAATGTCAAGTTTTATTCCTAGATTATGTATAAATTCTTATTTTCACGTTCACCTTTACAATTGCATCCAGCCCCCTGCCCCGGTAAACCTTGAACACCATGTTGAAATGTATTTACAAGATCGTCCTTCTTCCGGCCTTTGTTTTGGGGCTGGTTTCGTGTGGCCAAGACGTTCCAGCTGAACACACTTCGACTTTGTTTGTGTTTGGCACCAAGGTTGAAATCACCGTACGCGGCGAAGATGCGGCGAAGGCGAAGGCGGCGACGACGCAACTGGACCATGACTTTCAGCGTATGCACACCGACTGGCACGCTTGGAAGCCGGGCGAATTGAGCAACCTGAACGCCGCCATTGCCGCCGGGCAAAGTCTAACGGTGACGCCGTTTGTAAAACCGTTATTGATCCAGGCCAAAAAATTTGAAGCCTTAAGCGACGGATTGTTCAACCCGGCCATGGGGGCGTTGATTGGGGCCTGGGGTTTTCATGCCGACAACCGCCCCGAAGGTGGCCTTCCTGATTTCGCGATTATTCGTGCGCTGGCGGCGCAGCACGCCTCGATGAGCGACGTGCATATTGACGGTGATGTGGTGTCGAGCACCAATCGGACCGTGCAATTTGATTTTGGTGGTTTTGCCAAAGGTGTCGCCTTGGACCGGGCCGAACAGACGTTGAAAGATTTAGGCATTGAAAGTGCGCTGATCAACGCCGGGGGTGACATTAACACTCTGGGTGGACCAAAGAACAAATCATGGCAGGTGGGCATACGCGATCCCAAATCTTGGGGCGTGATTGCCACCTTGGACTTGCAACGGGGCGAAGACGTTTACACGTCGGGAAACTATGAACGGTTTCGGGAAATTGAGGGCGTGCGCTATGCCCACATCATTGATCCCCGTGACGGTATGCCCGTTGATCACATCGTATCCGCCACGGTGATTGGTGAAAATGGCGCTTTGGCCGATGCCGCCGCCACCGCCTTGACCGTCGCAGGTCCCAAAGACTGGCACCGCATCGCCAAACAAATGGGCATTAAATTCGCGGTATTGGTGGATGATAATGGCACGGTTTATCTAAACCCAGCCATGAAAGCACGGATCGTTTTCAACCCCGAAGCCAAGCTTACGATTGTGGAAAGTCCAAAGCTTTAGCCGCGTGCCGAAAATTTAGATTCGACTTTTTTCCAGCCCTGCCAAACAATCACCAGAACAATATGCCCACCAATCAAAGACAAGGCCATATACGCCACAGCGCTGTGAACGATGAGGTTATCCATATTGGTATACCATCCCGTTAAAACGGCCAGCCCACTCGCCATCAACAACGCCAACCCCATGAGGTGAGAGACAAAACGGCGAAAGCCTGCCGTGCCTTTGGTTAACGTAACAAAGCTTGGAAACGGAAACACCAACACATGTCCAGCGGGGAACATCATGCCCACCAACAACCGAGCCCCGATGGCAAACAGAACCAACACACCGGAAAAGACGTGGGCGTCATAAAGACCATTTCCAGTCATCATAGCGACGAAAAATCCACCAGAAAAAACGCCGTGCCAAATCGTCAAAAAACCAATTGCAGCTGCCGAAGGTCGTTTGCCCTTGGGTCCGCCTGTGGTTTTAGGTCGGCCAGAAGCCTTTGAAGCTTTCGTCTTTGTCGAGGATGCGGCCCCGCGCCGTTTGGGAGCACTTGCCACTTCGTCATGGGGATGGATGGGACCAAAGGATTTAGCCATCAGTCATCGTCTCCGCCGCCAAAACCACCATCATGGTCGCCGCCGCCCCAACCGCCATCATGATCGCCACCACCGCCAAAACTGCCGCTGGCTCCAGTGAAGCTTGAAGAATTACCACCCCAATTGCTGGCACCGCCGCCACCCGAATAGCCGCCGCTGGCTCCGGTATAGCTGGAAACACCCCGGCCCCAATCGCTCTGCGAACCACTCGCCGCCCAATTACCGCTGGCCCCGGTGACGCCAGCCGCACCTGTTCCCCACGGCTGTCCCCCGCCATTGCCCTTATAAGAAAGAGCAAAAACAGCAATCAGCAACGTTGAAACGAGCGTAATGAGGGCAGTTTTTGTAACCATGGTGCTAAAATATACAAAAACACCTGAACAATCACTGAATTGATTTAAAGCTTAGACTTACTTTCCAAAGCCCAGGGCAATCATCAAAACAAACATGGTCGACAAGCCGCCCAGGGCAAAGATCAAAATGCCTCCGATCAAAACAAACATGCGGGCGGCGTCTTTCGCTTGGGGAAGTTTGGTCCGAACAAACCTAGCATCTGACTGCGTGGCGGCGGTGTCTTCTTTTTCGTCAGAAACGTCAGCAACGTATTCTGTAATTTCATTTTGAACCACAGTCAATCGAGTCTGGATCAAGGCCACAGTCTCGCTTTGGGCTCCATGTTTTTTCGTCAGCAGGTCTAAGGCTTCTTTAAGCTGCGTCTCACGCGTTGCAAGATTTTGATCAATTTGTGCCATAGAAAGCCCCCTTACCGAAAAACAGGGTTAATAAAAAAGCATTATTAAGTCTTCTAGGTCTATTTTACTAAAAAGTACAGTAAAATGACAGCTCCATTTATATCAAGGTGACGAAACACCATAGCCCTGGTATCTTTGCCAAATATCTATAGAGAGGAAACAGCTGAACGATCAGCTCTAAGGTCCAAACTCATGCGCAACATCATAATTGGCATCGTTATCGGAACAGTCTTTGGCGTCATGGCTGGCGCCTCTGTGATTACACCCGGCTTGAATCAAGCCCGTCACACGCCTCCCAGCACCGCCCCAGGGGTCGAAAGCCTAGCCCTAGACACCCCGTCGCAGCCCCAATCTGGTGCCAAAGCGTCCTCGAATTCAAAGCAAAAACAACGCTTGCGTATCATTAGTTTACTGCCAATAAAGTCTTCTCTTTTCGGTGATATTACGCACCACTTAGAACAGAACCTAACCGTCTCGAGCACGGGCAAGCTAGGGGCGACCCTCTACGCGCCCGACACGTTGGTCCCCACCGAAGAGACTTTTGCGGCTGTCAAGTCGGGGACCGTTGAAGCCGCCTATGCGTTCCCGGATCAATGGGATCAGGCCTCGCCGACCCTACAACTTTTTTCCGCCGTTCCCTTTGGCCCTAAGGCCACAGAATTTTTAGCGTGGTTTTATCATGGCGGTGGTCAAGTCTTGTTTGAAGACCAATTCAAACGCCAAGGTGTCCATGCCGTTTTGTGCGGCGCGCTGCCGCCTGCGGGCTCTGGCTGGTTCAAAAAGCAGCTCTATTCAATCGAAGATATAAAGGGTCTCAACATCCGCAGCCGTGGCCTCGGCGCCCATGTTTTGCAAAAGCTTGGTGCCAACATCAAAGATTTCAAACCTGCGGCCATCCTGAATGCCCTCAAGGAAGGCCAGCTTGATGGGGCTGAATACACCCTACCCAGCGTTGATGGGCAAATGGGCTTTGGTCAATTCGCGAGACATTATTATTTCCCAGGCTGGCAACAACCCGTAAGCCTGTTGGCCTTGATCATCAATGCCAAAACCTGGAACGGCTTAGCTGAGAATGACCAAACGGTGATTGAAAAATCGTGCGGGGACACCGTTCGCTTTTCACTTGTTCGAGCGGATGCGGATCAATTTAACGCTTTAAAAAAGCTAAGCCTCGCCGGCGTACAAGTGCACCGTTGGCCGACACCGATTCTAGATACCTTCAAGGCCCAATGGACACAAACAGCCCGAGATTTGGTGCAACAAGATGCTGACTTTAAGGCTGCGTGGTCGTCTTTACATCTGTTTCGTCAAGATTATGAAATTTGGCGGGAAATAAGTCGTCCTTAAGCTTTTGCCTTAATTAAAACACCTTTTATTGCCCTAATTTACATGTTTTAAGCGGTGTATTCATTGCAGGAGGTTGCCAAAGGGGTAATGTATGCGCTATTAAGGGTCCACCTAATTTACGGGGACGATCATTAATTTTGATGGAGACGCATCTATGAATACCAATAAAATCTTCGCGTTCGGCATTGCAATCGCTATTGCTGCTACAAGTGGCACCGCTATGGCCAAGTCCAAAGGCGAAAAACTCTTCAAGAAAAAATGTGGCTCTTGCCATTCTATTGAAGCTGGCAAACACAAAATTGGCCCATCATTGGCTGGTGTTGTCGGTCGTCAAGCTGGAACAGCTGAAGGCTACACCAAGTACAAAGCTATGAAAGGCGCGACCCTCACCTGGGATGCTGCCATGCTTGACGCTTGGATCACCAATCAAAAGAACTTCTTGAAAGCCAACAAAGCCGTTGTCGGTGGTACGAAAACGGCCATGATGGCAAAAATCAAGAAACCTAAAGAACGCGCGGCTATCATCGCTTACTTGAGCGAAAGCCACGACTAGGCCTTAGTGCTTTAGTTGACGAATAAGAAAGGCCCCGCCATATTGGCGGGGCCTTTTTTTGATAGGGAATAGTTATGAAGCCAACATTCACGTTCACCCGACCCTACGGTATCTTCGCCCCAGGTTTGTTCATCGTCACTTTATTGGCGCTATCCGCTTGTTCGGGCGAAGACGTCAATTCCCCCGAAGCCTTATTCAAGAAAAAGTGCGGCACCTGTCATTCGGTTGAACCCGGCGTGCACAAAATTGGCCCGTCCTTAAAAGGTGTCTTAGGACGTAAGGCTGGTTCCACCGACTTTACCAAATACAAAGCCCTCAAAGGTGCAGACTTTGTTTGGGATGAAGAAAAGCTGGATGCCTGGATCACCAACCCCAAAAAATACATCGGAAAACCAACCGCCATGACGGTTAAGGTTAAAATCAAAACGGAACGTGAAATGATCCTAAAGTTTCTTAAAAAGCATAAAAACTAGAGTTCAGAATCTATCTTCTAAATTATTACAAACAAACTGTGTTTTTTGCTTTTCCTCCTAAGGTGAGCGGAGTAAGATTCACCTTGTGAGAGCGATGTTTCGTTGCCTCCCTCCCCTTAGAATAAGGAATATCTCTATGAGAATTTTAAAAATTGCCGCCGTAATGGCATGTATCGTAGCTTTGCCAAACATGGCCTCAGCTGCAGCCAAACCTGCGGCCACGACTCCGGATGGAGCCTTTAAAAAGTTTTGCGCTATTTGCCATTCCATTGAGGCCGGCAAAAACAAAGGCGGTCCGTCGCTTCACAACATCATCGGCAAAAAAGCGGGTACCGTCGAAGGCTATAAAAAATACAAAGGCTTAAAAGGTGCCGACTTCACATGGACCGAGGAAAACTTAGACGTTTTCATCGCCAATCCAAAAAAATTCGTGAAGGAAAACACATCTAACACGAGATCTGGCATGACCGCAAAAGTCAAAAAGGCGCCAGACCGGGCTTTGGTGATGGAATATTTAAAATCGCACTAAAGGCTAGCCCTTAACATTTACGCCATGCCCCTTTCATCTGTTCGAGGCGTGGCGTAAGTTTATGCGCATCATCACAATTTATTTCCCGTCATCCTACAAAAGGTTTTTAGCTTATGGACATCAAAGAATATATCCGTGGCGTTCCCGATTTTCCCAAGCCGGGAATTTTGTTCTACGACATTTCAACCCTGCTTTCTCACGCCGATGCTTGGCAAGTCGCGATGGGGCGCATGTCACGTATGGTGAGTGTCTATCAACCCGACGTTTTGGTTGGCATTGAATCGCGTGGCTTTTTGGTGGCGGCTCCGTTGGCTTTGAAACTTGGCTGTGGATTTGTCATGGCGCGCAAGCCTGGAAAGTTACCCGGCGGCACAATTTCTCATGAATACGAGCTTGAATACGGGACCGACACCTTGCAATTGCAAGACGATGCCATCCATCCCGGTCAGCGCGTCGTCATCTTAGATGATTTGTTGGCGACGGGCGGCACGTTGAATGCTTGCATCGATTTGTGCAAAAAAGTCGGCGGCAATGTGGTCGGCGCAGCCACCATTATTGAACTGAATTTCTTGCATGGTCGCGATAACTTAGGCATTCCGTTTGAATCCCTCATTTCTTACGACGAATAGAAAGACTCTATAGCCAGTGCCAAACATAGAAACCCTCCAGCAACTGATCAAAGACATCGGCTTGGAACCAGCGCAAAAACTCATCGACATGTTTCAAAAAGACGTTGATGAACGCCTAGACTTTATCCATGAACACTTGGAAACGGGTGGTGACGTTAAAGCCCTTCGGGATCAGGCTCATACCTTAAAAGGCTTGTGTCTTTCCTATGGGGCTAAGCTGGGCAGTGAGGCCGCTAAAGACTTGCAAGAGGCCTGTAACGACGGGGACGAAAGCTTGATCCAAGCCAAGGCCCACGCTGTCCTAGAGATCATCCCGATTGACGTCAAAGCCGTTGCAACCTTCATCGCAACCTGTACTGCTAACGCTTGAGGCCCTGTGCATGTGAAAGTGCTTTTTGCATCACAGAGGGCAAAGCCTGATTGACCACATCATCCCTAGCAATCCACAGCCCCGGCCAGGGCGTGTTCGCATCGACCCGAACGTCAATAACGCCCAGCTCCAGGTGAAAATGGGTGAAGGTGTGTTCAATATGTCCAGGCAAAGCCGTCCATTGCGCCGTTGCAAAGCGTTCCACCGCTTGCTTGGGCGCACCTAATATCTCTCCCCATTCGGTGGTCGGCAACCCCATCATCCCGCCCAACAACCCCTTTGGCGGTCGGCGTTCTAACAAGATGTGACCATCTGGGCGCTCCACCCAAAAGGCCCAGCCTCGACGTGTGGGCTTGGGTTTTTTCGCCGCTTTTTGCGGATAAGCCACGGCCTTGCCGTCTCTAAAGGCTTGGCACGCCTGCATCCACGGACACTCTGAACACCTTGGGTTCTTGGGCCGACACACTTGCGAACCTAGATCCATCAAAGCCTCGGCATAATCACCACTGAACCCCAACGGCAACAAGGCTTGAGCCAGCTTTTGAATTTTATCCTTATTTTTAGGCATTTCGCCTTCAACCGCATAAAGACGGCTAAGGGTGCGGATAACATTTCCATCCACGGGTGCCGACGGACCATTGAACGCAATGGCGCTAACGGCGGCGGCGGTGTATGGCCCAATACCCGGAAGTTTAAGCAGATCACTTTCGGCCCGAGGAAACACGCCTTGACATTGTTCAGCCACAAAGCGCGCGCACGCCAACATATTGCGCGCTCGGGCGTAATAGCCAAGCCCGGCCCAGGCCCGCATCACATCATCATCCAAAGCCTCTGCCAACGCTTTGACGTTTGGCCACTTATCTAAGAACTTAAGATAATAGGGAATGACGGCGGTGACCGTGGTTTGTTGCAGCATAACTTCGGACAACCACACCCGGTAAGGATCGCGGCTTCCACACGGCGCATCGCGCCACGGCAATGCGCGGCATTGGTCCCCAAACCAAGCCAAAAGACGTTCGGTAATGTCTATGTCATCAAATCGGGTCACGGTGATTTTGAACCATTGTTTATGAACTCGCGAAATCATACCATAAGGCCATGACGAAGAAACCGACACCAAAACCTAAAGGTATTAATCCTAGCGATGTGCGCGGGCGGTCTCCGCGCGCCTTGTCGCAAACGATTAACAAGCTCACCAAATCCATGCTCGGACGTCAAGGCCTGACCCAAGGGTCCATAATTGCCAAATGGCACGACATTATTGGCGAAGACTTAGCGCGTCACACCAGCCCACAAAAGATTGTCTTTGCCAGGGATGGCGTCAGCGGCGGAACGCTTCACCTGCGGTGTGACAGCGGCGCCCTGGCCACGCAACTGCAGCACACCACGCCGCAAATCTTGGATCGGGTGAATACTTTTTTCGGCTATCAGGCGGTGCTTAAACTCCGCCTCATCCAAGGTCCCTTACCCGGTCACGTTGAGCCGCGCAAAAAACCCGTGCGGCCTTTAAGCAAAGCCCAAGCCGACGCCATCGCAGGAACCGTAGCATCGGTCGAAGACGATGAACTGCGCGCAGCCTTGGAACGATTGGGGTCTTCAATCGTAAGCCGCGACCACAGAAAAGCCTAAGTTATCCACAACAAGTTGAGGCCTGAGGCTTGAGAAGACGGCATAAGCCTTCTATATTCACCCACATCTAGTAGTTTTGGAGAGCTTAATGTCTATATATACTTATAAAGGCGGCGCACGCCGTGTACTGATGCTGAGCGCATTCGTCATAATGACGGCCCTGGTCTCGATATTAAACCCCCAAACGGCCCAGGCTCAAATGGTCAGTGCCGAACAAGCCAAGGGCGAAATGTCCATCGGCAACGCGGATGCTTTGGTGACGTTGCATGAATACGCTTCGCTGACCTGTGGCCACTGTGCTAAATTTCACGAAGAAACGATGCCACAAATTAAAAAAGAATATGTCGACACCGGCAAGGTGCGCATCGTGTTCCACGACTTTCCTTTGGATGGTCTTGCCATGGGTGCGGTGATGATCGCCCGGTGTTCCGGCCCGGATCGTTTTGCTGATTTTACCGACATGCTGTTTCAAACCCAAGCCAACTGGCGGGATGCGCAAAACCCGCTGGCGTCTTTGGTGGCCTTGGCGCGCTTTTATGGATTGAGCAGCGACGACGTAACCTCGTGCCTCAACAATCAAGACCTTCTCAAATTTGTGCAAGGCAATCGCGACACCGCCAGCAGCAAGTTTTCCATCAACTCTACGCCAACCTTCATTTTGAATGGTAAAACAATTGCAGGTGCTCAGCCTTTTGAATCTTTTAAAACCGCATTTGACGAAGCCTTAGCGGCGCATAAATAAAGAGGGGACTTTAGGATCGTGCTGCGCTTTTCCAAGCTCAGACTGACGGGGTTTAAATCCTTCGTCGACCCAACCGAGCTCAAGATTGAGCCGGGCCTAACGGGCGTGGTCGGTCCCAACGGCTGTGGCAAGTCTAACTTGGTCGAAGCGCTTAAATGGGTGATGGGGGAAAGCTCTGCCAAACAAATGCGCGGATCGGCCATGGATGACGTTATTTTTGGCGGCACATCCAGCCGCCCTGCGCGCAACATTGCCGAAGTCGTTCTCCATTTAGACAATTCATCACGCCTTGCCCCGTCTATGTTCAACGATGCCGACGAATTGGAAGTGGTGCGCAAAATCGAACGCGAGCGCGGCTCTAGTTATAAGGTCAACGGCAAGGACGTTCGGGCCAAAGACGTGCAATTGTTATTTGCCGACGCAGCCTCTGGATCACGTTCCACCGCCATGGTGAGCCAGGGGAAAATCGGCGAGATTATTTCTTCAAAACCCCAAGATCGCCGCGTATTGCTGGAAGAAGCCGCAGGTATCACCGGGCTGCATTCCCGCCGCCACGAAGCCGAACTGCGCCTGCGCGGGGCCGAAAACAACCTGTCGCGGTTAGATGACATCCTCATCACCCTTGAAGGCCAATTGGCGAGTTTGAAAAAACAAGCCCGCCAAGCCACCCGCTATCGCAATCTGTCCGACCATATCATGAAGGCCGAGGCCTTGTTGTTCCACATTCGCTGGATCAAGGCCTTGGAAACTTTGGAAGGTGACCGCGATAATTTAAAGAAAGCCGAAGGTTTGGTGGCCGAGCTTGCGGCCGTGGTCGCCCACTGCACCACCCAACAATTAGCCGCCGCCGAAGTTGTGCCAGGTTTGCGCACCCGCGAAACCGAGGCGGCGGCGGAACTGCAACGGCTGACCTTGGAACGCGAAAGCTTGGACAAAGAAGTCGGCCGCATCGAAGCCGCCCGCTTGGACCGGGTTCACCGCCTGGAACAAGTCAGCCACGACATCGCCCGCGAACGCAATCTAGCCGAAGATGCAGGTCAAGCCAGCGAACGTCTTGAAGCGGAAAAGCACGAAATCGAAACGTCTAGGGAAGGGGAACAAGTCGCCATTGACAAGGCTACGACGGACTTGGAAGCCTCGACCTCTCAGGTCAACGACTTAGAAGCCCTGCATACCCGTCTGACCGAAAAATTAGCCACCGATGAAGCGGAGCGCTCTTCGCTTGCACGTACCGCCCAGGACTTGGAAACGCGCATTGATCGCTTGTCTCATCGGTTGCGCGAACTCAGCGCCCAACACCGCCACCTAGAACGCGATGCCGCCGAAACCAGTGGCTTGAAGGACGCGGAAAAGACACTCCAAGAAACAGAAAACGCCGTCAGCAGCGCACGCGACCATTTAGAACACACCGAAGTTCAAAGCGCTTCGCGCCATGACGCTTCCGAAGAAACCCGCCACCACATGCAAGAAGCCCGTTTGGCCTTGTCGCGCCTAGAAGCCGAAGAACAAGCGCTGGCTAAGCTCTTGGAAACGACCGAACCCGAAATGTGGCCAGCGATGATTGATGCGGTTTCGGTTGAGGCTGGTTTTGAGGCTGCTCTCGGAGCCGCATTGGGCGAAGAACTTGATGCCTCATCCGATGTTGCGGCCCCCGTACATTGGACCAAGCTCGATGCTTATACCGATGCCCCGGCTTTGCCTGGGGACGTAAAAGCGCTTTCAGACGTGACTGAAGCCCCCAAGGCCTTGGCGCGTCGCCTCAGCCAAATTGGCATTGTTGACGATGCAGATGGCGGCACGGCCCTAGCTTGTGACCTTAAGCAAGGCCAGTGCTTGGTCAGCCGCGATGGCGCGCTGTGGCGCTGGGATGGCTACACCATCACCGAAGGCGCCAAAACGGCGGACACCGCCCGTCTGGAACAGTTAAACCGCCTCAAAGACGTCCGCTCAGGTCTTGAAAACTCTCAAACGGCCCTAAATGCGGCTCAAAATCAGGCTGATTTGGCGCGCGAAGCGGCTCAAACGGCCCGCGACACCGAACGCGCAGCGCGCCAAGCGTTGCGCGACCGCGAATCCGAACACAGCCAAGCGCGCGATCAAATCGCCGCTATTCGGGCGAAAATTTCTGAACACAATTCCAAATTAGAAGCCGTCGGTGCCGCCGTGCAAACGGCCGAACACGATATCGAAGAAGCGCAAAACCAAAAAACTGAGGCTTCTGAGACCTTGGCAAACTTGCCAGATACCGAGTTGGCCCGCGAAGACGTCATGCGGGTGCGCGAAGACTTGGCCGAAAAACGGGCCGTACACATTGAACACCAAGGCCTGCACGCCAGCCTGCACCGCGCCGCCCAAGAACGCGCGCGCCGCCTTAGCGACATTGAGACCGAATTGCTGTCTTGGAGCGGACGCAGCGACGGGGCTGCAAAACGGATTGTCGATCTTGAAAATCGCATTGTCAAAATTCGCGGCGAATTGAGCGAATTGGCAAAACGCCCCGACGAAATTCAACACCTTCGCGCCCAACTGTTAGATTTGATCGAAGCCGCCAACCAAAAACGCAAAGCAGCGGCCGACCAATTGGCGGTGGCAGAAAGCGCCCTTTCAGAAGCCGAGCGCAACTTACGTGCCGCTGAAAGCGAACTGGGGACCGCCCGCGAACACCGGGTGCGAATCGAAGGCGCCGTTCAGCAGGGCAAACAAGCGTGCGAATCAATTGCAGAGCGGGCTAAGGAAAAACTAAAGTGTGGCCCGAACGGCTTGGCCGAGATTGCCGAAATTGAACCCGATGCTGATCTGCCCGACGAGGGTGTGGTCGAACGCAAGGTTGATCGCCTGCTCAGTGAACGCGACACCATGGGTCCGGTCAACCTGCGCGCCGAAGAAGAAGCCAATGAGATGGGCGAACAAATTGACACCCTGACCAATGAACGCGGCGACCTGATCGAAGCCATTGAAAAGCTTCGTAAGGGCATCAATGAATTGAACAAAGAGGGTCGGGAACGCCTGTTATCCTCGTTTAAAGAGGTCGACAAGCACTTCCAAGAGCTGTTCGTGCGCCTGTTTGGCGGCGGGCAGGCTCACCTTAAATTAATCGAAGCCGAAGACCCCTTAGAATCGGGCCTAGAAATCATGGCCAGCCCACCCGGCAAGCGGATGCAGGTGTTGTCTTTATTATCAGGTGGGGAACAAGCCCTGACCGCCACGGCGCTGTTGTTTGCGGTCTTTATGACGAATCCAGCCCCAATTTGTGTGCTGGACGAAGTCGACGCGCCTCTGGATGATGCTAATGTTGACCGATTCTGTACGCTTTTGGAAGAAATCTCGGCGGCTGGCTCGACACGGTTTTTGGTCATCACCCACCACCGTATGACAATGGCCCGCATGGAACGCTTGTTTGGTGTTACGATGGCCGAACGCGGCATTTCTCAATTGGTCAGCGTGAATCTTGAACAAGCCGAGATTATCCGCGAATAATCGTGGACAATCATCTCCGACAGAGAGCCTGACACATGACCGATGACCCAGAACAACAGTCATTCGATGACTTAAGCGCGCGCTTAAACAAAGCCCGCCAAGCCAGTCCCAACCTTGCCGATAACACCTCTTCGGCACAGCCTGAAAATTCGGGAATCGGCCAAGCGTTTCGCATCGGTGTGGATATGTTGGCGGCTTTGATGGTTGGCACCGGTATGGGGTGGTACTTAGACCACTGGCTTGGTACCAAACCCTGGTTTTTGATCATCTTTATCTTTTTAGGAGGGGCGGCTGGCATCATGAATGTATACCGCACCGGAATGCGAATGGTCCAAGACGTCGAAAATGAATCAAAACCGAAACCCAATTTAGCTCCAAAAGAGCCTGAGTCTGCAGGTTCTGACCAAAATAAGTCGGAAAAATGACAAAAAATTCATTTTTCACAACAGGAGGGCTTGCCCTTAAGGCCCAAGACGTTTAGGAAAGGGGCGCGTTTTAAATGTTGCGATTGCAGCTATTGAAAGGCATAACACAAATCTGTTTTCCGTTCGGCGCAAAACCAAACTTAAAACAGATGTTATTTGAGCGAATATGAAACAACCAGACAGGCGAGCAAAACGTGGCTAACCCTATTGCACAGTTTGAAATTCAAAAGTTGGTTGACATCAATCTTGGTGGCATTGACGCCTCTTTCACCAACTCCGGTGCCTTTATGGTG
>Ga0316203_1001752_pt1 | contig 13681 bp, 7 predicted proteins | sample 6monrhotite_MG_FD_204940 | JGI IMG/M metagenome (GOLD analysis project Ga0316203, IMG submission 204940) | Microbial mat bacterial communities from mineral coupon in-situ incubated in ocean water Damariscotta River, Maine, United States -... | ecosystem: Environmental > Aquatic > Marine > Coastal... | reverse complement strand
CGATGGCAGCTGCACGCGTGCTAAGCACCTAGAGGAGGCGATCGGGGCGCTGCATAGCAGTGATACACGACCTTTGCAACGGTTGCGCCATGGTAATGTTCCGCCCAGTCGTGTACGTGGTGTTGGCCGTGGCCCTCCTCATCTCCGCCTCCGATGCCCAGATATCGTCGTTGTTCGGCGCTACCCCTTCCTCCATGGAGGAAGGCAGCAGCGGCGACACGGACAGCTCCACCTACGCCGCGTCTCCGCGCTCACTGACGTCCGACGGCTTCTATGACCCATTCGGCTCGCACACCTCCGAGCCGCCGCGCCGCTCTCCGATCACTGCTCTGGAGACCCCGGCCGCGCCTCGATCATACCGAGCTCACCTCCGCTACTCGTCACACACGAGGTCCGGCTGGGAGTACATCACCACCACCAAGACAGTGCGGTGGACTCCGAGTCGTGAGAACGTGCACGTGGTCTCCAGCAGCTCTACCGGGCATAACGGCTACGCTATCGGTTTCGTCACCATAGTCGGCATCATAGTGGTGCTGTCGGTCGGAACGTGCTGTGTCGTGGGATGCGCCTTCCTGTGCTCGAAGGCCCGAGAGCACAAACTGTCCATCGGCAGTCTCAATAAGAGCGTCCGCCGGAAGCTCTCCCGCACATCGACCAGCTTCTCGCCCGTCAATACAGAGGAGCTGTGAGGCGGAAGGTGACCAGTGCGCGCCGACCGCCGTGTAGGTGTACAGTAAACATTGTCCCTCTGTGTATTCACACCACCGCCGCCCGACCGCGCAAGCGCGCACGCCTCTCCCCCTCACCGGCCGCCTCATGTCTCCAGTTTGCATACGGTACCCGCCGCACGCGCCGAAGCAGTTATGAAGACGCCTTCGCTCCTGTTCTGCCTCCTGGCGACGGCCGTCTTGCTCCTAGCCCATGATTCACGCACAGGGGCCGATGCTCAGGCGGTCAGTTCGCTATTCGGACCTTCGCCAGCCGCGCCGCTCTCGTTCTTCGCGGGAAGCTCGGAGATTCCATCGCCCGGCGGCAGCAGCAGCAGCCCTTCTTCGCCTCGATCATCGCCTGAGAGCAGCAGCAGCAGCAGCAGCAGCAGCAGCAGCAGTAGTAGCGATAGCAGCTCCCACAGTCACAGCTACGTCACTAGCTCGCCCGGCACGATCGGGGTCGTGCTCATCATCTGCGGAGTCGCCCTCTTCATGATCGTCGTGATCGGGATCGGCGTGCTCGTCATTGGAGCCAGCGCCAAGAAGGGGGATTACCTCAGCCGGGTGTTCGGGCGCAGGTCCAGCAACTCGATGTCTCCGTATGCACTTGCGTCGACGTCGGGGTACTAGGATGGAGTGGGGACGGGGACATTCTCCCATGATCGGGGCCGATCTGGCCCTCTGCAGGCCGTGCTATAGCGCACGCAATGTATTTCCTCTCCCTTAGCCCTGCATTGTGGTGGAAATCGCTGCACGCTCCGCCTCTACGCTGCCCCCTGCACGGGGCCCCTATTGTTTCTCCCCGCCGGGCCCCCCTTCCGTCGTCCGGCGCCCTTCCCCTCCCCCGGATTCCGTCCCCTCCCTGGCTTATTCCGCCTGCCCCCGCAGCGTGCCCTTTCGTACACGCTTCCCGCCCAGGCCTCACGAGAGTGTTCGCGCAGAGTACTCCCCCGCAGAGAGGCCAGTAGAGACGTGTCCCCGCCAAGACCGTCTCCTGGCGAGTGAGTCTCCCCGGAACGCCGCGCATTCGCGGTAGTATCAGTACGATAAGCAGGCAGGCTGTGTCTCTGGACCACCGTATAGTGGTTCCCGACCGCCCCGATCAGCTGATCAAGGCCTCTCATATGCCATCGAGTACCTGCGGCGCCTCATTCATCACTGGCGGAGGCTTTCCCTACGCCTACGAGCCACACCGCGTCGCGGACGAGGAGGACTCGTGCGTTCCATCCTTCGCCGACGCCTCGTGTACACCGGTCCGTGAGGCCTCGCCTATCCACCATGCATCCTCCGATCCGGGACTTCCATGCGATATCCGGTGCCCCACCGCAGACACACCGGCCCCCGTCGTCGTATCCTCCACTGCCGGGCGAACCAGCCCGATGACCGAGGCCATGGCGAGGATAAGCGGCGCCATCGACCGCTTCGGCGTGCAGCTGGCGGTGTTGCCCGCCCAGTACAAGCTCCTCTCCCATAACGCAACCGTCAGCAGGGCCGACCTCCCAAGCACGCTTCCGTCGAGTGAGGAGTACGATAGCGCCCCTCGTGCGGAAGAGCGGGCGAGAGAGACCGTATCAGACCGCCCCCTCTCCACCGCAGGCCGCTCCACGGTCGCAGAGCTGGAGCAGCCGGAGCAGTGGAGCAGGAAGCCTCCAGCGGCCGATTCGCGCCGTGATCTCATCGGCCTCGCTAACCTGTGGGCCTCTCTCCTCTTCCTGGAGATACTCTTCGAGTCCGATACACCGCCTCCCCCGTCGAGTAGTCTGCCCGCTGGCTCGCCTGCATCGGCTAGTGCGGACGAGAGCCTGGACTGCGACGATGAGGACGCTGAGAGTGATAGGCCCACTTCCTCCGGACGCGTGCGGTGGACGTCTCGCACGCCTCCGCAGTTTGCCGGCTGGGCTCCTATCCACGCCGCGCCGGCAGTGATCAACGACGGCAAGCTGGGGATCATCGCATTCGCCTCGAGCAGCTCCACGGCCAGTGCAGCGGCGGTTGCCGGATGGCCTCCTCTCCGAGCCCATGGGAGGAAGCTCCATGCCCGCGTGATCTCTGTCATCGCCAGGCTTTGTGCAAGAGTGCGGTCCGGCCACCTATACGGCATCCCCCGCTTCGTCATGGCCAGCGACCTCTTCACCGTCTTCGGTGGGCCGACGCCCGTCCTCTCTCCGGCCCGCATCGGCTCTGTGCCCCACGTGAGCCGCGGTTTGGCAGAGGCAGTGGCCCTCGAGCGCTGGACCTACCAGCTGAAGCACCGTGGCCGTGCAGCGACGACCTTCTCCGCGGACGCGGAGAGGGTGAGGAAGGCGAGGGGCGAGGGCTCCGACGAGGCGGGAGGAGAGGAGGACGTGAACATGGCGGAAGCCGACGTCGAAACCGCCAGCGGCACGAGCCGGAGCTCCAGCATGGGGTCCGTGCGCCCACACTACGTCTCGCGTGCCATGGACGAACTCGCCAAGGAGTTTGACGATGAGGAGATCGACCGGTTCGCCGAGGAGCGCCTCTATTACATCGACAATGCCAACGTTGCCCGGTACTACGCCGAGGAAGACCGCCTGGCGGGCGCCAACTGCGGTGGCATCAGTACGCCTTACTGGACGCCAGACGGCAGGAAGATGTACGCCCCGCCGGGCCATCCGATGCACCAGCCCAGCTACGAGCCACATCCCCACGAGCGGGCCCAGATGGAAGAAGACGCAGAGGCAGCCAGGATCGAGGCGCTTCGGCCCCCGCCGCGCCGGCCTCGCGTTGTTCATGTCCCGCACAGCTTCGAGGAGCGCGTCTTCCTCGGCACGCGCTACACTGCGCCAGCCGAGGCGCTTGGCCGCCGCCCGGCGATCGACGTGTTCCGCGCCGCCCACGACGTTCAGTGCACGCGAGCCTTCTACTTCGAAGACTTCACCGAGTCCGTAATCACGTCGGCGGCCGCCGCAGCGGTGATCCTCGATCACGCCGCAACCGGCGCCATGCGCCACTGCGCGACCTACACCACGCCGACCGAGTTCTACCAGGGCCTCCACGACGCACTCCTGCCGCTGGCGGCTGCTGCACGGCCTCAACTCTGCCGCCAGCGGCCCGGCATGCCGCCGTGCTTCACGTGCATCGTGTTCGGCGTACTCTTCGCGCTCGTGGCAGCTACCCACAACGGAGCTCCTCACCCGAGAATGGACGACATCGTACATCGCGGCGTGGCGGCTGCCTTCTCCCGCGCCTTCCTCATGTTTCAGCCTGTCATCGGGCTGATCGAGACCCAGCGCCTCCCGGGCTGGCGCGCCAAGAACGTCGCCTTCGCCAGGTGCCTGTCCCAGCGTCTGATGAAGGAGTCCGAGTCTGTGACTCGCTCCGAGTACCGGTGGACAGAGCTGCGGATAGGCTCTCTGGCAGGCCACGACTCCGCCTCCGAGATGGCGGCGCCGACTCCCAGCCGCCTCGACCTTGTCTACACGGTGGCGGCCATCAACGAGTTCTGTAACTATAAGACGGCGAGGGTGGCCCGCTCCGTCACCGGAGAGCCCACTATCTACGTGATCGACCTCTACCTCGACATGATCCGCGGGGCCTTCCTTCTGGCGGCCGCCATCCCGCCGCCGAAGCGCGCCAACAGCGGCTCCAATGCCACTCGCCGCCAGCGCAGGGCTCACCACGCGACCTCGACAACGTCGCTGGCCGAGTCAGAGATGGCCAAGGCCATCAGGAACCGCACCGTCTCCGACATGGCCTGGCGCATGATGACCAGGGTCATGACCAACGAGCACTACCTTCCGCAGGTGGACCCGCTGGCCATGAGCATACGATGGCTCGGCCGCATGGTGTTCTCGGACCGTGCGCGCGGATCAGGTCCCTCCGGCAGTCTCGTGGTGCGTACTATGGCAACAGCCGGCTTCCTCAAGTGCGTGGCCGCCATCGCGCCATCCCCGGACATCCTCCTCCACTCGCTGGCCTACGGCCTCGAGCCCCACAACCACTCGCCCGTCTACAGCCTCCTCCACGCCGTCACCTGTGAGCCGAGGGCCTCCTTCTTCGTAACGATGGACCTCCTCCTCATCGTGTCGCACACGATCCGCACGGACGTCGCCGTTCCCCGAGACCCCAACGACCCCGACTACAAGAAGTTCCTGCCGCTCGCCGACTTCTGCGATGAACAGAGGGACGCCGCCACCCGCCTCTACCTCAAGGGCTACGGGGGAGACTCCGAGGCGCCCGAGGGCAGCACCTGGGTGATTCTTCCCACCGAGCAGCGCTGGCCACTCGAGTTCTTGGCGTTCGCGGCCTGCTCGTTCGCCGATGCCATCGCAGTGGAGATGATCGCCACTGATATGCGCACCTTGTCTATCTACCTGGCCGACTCCAGCATCGACCGCGCCACCCTCACCTCCAAGGTCAAGCCCGGCGAGCGCCGCACCTGCCTCGACGGCATCAACGCCACGATTAGGCTGGCCCGCGCCCCGCGTGATGGGTTATGGCTATGGCGGAGGACAGTTGACACGATCCCGCGCTGTGGCTGCGGCTTCTGCCATGCCTCTATTAAGCACGCCGCCCCCTATCCCTACAAGCAGTGGGCACACTTCGTGCACGTGCCAACCGACATGATCCGCGACCTCTGCGCCATGGTCGAGGTGTTACACGGTGAAGTGCCATACGTCGCGTATGATCACCGCCGTTTCGTCTCGGTCAAGTGCGCCCGCTCTGCCACTCGCCTGGCCTCCGAGAACACCGCCGTTCCGTTCTCCGAGCTTGTCATCGTGCCAGGCATGACCGTGGCCGACGTCTTCCCCGTGTGGAGGAGCCCGTTGGCGGACACCACCACCTCCTTCGACGCGGCAGGTCTCTCTCCGTTCACCGGCTCAGACCCTCTCATCTTGGACGCTGCACTCGTCGCTCCCCTCATCTCCGTCACCACGGAGTCCGACAAGGCCGCGCTGGCCGCCCAGTACGGCGCGGTCACGGCCGTGCGCAGGCGCATCTTCACCTCCGCCAACGGCCGCAGGGATAGTTCAGGCCGGATGCGCAACTTCCAGTCGTACCGCCCCCCGGCCTCCATGTAGTTCGCCAGCTCCCGGGCCGCTTTCACGGCGCCATGTAATGTATGCTCTGTTTTTATTGCTTATCTACGCGTGGTACAGCGAATGCGCCCATCTCCGTGTTCGGCCTGTGTACTATCTCTCTCTCTCTCTCTCTCTCTCTCTCTTCCGCGCATATAGATGCGAGGCAGCCCGTTCTGCCGGGCCTAGCGCGGTCCTGCGCGCAGAGGTATTCGTCAGGCACCGCTACACCGCGTGCGCTACCAAGGATCGAGAATCGGAGCCGGGGAGTCGCGTGCCAAGCCTCTTCCGCCCGCCCCCTCCTCGTTCCGTACCTCCTACTCGACGGCTGCGGAGGTCACCAGCACCGCTTTCGGCCTCATACTCGGCTGTTTCCCGGCCTGTTCAGCTACTTCGCCGTACGGCTGGACTCCTGACAGGAACCCCTCCGCCATGGACACCACTGCGTCACCAGACTCACTGCCCATCATCGCGCCCCCCACTGACCGTCACGCGTCGAAGGTCCCGGATGAGTGGGGCACTCGCATCATGAACACCGTGGCTCGCACGGCCAACCTGCCCGTGTTTTCTCCGCGGTCTCGATGCTCGACGCCCGGCGCCGACCGAACGTTCGAGATACACCTCGAGACCGGCACACACAAGAAGTCGACGCCGTCGGCTGACTATGAGACGGGCTACAACGTCCTCCTTAAGGAGGGCGCCCCTGTGCGAGATCTCGTCCTCCCGCTGGGGCGTGACCTCGGCGGCGTGGTCATGACCTTTGCACTCAATGTTCCTCGCGGCAAGCTCGAGGCCGCCACCTACGTCGACGAGCTCAGCAAGCTCGAGAAGGCCATCCAAGAAGCAGCACAGGACCCGTCGAGCCTCCGTGGCGACAAGTCCCTCGTGACGGACTTCCGTGATGACACTGCCGCCAACGCGAACAGCTCTCGCCGAGCCGACCCACTGGTCCACGCCCATGGCGTGCGACACGTGCACAAGCACGTGAACAGGCCCGCCATTGGATCGGACTGGAGCGTGGGGATCTATCGGCGCACCGTCGACCAGATTGTCAACCAGTACATCCTAGTCGTCAAGTTCTACAGCTTCACCGCCGGACCCGCGATCGACAAGGTTCTCGACTCGTCTCTCACCGACATCACCAGGGCGTTCCGCGTGCAGTCCGCGAATGCGCAGGACGAGGCCAAGTCGGTAGCCGATGCGTTTCTCGAACTCGTCAACCGCAGGGCTGGACCGGCCGTGCGGATCTCCTACGCCAGGCAGCCTATCATCAGCTCCATCGTCATCAACTCCATCGAGGAGCTCCCGAGGAAGACCACCACTGGATTCACGCACGTGCTCCGCGTCGGAACCGTGGCAACCGGCGCCGTGGGCGACAGGAGTATCTCTCGCACGCCCGTCCTACTCGGCAAGAGCCAGGGCGTGGTCCTTTTCCGCCACAAGGGCACCCAATTCGGCAGGCCGATCTCCGTCCCCATCTGCGCGCCTCCTATGGTGGAGGGCATTGCAGAGACTTCTTCGGCTGCGATGGACAACGCGGCCGCCTTTCAGACGGGCCACCTCGGCCTGCCGCACTGGGTCGGCGCTCGCTGCCCCCGCACTGTCTCCCCAGTGATCAACCGCGACGTGTGGGACGTCATCTACGGCAACCAGTTCCACACGGACGACATCGACGACGCCGTGCAGGTCTACGTCCCCATGGGCCAGATCGGCCCCGCAGCAAGCTCCGCTCACCTCTCGCTCCTGCAGCAGGCAAGGATGGAGCACGGCGGTATGCTCCCGGACGAGTCCGGTGACCACAGCGCAGCTTTCGCCTCCGTGCCCCACATGGCTCCTCCCGCCGAGATCAGGCGCCGCCTCACGGCCGCCGTTGCGGCGGAAGGCAAGACCGTATGCGAGAACATCTACCACTCCAGGCAGGCGAAGAATCCGATGAAGGTCTTCCTCGAAGCAATGCTCGCCCCGTCGAGTACGGTTACTGAGCTCGCATTCGAGGCCGGCGAAGATCCATCCATAACTGGAGCAGAGGGCTTGTACATGGAGGACGTGGCAACGATGACCGTCTACAGCAGAAGCCCCACCGGCCCCTCCCTCACCCTCGTCGAGGTGAAGGACCCTCGGAAGTTCCTTGGCATCGTGCTGGCGCAGGACCGCGCTGTGTTGGATGCATACCTCGACAACCGCGGGCCTCCTCCTCGTGCCATTCTGTCGATGGAAGAGAACTTGTACATGTGATGGACCGGAGAAGGAGGAGTGGAAGGAGAAGGAGAGAGAGATAGATAGGGTGAAAGAAGCAGAGGCGTGCCCCCGTTTCCGGGCTGGAGCGGCATACAATGAATGGATACATCGTGCAGTGTTTACTCGAATAGCCTCGCGCGCCGGCAGTGATCGATGCGGTGGGGACTACTTAATAGTGGTAGTCGGAGTCATAGTCGGAGTCCATGCTGGCGGAACTGTCCGAGGTGTGGAATCCATAGCTGGAGTCTGAGTCCGAGTCCGAGTCGGAGCCGTAGTCCAGCTGGAGAGTGTCCTCCTCGGGGAGCACGACGTCGTTCGCGTACCGAGTGACGGAAGACTTGGCCTCGGCGGCGTAAAGGTCGCGTGCCACCGAGCGCACGGTCTCTTCCAGCAGCTTCAGCTGGTCCGAGCGGTATCCCTCGTCGTCCATGCCGGGGAGGGTGGTGGAGATGGTGAACACCGCGGAGTTCTTCTGCAAGACCAGCTCCTTGAGCACGGCACTGTCGCTCACCGCCAGAGCCGCGTCCGCGTCCGGGTAGGCGAGGGAGTAGACGGCGCGCGCCTTACTCATGTGGTTGGCCCACGCCTGGCTGGCCATGAGATCCGCAGTGACCTGCTTGCTGGGATCGAAGATTGCCTTCTTCACCTGCACTGCAGCGACACTGTGCACCTCCTCCTCCTCCTCCTTCAGGAGAGAGGCGCCGCGCGAGGTGGGCCGAATAGTGAGCGTACGCTTGCGCTTCTTCACCGCCGCTCGAGTGGTGACGACGATCGGTGGGCCATTGTCCGCCTCCTCCTCTTCCTCCTCCTCGATAACAGTGAAGTCTCCGATCGTGGTAGTAACGGCAGAGTCACCGGGGTCTGCACCCGACGTATGGTCGTGGATGCACCGAGGGCTGGTGTACTCGGGGATCTTCACAGTCGTGGCGTAGTCCGGGCTGGTCAGGCACCGGACGGCCTCGTAGTCGTCGGGTACGTGAGAGTCGTCTGCCATGACGGTCGTGGTCATGGCGATCTCCGTCATCTCCTCCTCCTTGACAGTAGCGGTGCCGTCCGCCTGCACCGTCACGTCATCGGTCACCGCCTCGGTGACGGTGACGGTAGTAGTAGTAGCGCCGTCACTCATACTGGCCGAGAGCACCTTAAATGCGCTGGAGGACCACGCTCTCATGGGAGACATGGACGCGACGACGGGCGAGACATACGAGGCCGTGTCCACGATCTCGCGCGTAGCAGGAGCCTGGGTCTGGAGGCCGCCAACGTTCAAGGGCTTGACCGCGCTCAGTGCGACGATGTCGGGCAGGAGCAGCGGCCTCGAGGAGGCAGGCCACTTCTCCCGGTAGGCCTGCGCCATGCTGTTCCCGAGCTCCAGCACGCGACTGGAGGTGAGGGCGATCTCCTTCTTGGTGTACAGGTGCAGCATGCGTGCGTCGGACTGGATGGTAACCCAGGCACGGAGGGAGTTCAGTGCGGCCACGGAACCTGCTCGCATGGCAACGAGGGGGTCCGGTCCGAACTTGTCCACAGAGGCCATGAACTCCCTCATGAGCTCGGCCTTCGCCACCAGCTCTCGAACGGTGAGGTCGGCGGCATAGCGAGCTCTGTGCGCGTCGGTCACGACACCTGCGGACAGGAGGGGGTCGGCGAGCTCAGATCTCGCGAACGTGAGGCTGGTCTTAGTACGGGGGTCAATCACCACTGAGAGGACGGCACTGGGAAGCACGCCCTTGTCCGTGGCCAGCATGACGAGCGCCTTCGCCGAGAGAAGCAGGTGCTCTCGGTAGACCCCGTGCTGCTTCAAGGACCCGCACCCTGCATGCTCCGCCCATCTACGGACGGACCAGCCAGACTCTCCCAGGGGCCTGGGGATGTTGCGGTCCAGGAAACTCGCCAGTGCGCCGTTGTGGTACGATCGCTTGAGAAGCTCCTGGATGCGCACGTGCGGCGTGGTCCCTGTACGGGAGTACCGGGCTCGGAGCTGGCCGGTGGTCATGGTGCGAAGAGCGATGAGGAGGTCCATGTAGACGAGGGCGGCGCGGGCGACGGCAACAGTCGGCGACGACGGAGTCAATTCCATGGCCTTGGCCAAGGTCTTGATGCTCCTGCGGTAGCCGAGCAGGCCTCTGAGCGTAGCGCCCGTGAAGCCTGCATCGTCCGCCTCGCCCACGACATTGTCGGCTGCGGAGAAGGTGGCCTGACGCTTGCGCGCGCACGTGGCGTCGAAGCCGGGCTGGGGCGGAAGCGGCTGTGTCGTGGCACGCATGAAGTCGGAGAACGGCTGCGTTGGGATACCGGTCCGATCGGTGGCGGCGTGCATGATGGAGGCCGCCTCGCTGATGTCTCGGCGGGAAGCTCCGGCTGCGACGAGGTTGTCGATGACCAGCCGCTCCATGGAGGCCTGGCGCTCCTCGCGTGTGAACTTGGAGTAGGCCTCATCCGTGACATGCGTACACGCCGCTTTCCCCGACGACAGTTCCGGCACGGGAAGAGTCAAGCCGATAAGCATGGCAAAGGCGGCGACTGTCTGCTCGGAGCCCTGTTGGGTGATGATACGATCGTTCATCTCGCTGTCTCCGCGCGAAAGAGGCGTGGCCTGCGCAATGACCTCCACCATGCAGGCCGATGTCTGGAATGTGACTCCGTGCACCCAACCACGTACGTCGCTCTAACTCTACACGCGGTGCGGAGAGGAGTCAAATGGCATGCGCGCGTGTAGAACACTTCTCGGTAGCAGACGGTATCTCTCTATCACTCTCCCTTGTCGTATTATGCGGCATGCCTCGGTCCCTCCCCCTTCTCGCCCCTCCCTCCATTTCCCCCGTGCCCCTCCCCCCCCCCCCCCTCTCCCCCAAATGTCCCCCGATGGGGACCCTGCGAGGAATCCCGGGGGCGGACGAACCGCTGCCTCGTTGTTGGTTTTCCTAGCCACGATAGGTGACCGAAGTAATCGCAAATATGTTTAACGACGAAGAGAACTGGGATGAAACAATCTCGTTCGACGACGACGATGATGAGGAGGAGGAGGAGGAAGAGGAGGAGGAGGAGTTGGCCGAGGAGCAGACCTCTGAGAGTGGCAATGGTAAGACTGCGCCTGCCGTAGCAGACAAGGTACAGGCGGAGGCGACGAAGCCCGATGAGAAGACTACCGGCAGTGAGATCTCCGACGATCAAGATGTGGTCATGGAGGAAGAGGCCGAGGAAGAGGCCGAGGAAGAGGCCGAGGAAGAGGCCGAGGAAGAGGCCGAGGAAGAGGCCGAGGAAGAGGCCGAGGAAGAGGCCGAGGAAGAGGTCGAGGTCGAGGAGGAGGAAGAGGAGGAGGAAGAGGTCGAGGTAGAGGCCGAGGAGATCGAGGTAGACTCTATGGTAGATACAGACGTGGCCGCCGATGCAGACGATGAGACCGTGCTGTCAGCAGGCACGAAGCGCCCTCGTGGCGATGATGGTGTCGTCCCCTCCAAGGAGGCTCGTACTACCGGGGACTCTGTGAGCTCCAGCACTGTCCCTCCCCAGGTCGAAGATGCGGCGTCGGCCACTACCGCACCAACCGCCTCGGCTACCTCCACGTCGATCCCCGATGATGACATCTTCAATGACCCCGCGTTCGTGGACGGCGCCGACCGACTGATGCTCACCGCAGAGATCGGACGCGAAGAGAGGATCACGAAGGAGGCGGTAGAGTTCAAGGCAGGCCAGTCCCAGTCCGCCGGCACGAGCATCCATCTGCTGCTCCAGGAGCTGAGAATGTCCGCCCAGTACAACAAAGCGGCGATCGACGAGACGCAGAAGACACTGTCGAGCCTCCAGGAGGCGTTCGCTGCTCATACAGCGGCCACTCAGGAGAAGCACGCCGAGCTGCTGAAGGCGCTCAGGGGCGTGCGGCAGAGCGACCCGACTGCGCTCGTCAACGAAGAGTCCACCGAGAAGATACTCAGTAAGGTGACGGCTGGCATCGACGCCGGCCTCAGGAAGGTGCTGGCGGAGCAGGCAGACCACGCCGCCCGCCTGACTGCCACGGTGGATGACAACCAGAAGAGATTCCTGGCGGCTGTGGCCGAGGCGAGCGACGAGACGAGGAAGTACACCGACATGAGCCTCGCTGAACGAGACCGCGTCGCGATTGAGCGTGCGGATGGGGCGAGCGCCATGCGCAGTACTACCCATCTGAGCGTGAAGGAGATCGGTAAGATCGTCTCCGGCATGACGAAGAGGCAGGAGGAGATTGGAGCAGACGTGCTCGAGAACCGTACTTCGATGGCGGCCCTGGCAGAGCGCGTCGACGGGTACGCGGAGGATGTCCCTAAGCAGAGGAAGGAGATGTGGCAGAGCAACCTCAAGGCGCTGAACGCGTGCACCAACGAGCTCCGCGAACACGTGGATGAGCACGTGGGAGTCGTCCGAGCGGACGTGGAGGAAGTGCGACTTCAGGTGGTGGCCACGCGCGCCGATCTGCGTGAGCTCTCCGGGGAGGTGGGCGGCGCCATCGGCTCAGTGATCAACGCGGTATAGCTGCCCGCCTCCGCGTATGTGTTCCAATTACATATCTCAATACAGTACATTAGCCAATGTGGCGGCGGCGGTAGAGCGGAAAGATGTGGTGATCGGGGGGAAGCGGGTGTATTATATGAGAGTGTAAGAGGACAAGCTGCCGGCGCGTCCACGTCTGCTAGATGGCCCCGAATGAATCGACTTCGATGGTGTCCTCCTCGCCATCATTCCTCCAGCTTTGCGTTTGCTGAGAAGGCGTGGTCGATGCATCAGTGGCGGAGGCCGCGCCTGGTCCACCGGGTGAGGCGAGAGTGTCATCCTCCACCTCTCGCTGGGCCTCTCCCGCGTCACCAGTAATGTCGAGCACTTCACCTCCTTCGTCGTCCGAGCCGTCATCGGGCACGTTGCGGTAGGAGCCGAGAGTATCCAACTCGCGGTCGCCCCCGAGCTGCTCCAGGTCGTCTTCCTCGCTGACGAGGGTGTCGGCGGCGTTCATGAAGATGGCGTCGCGGACGGTGCCGAATACGAAGGGTATGATACCCCGCCTCGCCTGGAAGTTGAAGAACCTCACCAGGAAGAGGGAGATGGCTCCAGTGAGGATAGTGGCTATGCTGAGCAGGAGGTAGATGATGTTCATCGGCTTAGACGAGCTGCGGGACGGGTCGCGCAGACTGAGAACGAACCACAAGATGATGGCGGTGAAGGAGATCGCCGCACGGCCCGCCTGTACCACCACCGTCGCCGCTCCGATCGAGGCCGTTCTGGCCCGAATGCGCGAATACATCACTGCCGGCGCCAGGTAGTAGATCGTGGTGATCATCCCGCTTGCCACCAGGTGGGTAGTGGCGCCGTAGATGTTGTCGCCGTCGTAGGTGGCGGCGTTGCGCACCGACCACACGCTCAGAAGGATGGCAGGTAGCGGGAAGAGCACCCCGAACAATAGCGTGAGCCAGCTGAAGGTGATGACTCGGTAGATGACGAGCCTACACTTCTGCATGATCGTCGCCTCCACTGCGCCTGGATCCAGGCCGAGCTCAACAGGGATCGCCATGTCGAGGGTCATGATATCCATGCCGCTCTCGTCGGCATCAAAGTCTTCGCCGTCTCCGTTCATCATAGTGCTAATTCTCTCTCGCTCTTTCTCTACAATCCTGCGTTCCACGTGCACCTTATCTCGCGTACAAATGTCACGCTCGGCCGTTGTGCAGG
>Ga0316203_1001751_pt1 | contig 13681 bp, 13 predicted proteins | sample 6monrhotite_MG_FD_204940 | JGI IMG/M metagenome (GOLD analysis project Ga0316203, IMG submission 204940) | Microbial mat bacterial communities from mineral coupon in-situ incubated in ocean water Damariscotta River, Maine, United States -... | ecosystem: Environmental > Aquatic > Marine >... | reverse complement strand
ACTTGCTGTTTCCATTAATATCACCTGTTAAGTTCTCCGAGCCAAAGCTCGAATATAACAAAATAGGTGGGTCAATTTTACTTGCTAAAACCCACTAAAGTGGATCAGTTTTGCATGCTAATTAACAAAATACCTGCCGATCTCGTAGCATGAAGTAAACACAACGACCAATTTTATGGGCGAGTGCTGATAAGGCTTTGCCTTTACTCATGCGCTTTTGTAATTTAGCTAAATAGCGTTTGGCGTTGTCATTACCGCGAAGATAAAGCACCGCTGCTTCACTAAAAGCCCATTTTAAATAGCCATTACCGATTTTATTGCCACTGGTGCCATAGGTTTTTCCCGCGGACTCTGCTTTGCATTTGACTAACCGAGCATAAGAGGCAAAGTTTTGAACGCTGGGAAAACGATTAATATCACCGATTTCATATAAAATAGTTAATGCGAGTATTTGACCAATACCTGGGAATGTTCGAATGATACTGAGCAACGCACCATAATGTTGTTTGGCTTTACTTTCGATAAACGACTCGACATGCTTCAACTCTCGGATATAGCAATCAAGTATATTCATGTCGAGTGTTATCATGCGTTGCACAATAGGATCATCATAATAATGACGTAATCCTTCACGGGCACTGACATTTTTCAAATTAAGTGATTGAGCAGGTAAGTTATATTGACTGTCAGTATTAACGACATGCGCTTTTAATTCACTGCCGTAGCGCATAATGTGTGTGCGCCTTCTGAGTAAATCTCGCGTAGCGCGTGTTTCTGGTGGGTAATTATAGGCTAATGGAAAGTTTCCCCCACGCATTAGGCTGGCAATTTTGTATGAGTCTATTTTATCGTTTTTGGCTTTCCCGCCATGAATTGCTTTCATATAAAGTGCATGGCCTAAAATAAATTCAACATTTATCTCACGACAAAAGTCACTGACCCAATACCAGCAATGCATGCACTCAACCCCAACCACCACCTGACCAATATGGTAGGCAATATTGTAGTGACATGACATCCTATGATGAAGCTAAATTTTTTATTCAAAATTGCCCTAATACTAAAATGGATGGTGATGATGACGGAATTCCGTGTGAAAAGCAGTTTGGTCATTAAACATCATACAAGAAATTAAACAGGAACAAATAGCTGTTGGCTTTGTCGCTGCGCTCCAATTTTAGCCAGCTATTCTGCTCCGCTTAGCAAGGCGATATAAGCTTGCAAGCGCAGCCTGATTTAGAGGTAAGTTATAAGTTTATAAAAAACGAGCAATTCTACAAACTGGTTAGCTGTATAGTTGTAACCTCTTATTGTTGTGATACTATAGTGATACTTTATTTGAGTTCTAAATAGGATTTATTATGAGAGTTGAGCTAGTTACGACCCTTAAACGCCAAGCTACCAAAATATTAGCTGATCTTCACATTTCAAAAGAGCCCGTGTTAATTACTGAGCATGGACAACCATCTGCTTATTTAGTTGATGTTGATGATTATGAATTCATGCAACAACGAATGGCAATCCTTGAAGGTGTTGCGCGCGGTGAACAAGCTATTAAAAATGGCCATTTATTCTCGAATCAAGAAGCAAAAGAGAAAATGAGCAAATGGCTGAAGTAATATGGACATCTCCAGCTCTTGATGATTTAAACGATGTTGCTGAATATATCGCTTTAAGTAATCTAATTGCGGCTAAAAAATTGGTTCAAAAAGTATTTTATAAAGTATCAAGGCTAGAAGATCATCCAGAATCTGGTAAAAGGCCTACTGAACTAAGTAATTTACACTACCGAGAAGTTATTGTTAATCCGTGTCGTATTTTCTATAAAGTTGAAAGTGACAAGGTTTATATTTTACATGTAATGCGGCAAGAACGAGATTTACGTAGATTTCTTTTACAGAATTAAAAAAATTAAAGTTGGATGTTTTCAAAGGTGATGAGTCGATACCATTGGGTGGAAACAATAAGTTATTAGGAATAACGAAATGAGGTGATAGGTGTTTACGCTCATTACTTGTTCATGGAGCACGTTCAGTTGTTAGTAGGGTCAAAGATAAGCAAGATGGATTGAGTTGCTGGATAAGAGAGCAACTATCGAAGCATCATTTAAACAAAACAGCGGTTGCTTACGCCAATAAGCTGGTCAGAATAGTATGGGCTATTTTGAAAAGTGGTGAAGAGTATCGAACACCTTTAGCTCAGTAGTGTTTGATAAATCTTGAAAAAGTAACTAAGTTAACCGAGTATAAGCAGTCGTAAAATAATAATGTAAAGTGTATCAACGCACGCAAGGCAAAACCTGTGAGGAACGACGGTATTTTAATACCTTGATCTCGTTAAGGAGTCTTGTCAGTGGATTAAGCCATTAAGGTTCTGGGTAGCTCCCCATCAGAAACCGAATATAGTCCATATACGTTCCTCGCTATTATAGCCAACCATTATTTTCCGCTTAGCAAGGCGTTGAGGCTTTTCTCAAGTTTTAGATACAAATTAAATTTTAGAGGTTTTTTAAGTTGCAGAAGCAAAAAGGTTTTACATTAATTGAATTGGTAGTCGTTATTGTTATTTTAGGTATTTTAGCTGCTACAGCTGCACCTAAGTTCATTGATTTAACTGACGATGCTGAAGAGGCTGTATTCTTAGGTATTTCAGCTGCTTTTAAGAGCGGTGTTAACCAAGTGCATCTTGCTTGGTTAATACGTGGTAAAAATCAAGCGGTACAAGATTTTATTGAAATCTCAGATCCTCTTGCAGGAGGAGATCTAAGTGTAAACAGTGCCGGCTACCCAGCTGACACAAGAGGTACTAGTTTAACATTAAATAGTGAAAATGATTGCTTAGATGTATGGAGAGCTGTTCTTGATTCACAAGATGCTTTGGTGTCTGGTAATAACTCAAGTGATTTTGAAGCAACATATAATGGTAGTAATACTTGTACTTATATCTATAACAAGCAAATTAATTTAACCGTAGATTATGATTCAAATAGTGGTGTTGTAACAATAAATAATTAAAGGTGTTTAAAAGCCTAACAAATTAATCAGGACTAAAAACGCTTAGCTTTCGCTTCACGAGTTTAACCAACAATTTTTTGCTTGTTATTTAGGCGTTAGGGCGGCTTGGAAAGGTAATCGCAAATGCAAAAGAAGAAACGTATCGTTCAAATACTGAGAAGAATCATGCCTATCGTGGGGACAATCTGTATCGTGGTATTCTCGCCTTGGGACGGAATATGGGCTTGGATAACACCATTACCTGATACTGTCCACGAACAAGTCGATGACGCAATTGGTTATGGATTGGATGGAATTATTGTTTATGTGGATGAAGCAGGCCAACCACCAGCATTTTATACAGCTGGCTGGAAAGACCGCGATAATCAAATACCAGCCGACCCGCAATCGTTCTTCAAGATTGGAAGTATCAGCAAGTTATATAATGCTGTTGCTGTCACCAAATTGGTCAATGACAAACGCTTGTCTTTGGATAAAACGCTCGCAGATTACTTTCCAGAACTTGTGGGAAGGATTGAATATGCAGATCAGATTACCCTGAGAATGATGGTCCAACATCGCAGCGGTATTCCCAATTTAACCGCCCAGCCTGGTTTCCACTGGGAAAACCCGCCGAAAAACAGTAGAGAAGCGCTTGCGTTGGTACTGGATATGCCTGCTGACTTTGAACCGGATGAAAAATATAGTTATTCAAATACGAATTATTTATTGATATCTAAAATCATTAAAAAGGAGTTGGGTTATAGCAATTTCCAATACATCAAGGATGAAATTTTGACCCCTCTCGGACTAAAAAATACTTTCGGGTCGATTCGTGATGTGAATATGGACGATGTTATGAGTGGCTATTACGTAGGCGTTGAGCCTGATTTTAAGTATATTGATGCTGGAATGGTAGCTACAGCGGAGGATGTGGGTATATTCTTGAGAGCATTAAACGATGGCTCATTGCTGAATGATAATGAGCAGGCTATTTACTCATCAATTTATGTGTATGAACATACCGGCTGGGTCCTTGGATACTACAGTATCGCTCGTTACCACAAGGACATTGATACGGTCGTGGTTCAATTTGTGAATACAACCGGTGGAACCCCGATGGTTCCGTTTTTCGATACACAAGGTGGAACCAAGGTGATGGTATCGAATGTTGTTTATAACCGTATTGTCCGGATTCTGCGTGGGAAATAAATATTGATGAGTAAACATCCGAATTCTTCGGATAATTAGGTGCTCGTCATACAAGCTGTTAAAGCGGGACAAATTACAGTTGGCTGGTTCCGCTCCGCGTCACATTTTAGCCAACTTTACTTAGCCGCTTAAAACGGCGTTTAGCATACTCAATAATTACTGAGTAAATATTTGGAATTCGAATGAAAAAAATTATTTTTTGTATCTCTATCCTTTTTGGCATAACCGCACATGCAGATCAAATAGTTGATGTTAATTTTGTTGCCAAAAATAAAACAAAAACATTTTTTGATAATGAAGTTGTGCTAATTGATGAGGCTCACAATAACTTTCATACTCTTGAAGGGCGTTATCAACCATTTGCGAATGTTCTAAGAAGTGACGGTTATGTTGTAAAAAAGAATATTCAAAAATTTTCATTAGAATCATTAAAGAATGTTGATGTTTTAGTTATTGCAAATGCTTTAAGTGATAAAAACATTAATAATCAAAACTTACCTAACTTTTCAGCTTTTACACGAAAAGAAGTTGAAGCTGTTTACTATTGGGTTAAAAAGGGCGGTTCATTACTGTTGATTGCAGATCATCTACCTTGGCCTAAAGCATCAGATGAACTAGCATCTATTTTTGGTTTTCATTTTAATAATAGTTATGTTGAGGTAGTGGGGAACAGAGAGCAGTACTTTGAACTTTCAGATGGTAGTTTAGCTCAACATGAAATTTTGAAAGGTTTTAGTGAAGTTCAGTCAATTAATAAAGTTAGAGGTTTTATGGGGCAGGGTTTTCTCATTCCGCCAAGTGCTAAGCCTTTATTGGTTTTCGCTAAAGAAGCAATCGCTTATATGCCATCAAAAGAATGGGACATTGACGATAAAACTCCCGTGATATCGGCTACGGGCTGGTATCAAGGTGCAACGCTAGAATTTCACAACGGTCGAGTAGCAGTTTTTGGTGAAGCAGGTATGTTTACGTCTCAAATTGACATTGATGATGATGGCGAGTGGAAAATGGGATTAACGGCAAAAGGTTCGGAGCAAAATGAACAATTCTTAATTAATACAATGCATTGGCTATCAAAAAAGTTATAAACGTATGCTATAAGAAATTAAACAGGGACAAAAATAGTTGGCTTTTGCTCCTTCGTCGCTAATTTTAGCCAATTATATTTAGCCTGTTAACAGGGCGTTGGTGAATATTGCGAGTAGCAGGATTAATATGATGGATATCGTTAGTTTTATGGATGTAGAAGAGACGGATAAGGATTTAATTATTTCTTTTGCTCTTGATATTGGAGATGGATATATTAAGACCCTTCTTCTGCATCGAACATTATTTTGTGAATTCATAATGCCTGAGGATGAACGTGGCACAAAAGTAAGCCTAGAGGGCAGTGATATTGCTGAAGAGCACCTTAATGTTCTAGAGCGCGTTACTTTTGATGAAAACGTAATGAAAATTAAAGCTCGATTTAGTTCACACGAAATAAATTTACGAAAAGTGGAACGAGAAGAAGTCGAACAAATGAAAGAATCTCTCGAGCATCATAATTTTGATGATAGATTTGAAATTAAATTCACATAAGCGCTTTAAACAGAACAAAAACAGTTGGCTATTGCTCCTGCGTAGATTGTTTTAACCAACGGATATTTAATTATTATTAGGGTATTGTGTGCTAAGGAGGGTTATGAATTTTCGAAAAGTTTTTCATCCAATTAGAGCTTTAGCTGTATTGGCTTTTGTTGCAATTGCAATCAAGTATTGGGGGCCGAGTGAAATAGGTTTTTATCTATTGTTATTGCCTTATGCCGTTTTGTACTTCTTGTCTAATGATAATAATTACCGAAATACTAAGTTAGCTGTTATCAGATTTATTCCGGCAGTATTCAATTTTATTTTGGTGCCTGTTTTATTGTTTGGAATAGAATCAGACGCACAAGCTGGTATAGGAATAATGTTTGCTCTTATCATGCAGCTTGTATCAATTAGCGCAGCAGAATTGATTATTCTATTTTTTATTAATGACGAAATTAGCACATAAGCTAACCAAGCCGAACAAAAAACAGTTGGCTTTTGCTCATTCGTCGCTATTTTAGCCAACAATTTTTTGTCGCTTAGCAAAGCGTTAGATATTATTGGTATCAGTCAAAAATAATTGAGGAGGCTTAAATGTTATATTGGAAGTTTGTTTTAGTATTTCTTTTTGGTGTATCAGTTTCAATAAATGCATTGGCGAATGCTCAAGACTGTGATGAGTTAGAAATACCAATTACATTTGACTCAGATGGTTTGCCAATCATTGAGTTAAATGTAAACGGGTCAAATCATCATGTTTTATTAGATCTGGGGTCGTCAGAAGGTATTCATTTACCTATTGCAGAAATAAAAAACATCCCTGAGATCAAATATACTGGTAATACAGTTAAAAGCTCAAATATATCAGGTGATATTTATGAAGCTAAAGAATTTTTCATTCCATCTTTAAAAATTCAATGCCTAACTTTTGATCATATTAAAGGTGTAGAACTAAATCCTTGGGCTGCTTCAATAGGTGAAAATCGAGTTCATGATACAAGTGAGCAAATTGTAGTAGGGCTAGATCTTTTTAAAAATAAAACTTTATTACTAAACTATAGTGATAAAGTTTTAATTATTAAAAGCAGTGAAGTAAAACCTTTATCATTAAGCATTACCAATCCAACTTCGTATACGTTAAGTAAAGAAGGTTTAAGTATTAAGGTAAGCTCAATAAATGCCAGTTATCAAATGGTGCTGGACACAGGTGCTTCAAGTACAATATTTGTAGCAAACAAGGTTAATCCTAAAGAAGATATTAAGTCATGTGAATTTGATTTAGGACCTAATATGGAATGCAAAGTTTTTGAATCAAGTCTTAAAATTTTGGGGTATAATTTTCAATCTAATGCATTACTCTATCCAATAGATGAACGTTTCAAAATGGATGGTATTTTAGGTAGAGATTTTTTTGAACAATTTGTTGTAGAGATAAATTTTTTAAATAAAACAATATTATTAGCACCAATAGTCGCTGATAATTCTAAATTGCATGATAAGAAATTAAACAAGGACTAAAAACAGCAGGTTGTTTCGCTCCGCTCAAATTTAGTCGACAATTTTTTAGCCCTTGAATTCTGCGTTAAAAGTCACAAGCACTTAGGAGTAGGTATTGATTGGTCCAAATCCTAATGATAAAGAACCTATGAAGGGATTTCCCCAAGTAGGCTACCTGAAAAACTTTATTAAAAGTGAAAATATCATTGTTGGTGATTATACCTATTATGATGATCCTGCGGGGCCTGAAAACTTTGAAAATAACGTGCTTTACCATTTTCCATTTATTGGGGATAAATTAATAATTGGAAAATTTTGTGCGATAGCTAAAGACGTAAAATTCATTATGAATGGTGCAAACCATAAAGTTTCTGGATTCTCTACTTACCCATTTTACATATTTGGCAATGGTTGGGATAAAGTTATGCCCAAGGAAGGTGAACTGCCATTTAAAGGTGATACTGAAATAGGTAATGATGTTTGGATTGGTTATGAAACAACTATAATGCCCGGTGTTAAAATAGGACATGGTGCAGTGATCGCAAGCAAATCTGTTGTTACTAAAGATGTTCCTGCTTACAGTATTTTCGGTGGCAATCCAGCAGAATATATTAAAGACAGATTTGATCAACCCGTAATTGATGAGTTACTGCAATTAGCATGGTGGGATTGGTCGCCAGAAAAAATCACATCAAATCTTGCTGCAATTGTTAGTTGTGATTTATCTACACTTCAGGCAGTGAAGTGACTTTTAACAAGTTAATTATCAAAGGCAAAATACGGCTGCCTATCTCGCTTCGCTCGTATTTTAAGGCTTCTAGATACGTCCATTCATCATACGCAGTCTTTGTTTTTCAACACTGAAATAGTATCCTTATCCATTTAAACGCCAGTGTGCGAATGATATTATTTTATAATTAACGCGGCATGGATGCAGCTTATTAGACAATGCAGACGTCACATGAATGTGATTTATTAGAGAATGCAGGATGCATATTCTCCTGACTAACTACTTATTAAAATAAATGCTTTTTTTGATGGTTTTTCCTGTGTGTAAAATAAATCACTTAATTAATAAAATTGGTATCACCTAACTAAAGTAGTCACAATGGTGATTTTACCAGTTTTAGTAAAAAACAAGGCTATTAATAAAACTAATCTTTTTTATTGGTAGGCGATAATGGAATGAAATAAATTGAATACGTTTCTGTGACTTAATTGCAAGTCACAAAGCTAAAAGACCAAGCTGTTAAGGCAAAGATAAATTGGGTTTTTGTTTTAAGTTTTTGATTTGTATGGTTAAAATTGGTTGCGGGAGCAGGATTTGAACCTACGACCTTCGGGTTATGAGCCCGACGAGCTACCAAGCTGCTCCATCCCGCGTCCGAATGAACTCTTTAAGATATTAAAGAGAAAGCTAAGTATGTTTTAATTCGATACTTAAGAATTTAATTTATCTTTTTATTAAAGATACATTGGTTGCGGGAGCAGTTTCTTTTTTTAAAGAGTTAACCTACGACCTTCGCCAGTTTTATAAAAGCTGAGCCTGATGGCTTTGCTTTTATATTTCTATTTTATAATAGAAATTGGTTGCGGGAGCAGGATTTGAACCTACGACCTTCGGGTTATGAGCCCGACGAGCTACCAAGCTGCTCCATCCCGCGTCCGGATGATTTTTAGGTGAGGTTTAAAGTCTCCCTGAAAACGAGGCGTATCATAAGGAGTGTGGTTGTTAATTGCAAGCAACTTTTCATAAAAAAGTAACATTTTTATGGGTTGATAAGTTAATTGCTTTATTTGTGAACTAATTGCTGCAATTAACCGCAATTTTGTTTTTTTCCTCTGACCTTAGCGTAAAAAAGGGTATAATCTGGCGGTCAAAAATCACCTGTTTTCTTTGGAATATAATCATGTATCAATTTTTAGCGCTCACATCTATTGGTGTTGAAGTTTTGCTTGCCGATGAGATAAAAGCGTTAGGCGCCGATCACGTAGTACAAAAACCTGATGGCGTTCATTTTTCTGCTTCATTAGAAGAAGGCTACCATATTTGTTTATGGTGCCGATTTGCCACCCGTATATTAGTTAAACTAGCACCAGAGGTTGCCGCTGAATCAAAAGAAGCCTTATACGATGCAGCTAAAGAGATAGATTGGCCTGAACAGTTTTCGGCCGAAAAAAGTTTTGCTGTAGATTTTGTTGGTAAAAGCCAAGCTATTCGTAATACTCAATTTGGTGGTTTAACCGTTAAAGATGCTATTGTTGATAGTTTTCGAGATGCGGGCTTTGAACGACCATCGGTTGATAAAGATCATCCTGAAATTCGTATTCAAGCGCGTTTGCTAAAGTTAAAAGTAACATTTTATTTAGACTTTTCAGGGCGTAGTTTATTTCAACGTGGTTACCGACAAAATAGCGGTGCAGCCCCGTTAAAAGAACATTTGGCGGCAGCATTAGTGCAACGATCTGGGTGGTTAAACGATGTTACTAAGCCACTGGTTGATCCTATGTGCGGTTCAGGTACCTTGCTAATTGAAGCTGCCAGTATGGCGGCGAAGGTAGCACCTGCATTAGAACGTTTAAATTGGGGCTTTAGTGCATGGCATTTTCATGATGAAGCGTTATGGCAACAAGTGTTAGCCAATGCTAAAGAAACCTCGCAGCAAGGTTTAGATGCGTTGAACTGTAAATTAACGGGGATAGATATTGATTCTCGCGTTTTAAAAACGGCTGAGCAAAATGTGCGTAATGCGGGATTTGGTCAATTTATTAATTTTAAATGTCGTGATATTAACAAGCTTACCAATACTTTTGAGCAAGCAGGTACACTTTTATTTAACCCACCTTACGGTGAGCGAATTGGTGAATTACCTGAATTAGTTGAAAATTTTGTATTACTTGGTCAAACCTTCAAAACACAGTTTATAGATTGGCAAGTAGCTATTTTTACCGCTAATGTTGAATTACTTTCATTATTAAAACTTGCCAGTTTTAAGCGTTATAAACTAATGAATGGTCCATTAGATTGCCAATTAGCATTATATAAGCTTTCTGAAAAACAAGTGCAAAGTAGTGATAAAAATAGTGAGTTTGCCGAGCAACACTCTGATTTTGCTAATCGTTTGAAAAAGAATGTTAAAAATTTAAAAGGATGGGTTAAATCACAAAACATTGAATGTTATCGTGCCTACGATGCTGACATTCCTGAATTTAATGTAGCAATTGACGTTTATGGCGAATACTTAGTTATTCAAGAATATGCCGCGCCCAAAAATATTGAGGTAGAAAAAACTGCGAAACGCTTGCAAGAAGTTATTTATTGGGCACCTAAAGTACTTAATGTCACGCCAGATAAGGTGTCGCTTAAAACACGTGCTAAGCAAAAAGGTAAAGAGCAATATCAACGCCTTGATCAATCTCACCAAGCGTTAATTGTGCAAGAGCATGGCGCAAAATTAAAAGTAAATTTATGGGATTATTTAGATACGGGGTTATTTTTAGATCACCGTAAAACGCGACAAATTGTTGCTAAAAAGGCAAAAAATAAAAGTTTGCTTAATTTATTTGCTTATACTGGATCTGTTTCTGTTCATGCTGCATTACATGGCGCAAGCAGTGTGGTAACAGTTGATATGTCGAAAACCTATTTAGAATGGGCACAAGGCAATTTTGAAATTAATGGTTTGCGTGGTCATCAATATCAATTTATTCAAGCTGACTGTTTGACTTGGCTAAAAAGAAATAGAGATCAATACGATGTAGTCTTTATTGATCCACCCACGTTTTCTAATTCAAAGCGAATGGGAGACAGTTTTGATGTTCAGCGCGATCATGTTGCTTTAATAACTGAAGCTTTAACATCAATAAACGAACATGGTGAGATTATTTTCACCAACAATAAACGTAATTTTAAAATGGATTTTGAAGCGATGGATGCATTAGGTTTACAGGTTAAAGACTTAACCGAAATTACACGTGATAATGATTTTGCTCGTAATAAGCATATCCATAATGCATGGCAAATAACGCGTAAAAATTAATTTAAAGTGTGGAAAGATAAGCAACATGAATTACAAATTATATAGTAGTGAAGGCTGCCATTTATGCGAACAAGCACTTGCACTATGTCAACAAGCGAAAATAGCTGAACACGTGGCTATTATTGATATAGTTGACGATGAACAATTAGTTGAATTATATGGTATTAGCATTCCGGTTCTAGAAAACACTGATACGGGTGAAAAGCTATTCTGGCCGTTTAATTTAGACCAAGTAGAACAACTAAAACTAATATAACAACTAAATCAAAAAACAGAACATATTGAGAAATTGAAATAACTTATGGAATTACTTAGATTAACTTCAGCAGAACTCGCTTTTGGTGATGGAAAAATACTCGACAATACTGAATTTCGCATAAAGCAGGGCGAACGCGTTTGTTTAGTTGGTCGCAATGGTGCGGGCAAATCGTCTTTAATGAGAATACTCATGGGACAACAAAACTTAGACGATGGTCAGTTGGTTTTTTCAAATAACATTTGTTTAGGTATGTTAGAACAAGATCCACCCGAGGCTTGTGATTTAACAGTATTTGAATATGTTTCTCAAGGCTTAGCTGAAAATGCTAAATTATTACAAGATTATCATCATCTTATTCATCAAGTGGGCATAACTCCTGATGAAAAAACACTACAAAAATTAGCCGATGTTCAACAAGCACTTGAACAAGCTAATGCTTGGGAAGACGAACAACGTATTGAACAAGTATTAAGTACGTTGAAATTGTCGGCCGATGCTAAAGTTGCTGATTTATCTGGTGGTTGGCTGCGTAAAGTAGCCCTTGCTAAAGCCTTAGTTACTGCGCCCGATGTATTGTTACTTGATGAACCAACCAACCATTTAGATATTAGTAGTGTTTTGTGGCTTGAAAAATTCTTAAAAAACTTCATCGGTACTATTGTCTTTATTAGTCATGACCGAGCCTTTATACGTGCTATGGCTACACGTATTGTTGATTTAGACCGTGGTAAGCTTAAAAATTATCCCGGTAATTACGATGAATATATTGAGCAAAAGCAACATGATTTACAGGTTGAAGATCAACAAAATGCTTTGTTTGATAAGCGCTTAGCGGAAGAAGAAGTATGGGTTCGCCAAGGCATTAAAGCGCGAAGAACGCGTAACGAAGGGCGTGTTAGAGCGTTAGAAAAACTTCGTGAAGTGCGTCAACAGCGTCGTGAAGTGAAAAACCAAAGTGACGCTAAAATTACTGAAGGTGATCGTTCAGGCAAATTGGTATTTGAATCAGAAAATTTATCTATTGCTTTTGATGATCCATCGGGTGAATCAAAAACCATTATTAAAAATCTTAATTTATTAATTACTCGAGGTGATCGTTTAGCTTTAATTGGCGCAAATGGTACGGGTAAATCAACGTTATTAAAGTTATTAATGGAAGAATATCAGCCAACATCGGGCAAAATGCGCGTAGGTGTAAATTTAGAAATCGCTTATTTTGATCAACACCGTGATCAACTTGACCTAAATATGACCGTACAAGACAGTGTGGCTGAAGGTAAGCAAGAAGTCACCGTTAATGGTCGAACACGTCATGTATTAGGTTATTTACAAGACTTTCTATTTAGTCCTAAACGTGCAAGAACCCCTATTAGAGCCTTATCAGGTGGTGAAAAAAATCGGTTATTATTAGCACGTTTGTTTTTACGCCCAAGCAACTTGTTAATTCTTGATGAACCCACCAATGATTTAGATATTGAAACTTTAGAATTGCTTGAAGAAGTGGTTGCCAATTATGCTGGTACAGTAATCGTGGTGAGCCATGACCGTGATTTTGTTAATAATACTGTAAATAGCTGTTTATATTTTGATGGTTCAGGCACTATTAACCAAATTGTTGGTGGTTATGATGATGTTGATGCTTATTTAGCGTTGAAAGCCGAATATGCAAAAGAGGCTAAAGAAACCAATAACCGATATCAAGAACAAGCGGTTAATAGTCAATTAACTTCTGAAACGAATATAAAGGTTAAAAAGAAAAAATTATCTTATAAAGACTCAAGAGAACTTGAAGCCTTGCCAGAAGAAATAGATAATCTAGAAGCATTAATTGATGAGTTACAAAACAAAGTAAACCAAGCAGACTTTTTTACACAAGGTGAAGAAAAGTCTTCAGCTATTTTGAACCAGTTGCAAGAAAACGAGTCCAAGCTCGAAGCTGCTTATTCAAGATGGCAAGAATTAGACGAGTTATAATATTTTTTATCTTATTAATATAGGGTCTGTTGATCTTTCAGTTTATAGCTCTGTTGCACTTGAAAAAGATGGCAGTCGAGGCGCTTAATGTAATGTTTGGTTGTTCCAAATGCACATTAAGCAACAAAGAGTGA
>Ga0316203_1001742_pt1 | contig 13756 bp, 12 predicted proteins | sample 6monrhotite_MG_FD_204940 | JGI IMG/M metagenome (GOLD analysis project Ga0316203, IMG submission 204940) | Microbial mat bacterial communities from mineral coupon in-situ incubated in ocean water Damariscotta River, Maine, United States -... | ecosystem: Environmental > Aquatic > Marine >... | reverse complement strand
CCGACGAGCACTATCAGCACGCGCTGGATAGTTTTGGTGCGCAAGGCTTGGTGGACTTGACCATCGCCATCAATGCAATCAACAGCTGGAATCGTATCGTCAAAGCCTTTAAACCCGAAGTCGGCAGCTATCAGCCCAACTAATGAAATGACACAACAAGCAGACTCTTCCTTTATCTTTGAACTGTTTCAGCCTAAGGGAAGGTTGTCTACCTATGTTCAAGGAATATGGTCAGCATCCGTCTCGCCAAATGACTCGGGCAGCATTAAAAGATGGCTTCAGGGCGATGCTTGCAGTGGTATCTTGTTTAATTTAAACGGGCCAATATATCTGGACAAAACCCAGTATTCCGCGAAAGTGCTCTTACTATCGGTAAGTAAACAAGCACATTCCGTAACGTTACCTGCAGGATCTCAACTGGCAGGCATTCGCTTTCACCCCGGTGTTAGCTTTGGTATTTTTAAAACACACTGTGATCAACCCGTTGCCTTAAAAGAAGGTGCACTATCATTAGAACTGCAAGCAATAGTGAATCACCTTGTTAACACTCCCGGTCATTATGCACGCATTTCTGCTCTGTACAAATGGGTAAACAGGATAACCAATTTTTCCGATGTGATACCCACATCATTATCGCACGCTCTGAACATTGTTCAGAAGACTCAAGCGCTTGGCCTATTAAATGGCGATGTTCCTGTCAGTCAACGCCAACTTGAACGCCAATTCCAGAAATGGATAGATATGACTCCAAAACAGTATCAAAGGATTTTACGTGTCAAAAGAGCACTCAACTTTCTAAAACAGACCCCTGATACTGACTTAGTGGCACTAGCGCTTGATAATGGCTTTTCTGATCAAGCGCATATGACAAGAGAATTTAAACAGATCGCTAAAGTCACTCCCAAAAAATACAGCAAACTAGTAGCTTTCCGCCAAAACTAGAGGGTGTTGACACCTCAACAACAGACTCTTCAAATTTTAGGCATTTTTTTCTTCCAGCGCCGTTAATACAGAAAACATGACTTGATTAATCCTTTCAAACTTCTCTGGGAATGCCAGCATTTGTTTTTCTGTCTGCACATACTGACTACCATCTAGCTCATCACGACAGTTTTCGATTAATGCCGCCGCTGAACTTTGAGTTGTTTCCAGGTGAAACTGGAACCCCACCACCCGATTGGCATATATAAACCCCTGGTTATTGCACGCATTACTTTTGAAAAGTGGAGTCGCTCTCTCAGGTATCTCAAAAGTATCTCCATGCCAATGAAAGACTTCAACGGTTTCTGGTATGGCATCTGCCAGTATGGTTGTATTAACTTCGGGTAAGCAATTGATATCAAACCATCCAATTTCTTTCTGTGAATTTTTATAGACCTTAGCCCCAAGGACATCTGCAATCAATTGTGCCCCTAAGCAGATTCCTAATACAATTTTATCCGCCTTAATCGCTTCATCGATAAATTGTTTTTCTACCTCCAACCAAGGGTATTTATCATCATCGTATATACCCATTGGTCCTCCCATGACAATAAGCCAATCTATGTCACTTATAGAAGGAAGCGTTTCATTTTTGTATAAGCAAGTATGAGACAAATGATGGCCTTTTTCTTTTAGCATTACCTCAATACTGCTCAACCCTTCAAAATCCACATGTTGCAAGTAATGAATTTTCATATTTTTCCTTGTTGCATAACATAAATAATAAGAGGAAAACCGAGTGTCATAGTCAATTTTTTCATCCAATACGAAACCATATACCTCATAACACTAAGCGATACAATCATAAATATACCAACAAACATCTCATCTCACTCTATTTGCAACATTCAAATAGGTTATTTTCCACAGTTATCTCGTTTATTAATTACCTTATAAGAATTTTTTTTTGCTGATAGTCTCTATCGCAATGCTTAAAAATATAACAACAAACCGCTATCAGCCTCATCGAGAAGGTTAGTGTTTATATGCTTTATGAAAAAGCATGCGGTAAAAAATGTGTCTTATTAATTTGTTAAATGGAGGGTATTACCAAATGTCAAAAAATCATCATGGTGTCCGTAAATTAAAGGGAATAGATGCTTTTTGTTCCCCACGTCATCAACGAAGCAAAGGAGAAAGTTATGGAAGAATGTTTGACTTACCTCCTCTCACCACTCATCCGAGATCACTGAAAAAATTAGGAAAACAAAAAGGCCCGATGGATGAGGGAAAAGATGTAAAACATACTCGCTCCGTTGCTGTTGGTGACGTATTTTTTGGTCAATTTATCGATCATGACGTTACACTTGATGCTTCAACAAGGCTTTCATCAACCGTTGACATTAGTCAGCTTGAAAATGCCAGAACGCCAACACTAGACCTCGATTGTATTTATGGACAAGGCCCTGAAGCACACCCTTATTTATATTTTTCAGAGGGCGACTTTAGTGGAGTCAAACTGCTGACAGGTTCAGATTATCCAAATGCAACTGATCTTCAAAAAAATGACTTAATCAGATCGGTTCATGGTACAGCAATTATCGGCGACCCAAGAAACGATGAAAACAGAATTATATCGCAGTTGCAGCTGGCAATGATCAGGTTTCATAACCGAGTTGTCGATGAACTGGCACCTCGTTATGAAAAATCAGAACTCTTCGAAGAGTCAAGGAAACTGGTCACCTGGCATTATCAGTGGGTAGTCATACATGATTTTCTGGTAACCATGTGTGGCGATGCTGTTGTCGATGACATTTTAGGCAATGGCTGCCAGTTTTATAAGGGTAGTTATGACGACGTATTTATACCTGTGGAGTTTTCAGTAGCAGCATATCGGTTTGGCCATTCTATGGTTCCCCAAACAATACGGGTAACAAAGGGTGGCCCGGAATTAGAATTATTTGGTCCACTATTAGGCCGTGGGTTTTCGCCGCTGAGTGATCTAAAAGCCGTTGTTGATTGGTCAGTATTAGTTGGGCCACGGCGAGATGAAGATGTGCAGAGAGCAAAAAGAATGGACACAAAAATGGCAACCGATTTGCTCAAGCTGCCTTTTATTCCTACTGATGATGAGCAATCTCTCGCAACAAGAAATTTATTACGCGGACAGATTTTTTCATTACCGTCAGGGGAAAATATTGCTAAAGCGATGAGCCGACCACAAGCCGAGATTGATAAAGTCAGCGAAACTGCAACTTCTGTCGCGGGGGATGATATCGATATATCAACGGGAACACCGCTTTGGTTTTATATATTAACCGAGGCAGAAATCATTGGCAAAGAAACCAGGGAAGATAAATTCAGACCTGGCGAAGGACTGGGTCCTATTGGGTCAAGAATTGTAGCAGAAACATTGATTAGCCTTATCAAGCTCGACCCAAACTCCTATATGTCCGTCAATAGAAACTGGGAACCCAGCGATGGTTTAAGGGTATCAAATCTGAGGAAAATGCTGAATTTTTAAGTTTATTTCTGACTTTATAAATTTATTTAAAATACATTTAAACCAACAACAATAATTAACCAGATATAGTTATTAAAAAAATATTTCGGTGAATAGCATTATTCATGTCGGGAAAGGTTGAAAAACTAGTACATAACTTTCCCCGGCATGGAATGTTACAAATTATCTTTGTAATTTAGACATTATTATTATTTTATAATGCTCAAATTATACCGGTCTGTATGCACTTGAAGAAAGCAACAAGCCTCCCTATCGATTATTCGATGTGCTAGGGAGGGTTAATTCATTATTTTGTATTTAAATATATTCTCAGGAGAATAAAACCATGTTAGCTATTTCTTTATACCTTGCTTCTCTTTCATCTTTTACCTTTGTTGTAATCACACTCAAGTGGCTCATGTCTACAATTACAACTTTATAACTTGAGACAATGTTACTCTAAACAACCTGAGGGATCATGCCATGGACATCGAGACGCTGTCTCGCATGCAGTTCGGTTTCACCGCCGGATTTCATATTATTTTTCCCACGCTGCTTATCGGCTTATCGACATTTTTATCGTTTCTTTATTGGCGTTGGCTACGCACTAACGACCAGGTGTTTTTAGACACATATACGTTATGGCTACATATCCTGGCTGTAGTCTATGTTGTTGCTGCAATAACCGGAGTTGCTTTATCCGCCCAACTGGATAATGTTTTTGGTGGTTTCTATGAGAAATCACAAGCAGCACTTATTCCTATTCGTGAATATGAACTCATGTTTGCAATTTTACTGGAAGGTGGCTGTATTGGTGTCATGCTCTTTCATAACCGGCAAAAACGTTCGTATGGTCGTTTTGCGGCGACATTATTGTTTAATTTTGGAATATTTTTAACCGCCTTTTTTGTGATCAGTCGAAATTCCTGGATGAATACGCCGACGGGAGTCGAATGGTTGCAAGGCCAGGCCATCGTATTGGATCACTGGGAAGTTATCTTTAATCCATCTTTTCCTTTACGTTACTTGCATATGTTAGTGGCAGGTTTAATGGCCACTGCATTTTTGGTAATGGGATTTTCCGCTTATCGTTATTTGAAGAAAGGATCTGATGCAGTAACAAAAAAGAGTATGACGCTTGGTTTAACAGCGGCATTCTTTTTTACGATAGCCCAATTCATTATCGGCCATCTCCATGGCCATGATGTGTTAATCAACCAACCTGTGAAGTTTGCAGCAATGGAGGGTCAATGGGAAACGGAACATAGCGTCAGCTTTAAAGTATTTGCTATTCCTGACCCTCAAAATGAAAAAAATTTATACACTATAGAAATCCCCAAAGCCTTAAGTTTGTTATTGGGGCTTGATGCCAATACAGAAATAAAAGGATTAAAAGAGGTTGCTCCAGAAGAACGGCCCAATATTCCCATTGTGTTTTATTCATTCCGTATCATGATTGTCATGGCAGTATTAATGTTGATAACCGTCATTATTGGCATGAGATTGATGTATCAAAACAAACTGGAATCATCTCGTTGGTTTTTGAAATTGGCGTTGATCATGGTGCCTTCCGGTCTCATTGCGGTAATTTCAGGATGGATTGTTGCTGAAGTTGGGCGTCAACCCTGGACAATATATGGCATTATCAAGACAACTGACATTATTACTGCTCAGTCCAGTGATCAACTGTTACTATCCATGGGTATTTTTGGATTCTCCTATTTGCTCATGGGTATAATCACCATTGTAATCTTTCGCTATATTCTTCTCAGTGAAGATAAAGTATCCGAAAAATATGTGCCCAAAAATGCGCTAAAAATATAAAATGAGTTGTTTGTTGTACTCGTAGTATTTGAAATTTAGATAGCCATTACTCACCGGCCAGATCCGGCGCCATGAACGTAGAGGCCACAATACACGAAATTTTAGTGTTTTTTGCAGCCTCTGCGTTACACAACATTTTACTTAGCGATTTTTCAAACACAACTGTACGGCCTTACGAGTCACCCTCTCAATGTACTAGGATTTTTTTATCTGTCGAGTCAACCATCGATCCAGCTGATTTGCAAATGCTTGTCGATCGTTGTGGCTCAAGGGTGGAGGCCCGCCGGAAGTTGCACCACTCGCACGCATCGTATCCATAAAATCACGCATATTTAGTTTGGCCTTAATATCATCAGCCGTATACATCTCACCACGCGGGTTTAATGCAAGGCCGCCTTTTTCAATCACTTCTGCGGCCAAAGGAATATCAGCGGTAATTACCAAGTCTCCCTCATTTACCTGTTTGACAATCTCATCATCTGCCACATCAAAACCAGATTTTACTTGCAGCATATTAATATACGGTGAAGGTGGAATACGAACCAACTGATTAGCCACTAGCGTTATTTCCACTCCAGTACGATTGGCAGCCTTGAATAATATTTCTTTGATCACCACGGGACAGGCGTCAGCATCTACCCATATTTTCATGTCAGATATCCATAGATGTAATCTAGACCCCAAATACATTTTTTTATGATAAACATACCGATAACAAAAATTTTACTGGCGGTGCCAGTTTACTATTGTCTTACAGTAATGCTAATTTTATTAGTCGATATATATTCTATTTTTTTACAATATAGATCAATTTAGAAATATTCATAATCAGGTTTCGGTTGAAAAATACTATGTTGTAAGGCGCATATTCTCGTTCACAAAAATGAAAATTTCGTCACTTTTATGATTCATTGTTTTTGGGCTCATAAAAATAATGATCATCATCAGGGAAGGGTAGTGCGGTACGCGGTTTGTTGGCTAGCTCAAGCCCGTGTGCCAAAAGCCCTGGGGAAGATGTGATCTGAAACAGTCCTGCGCCAGCCCGCGGATGAAAACCCAAATCGAGAAAAACTGCTGCCGCAAGACCCGTACTCAACCAGCCCATACTGTATTCGTGTAATGGTTTAACAAATTCATTTGCCCAGTCCAGAGCTGCTCCCTTTCCTGGTAGCGTCATTAATAATGCCGCTATACGTTCAGGGATAATATCAATGTCTCCAAAGCGAGACCCGAACCCTGGTGCAATATGCCAGTCTCCCTCATCAGGTTGTTTATTCTGGGCAATCAGTTCATGGGCGACCTGTTCGGGCACATTTTTACGATTCTTCCGCAAGAATGTCATTGAGGTACTGACCTCACCGCCACCGAGGTGATCTCCACTCATGACAGACTGGGATATTGGCAAAATGTGGGCTGGATTTGTTTTTCCTACCCCCGCATTCATGGCGGCCCGGGTTGCAGGGTGCCTTGGCCCAGGATTGCTTAATGCAACCAGGAGGGTTTCAAATAGTTGTGATTGTTGCACAGAAGGCAGTTCGCCTGCTTGCAAAAGGAAAATAATGTCAGAAAAACTGCGTTTTTCAGCAAGCTCTAAAGTGTCATAACCATGGCATTGGCAAGATTCAGCGACATAAGGGTTATGAACGGAGGGCACCTCTTTCCATATCCGTGTGGCAACGCGATCAACAAAGGGCTCATTTCTGCTTTTAATGACAGGTTTTATATTTTTTGTTGTCACATTCATTTACCTGTCTACTTAGGAATGGAAATTGAATAACTTATACAAGTGGCGCTCTGATTTAGTCCGTCTTTGTTCGTTCTGATTGAGCAAAAGCACAGGAAGAGTCGTTCTATTTCGAGCTTTTGTGATTGAAGAACGGGCGAAGACGGGCTGAAGCAGGGATGCCAATTGTATAAGTTATTCAATTTCCATTCCTTAACCCAGTGCTCGCACTTTCTGTGGTTTACCGTCTTTATCAATAGCCACAAAGGTCAGTGTCGCTTCGGTCACTTTCACCACTTCAAGCTGCTGACGATCACGTTCTGCATACACTTCAACAAATACAGTGATGGAGGTATTGCCCACTTTTTTTACTACGGCATAACAACTGATGAGATCACCAACGTAAACCGGCTTCTTGAACTGGAATGAATTAACCGCCACGGTGACCGCTCGAGTGCCCGCATGACGATGAGCTACAACGGACGCGGCGATATCCACTTGTGACATAATCCAACCACCAAAAATATCGCCTGCGGTATTGGTGTCAGCGGGCATGGCCAGCACTCGGGTGGTGGGTATGCTGGTGGGTAATACTTGTGTCGTTTCGCTCGTCGCCTCATTTTTTGTTTGATTCACTGCAGTCAGTGCCCTTTGTACATTTTTTCAATGTCATGTTTGTTTTTTTCCATGATGATCGTACGCCGTAATTTCATCGTCGGCGTCATGGTGCCATCATCAATGCTCCACGGCGTGTCGCGCAGCGTTATTGCACGTACCTTGGCATAACCGGGGAAATCCTTCAGCTGTGGAGCAATGCGTTCCAATATCCATTTACACACCGGTTTGCTGTTGAGTACCGTAGGATCACTGACATCAAAGCCTTGTGTTTCCGCTTCAGCTTTCCAGGTCTCTGATTCCAGTACGACGATAACTGATAAATACGGTTTTCCTTCTCCAATAACCAGCGCTTGTTCTACCATAGGGTCCAGAGTTATCGCCATTTCCATATCTGCCGGAGGTACTTTTTCACCGTTAGACAGGACGATAATTTCCTTGAGTCGCCCGGTAATATAAATATGGTTATTTTCGATGCGTACTTTATCGCCAGTATGTAACCAACCATCTCCATCAATCATTGCCTGCGTGGCTTCGGGATTATTCCAGTAACCTTGCATGACCGATGGGCTGCGGGTCAGCAATTCATCGTTGTTGCCCATTTTAATTTCAATACCTGGTAGCGGCACACCAACACTGGCAGGATCGTTATCATTTTGTGGATTGCCGCTAATCACAGGACTGGTTTCAGTCAATCCATAACCCTGAATCAGATTCAATCCCAGGCCAATAAATGTTTTCGCCACTTCTGCGGACAGCGGCGCACCACCGCAAATCGCCAGTCGCAAGCGTCCACCCAGCTTGTTCATGATTTTTTGTGCCACCAGTGCTTTTAAAATCGGCCAACGCAAACCGCCACCACCGCCATTTTGAAAACGTTGCCAACCTGTTTCCACGGCGTTGTAAAACAGTGATTGTGCAAAGGCGGACTTATTCGCTACCTGCGTTTGAATTTTGTTATAAACACGCTCATAAATGCGCGGCACAGAAATCAAAATGGTGGGCTGTTGACTGATAAGGTCTTCCGCCAGATCCTGTACTGAGCGTGCAAAGGCCACAGCACTTCCTGTCATTATCGGAATGTAACAGCCCAGGGTGCGCTCAAACATGTGCGATAACGGCAAAAATGACAACATCAGATCTTCGCAATAAATCGTGTATTGCTGTACCGCAGCATCAGCGTTAAACAGGATATTTCGGTGACTGAGCATGACACCTTTTGGGCGTCCGGTGGTGCCTGAGGTATACACCAATGTCGCGAGTGCATCGATATCCAACACTGTTTCCATCGAAGGTGTTTCATCAAAAATCTGCCAGTCTACCAGCGTTATTAATCGTGAAAAATCTGCTGATGGCTCACAAGGCTGCACGGAAACAACTCGCAGTAAACCTTGTAATTGTGCACGAATAGACGCTAACTTCAGTAGTGTCGCCTCGCCTTCCACTAACAACAATTTGACCCCTGCATCCTGCAAAACATACGACACATTTTCGGCGCGGTCATCGGTGTATAACGGCACCACTACCAGCCCCATGGCTAGCGCAGCCTGTTCAAAGAAAACCCATTGTGGACAATTACGTAACATGATGGCCACGCGATCGCCTGCTTCCAAGTCTTCTTTTTCCAGTGCCGTCTGTATAGACGCAACCTGTCGTGCTGATTCCGCCCAGGTAAAGTCCACCCAGCGGGATTGCGCAGCATCAAAGTGGCGATAGGCTAGTGTCTCCGGCGTACGTTTTACACGTTGCTGAAAAAGGCCGGGCAAACTACCCGCCTCTTCCATGGAAATCACATCCAGAGTTTCGTTAGCCATTGTGATGATTCCCGTAAGTATTTCTTGTTGAAGGATATCGCCTTGCTCAGCGGCAGGCTAAAGCGACGTTTTTGACTGTTCGATAGGGCATTTTGTATACACGAATTAGGGGGTATTAACACCCCCTAATTCAGTATTTTCATTTTACGCGCGAAATAAAGGAATTCTTTGATTTCTACATTAGGGGGGCAAGTGCCACTGCGCCCATATGCAGCGCTAGTTACAATCGTTCCATCGTTTTTTGCAGCTACCGCCACATATTTAGTTGTGCACTCATCGCGATCTCCTGTCGGTAATTCAACAAAAAACATATATGAATTCCCGATGCGCTGCAAATGGATTACATTTGTTTCATCATACCTGACAAATTTACAATCCGGTGACTCCGGCAGGTTCAATTTAATCAACTTCAATTCGCTTTCTTTATTTATCACTTTTAATCTGCATTGATTGTCTATTTCTAATTTAGTATTGGATACAACAAGTGGTTCAGCCTGCAACCAGGCAGAAAAAAATACTAGTGACATAAAAGATAACATCTTCATTTTAACGTCCACATCCATATTGTTTCTGCATCCCAATATGCCTGTCCTATAGGTTTAGCTTCATCCCATAGGTCTATATGTCCTTGCCCACCAAAATCAGGAATATTCATGTAACAAACTATTCCTTTTTTACCAATTGCATCATCAGGTGGATTATGAGGATTTTCTTGTGCGCTCCACCCCAAATCTCGAACCCCAAATACTGAACGCTTGGCAAGGATAGCACCAAGATCTTGCGCTCCACGAATATAGCCATGTGGACATTTATTTTTGACTGATTTCTTGAACGCATCTAAAAATTTTTCATTAGACCTCACAAGTGCTTCACTCATACGAATTGCACATGTATTTGGAAAATGCATAGAACAAGTATGAATGTCTCTCGATTTCTTTTTGTAATTTGACTTTAGTTTATAAAATGATGGTCTTATCATACTTTTCTCCCTGATTGCAGAGCAGGTAATATCAACCAACACTCGCCCAACTTGCATCGGGTGTAAAGCGTTCACCGTGGCTTTCGTGCATATGACGCATTTTTTCCCGCAATGCCTCAGTCTCTTGACTTTCAATATAATGCATGGGACCACCTAAAAATGGCGCAAAACCGGTGCCAAAAATAATCCCCACGTCCAGTAAATCCTTATCGCTGACCACACCTTCACGCAAGCACGCCTGTGCTTCGTTCAACATACGCAACATCAGACGATCCTGAATATCGGGGGGAGCATAATCACCCCTGCCTGGTTTTTCAATTTCCGGTTTGCCTTTTTTCTTCGGTGGATAACGATAAAACCCCTGGCCGGACTTTTTACCCAGCTTGCCGCTTTCCACCAGATTGCGCAGACGATCCGGTACGTCCACATTCATGGATTGAGACAGTGTTTCTGCCACTGCCAAGCAAATATCCAGTCCCACGGTATCGGCCAGCGCAATGGGGCCCATCGGCATGCCAAAATCCAGCGCCGCTTTATCGATGACTTGCGGGCTAACGCCTTCGGATTCCAGAACCACTGCTTCCAATAAATAGGGCATCAATACTCGGTTGACCAAAAAGCCTGGGGTCGAAGTGACCGGCAAGGGTAGGCGATCAATCTGTCGGGTAAATGCGGTGGCCTTGGCAATCACTTCAGGATCGGTATTTTTGGCACTGACAATTTCTACCAGCTGCATCATCGCCACTGGATTAAAAAAGTGAATGCCCACTAACCTTGTGGGGTCGGTAAGACAATCACTCAGCACATCCAGAGGAATGCTGGAAGTATTGGTGGCCAGCAAGGCATCGGGTTTCATTTGGGGCTCTATTTCTCGATAGAGACTTTGCTTGGCTTCGATATTTTCAAAGATCGCTTCAATCACTACATCTGCCTGTGGAATACCCAATCCATCTTTATCCGGCGTCAGACGGTCCAGCACCTCTTGCACCAAACGAGGCTGTTTCAGTTTCTTTTTATATAGCTTGGCAGCCCGCTGGATAACCTTCGCCAAAGTTGCTTCCTGGCGATCCTGCACGGTCACTTGCATACCACGCAGCGCACACCAGGCTGCAATGTCACCACCCATTACACCACCGCCAATGATATGTACTCTTTTTGCTTTAAAAGGGTTTTTGCTCAGAGATTTAAGTTTTTCCTGTAGGAAAAAAACCCGGATCAAATTCTGTGCTGTATCACCCTGCACCAGTTTTGCCACTGATAACTCTTCACCCCGCAACATGGCCTGTTTGTTGCCACCCTGTTTGACCCATAAATCAATAAGCGCATAGGGTGCAGGATAGTGATTTTTAGGCGCTTTGGCGGCGACTTTTTTGCGCAGTATTTTTGCCAACAGTGGGCGCACCAATCCGTGATTGGTGGCAGATTTCCAAAAGGATAACGATTTTTTATGCGGTGGTTTCTGCACCACACTACGTGCTGCAGCTTTCAGTTGCCGGTCCGGCACTGCAAAATCTACCACTCCCAGACGTTTTGCGGCGCGGGCACTAATAGCCCGCCCGGATAACATCAAGTCCATGGCAGCTGGTGCGCCAATCAATGGCGGTAAACGTGTTGCGCCACCAAAACCCGGATGAATCCCCAAGCGTACTTCAGGTAATCCCAGCTTGGTTTTCACGCCATCTTCTGCGATGCGATAATCACAACCCAGCACTAGCTCGAGGCCACCTCCCAGACAGTAACCATGAATCAGCGCCACCGTGGTAAACCGCAAACCTTCAATGCGATTAATGACCCCCTGGCCACGACGGATCAGCTCACGCGCCTGCTCTGTCGTTTCAATAGTGGTAAATTCGTTGATGTCTGCACCGACAATAAAACCGCTGGCTTTGGCGGAAAGAATCACCAGACCTTTGGGACGGTCGACTTCCAGTTCATCCAGTATGCTGTCCAGCTCATCTACCAGATCACGATTCAATGAGTTGGTACTGGCATCTGCTTTATCAATGCTCAGCCAGGCAATATTGTCAGCATCCGTTTCTAACTGGAAGTGCTTATAATTCTTTTGTGTCATGATCAAACCCTCTCCACCAACATAGCACCACCCTGTCCACCGCCGATACACAAGCTGGCCATACCGCGCTGTGCCTGATTACGTTCCAATACATGTAACAAATGCAGCACAATACGTGCGCCACTGGCGCCTACGGGATGACCCAGGCTGACGCCACCGCCGTCCACATTGAGCGTTGACTCATCCAATTCACCCATCACTCCACGCATATGTAGTTCTTCGCGACAGTATTTTTTCTCATTCCAGGCAGCAAGACAGGCTTGTACCTGTGTGGCAAAGGCTTCATTGATTTCCCAGTAGTCGATATCATCTAATGTGAATTTGTGACGCTTCATGATGGGGGTCATGGCATGTACCGGGCCCAAACCCATTTGTGCCGGGTCCAGCCCCGCCCATTCACTGTCCACAATGCGCCCCAGGACAGGCAGGTTCCATTTATTCACGGCACTTTCAGAAGCTAACAATAACAATGCTGCACCATCGGTAACCTGCGCACTGTTACCTGCCGTTACTTTACCAAAGGGGCGGTCGAACACCGGCTTCAGGGTGCCCAGTTTTTCTATCGAAGAATCCGCACGTACACCATCGTCTGCACTGTAAAAATTGCCTTGGGTATCGTACAGCGTTTCAATTTCGCCCATATGGCCCGCCGCCTGTGCTGCGGCCAGCCGTTGGTGTGAACGCACTGCGTAGGTATCCATTTGCTCCCGTGAAATATCGAAGCGGTGGGCGAGGATTTCTGCTGTCTGCCCCATGGAGAGGCCCACCAGCGGATCACTCAGTCCACGCAACAGAGCAATCACGGGTTTAAAATACGCAGGCCGCAATTGCCTCAGCGCCTGTAATTTGGCGCCCATTGTGCGCGCACGCGCCCATCCACTCAGCCACATCACCATTTTTTCCGCCAGCAACACCGGAGCATGACTCATGGATTCCACACCGCCCGCCAAGACTAAGTTAGCATGTCCATAAGCAATGCTTTGCGTCGCACAATCCAGTGCCTGTAGACCGGAGGCACAGTTACGTTGCACGGTCCACGCCGGAGTATATTGATCGCAGCCCAAGCGTAGCGCTAACAAACGGGCGATATTTGCTTCGTCTGCTCCCGGCATGACGCAGCCCATAATCACCTCATCGAGATCACCGGGCTCAAAGGCTTGTCGCGCCATCAATGGACGTCCAGCCCCCATAGCCAGATTGGCAGCGCTGAACATTCCCGGTTTGCCACGAGCCTTCAAAAAAGGAGTGCGCGCGCCATCTACCACATAAACAGGACGTATCATTTTTTTTACCGGGCTAGGTCGTT
>Ga0316203_1001715_pt1 | contig 14015 bp, 15 predicted proteins | sample 6monrhotite_MG_FD_204940 | JGI IMG/M metagenome (GOLD analysis project Ga0316203, IMG submission 204940) | Microbial mat bacterial communities from mineral coupon in-situ incubated in ocean water Damariscotta River, Maine, United States -... | ecosystem: Environmental > Aquatic > Marine >... | reverse complement strand
AACTTGCGTAGCCATCATTGAAAACGAAACGTTCTTAGTAGTTCGCATATTGATTAACCTCTTTTCTTACGTGCTCTCGCCTCGCGGCGAATGACTGTTATCAACTCAATCGCCTCATCTGCCGTCGATATCACCGCCGGCTGACGGCCGCGCCAGTCTCTAATTGTCGTAAGTTCTAACGGCGTAAAATCGGCCGCCCGGTACCCTGGCTTTTTCACCTCGACCCGTATGTCCGTGCCCACTAGCCCGACAATCAGGTCCAGCGCGCCGGGTAAGGCGCTCACATCAAGCACCGAGCACCCCGAACCCAAGAACACCTGCACGATATCGTCGTGGTTAGCGTCAACCCGACTGGGCAGTTTTGAGCGGCTCGGGAGTCTGTTCGGCTGTTGGAGCTTTTTCCGTCTCACGCAGTGCATCCTCAAATTGCTTCATGGCTAGATGGTCGTTCGATATAGCAACAAGTAATTTCAGAACGCGGTGCATTCGCCCGAATTGGCGCGAAGCGGCCATCGGGTCGAGGTTTCCGGCATCAACTTCCCGCCGATAAATGATTCGGCGGATACCCAGCTCGCGCCGCACTTCATCGACTAGCTCGGCCAGTTCTTGTGGGAGATTCTTGCGGTGCGCGTTCATGGGCAACAGTAAACCCCAGTTGAACAACGTGATGCAACCGGGTTTAATGCCTGTCTCGCGCACGCGGTAATAATTAATCTTGTAAATGCGTAGTGAGCGAAGCGAACCTGGAGCATTTACACCACTAAGGGGGGTCTGGGGGGTTTAGAACCGCGAAAGCCTTGGTTATCCACACGTACCCACCAACTTATCCACGCCATAGCGCGACTTGTCCACAATCGCTGAGGCGCCCGAGGTTGCCCTCAGAACGACGAAACCCGCCGAGGGGCGGGGTAGTGAAGGGGTAAATGCCGTTTAGGGCAGCACAAAGCGTTAGGGATGTGGTGGACGTCGTGCGTCGGCGTGCATCCGCGCCCGGTGTTCCGCGAACTGTAGGATCGTCTCCCGCCCGGTGTATTCCAGCGTCTGAGTCACATGGGCTTTGATGCGCTCCTCGAGCGCAACCGCCTGGTCAGGGGTAAATGCGGGTTGCCCGCCGAGTACGTTGCTTAACGCATTTCCACCGCCGCCGCCTAATAACGCCATGAACGCCAGCGCCATCAGGTTATGCCCGGAAATTTTGGCGTCTTGTTTTTGTTCGTCTCCCATCGTCCATCCCCTCTAAATAATCCCAGTCAAAATAATTCCCTCGCCCTGGGGAACCACACCGTCAGCGACGATAGTTATATGGGTATCGCCGCCGTTCTGGGCATCGTTGATTGACACCCAATATTTAAGCGGCGGCACTTCGCCAGTTAGTGACAGCTGATCGGTGAAGCAAGGGATGGTGACCGTGGGGTGCCCGCCGCCGGGATTTACGTCGCACGTCATGTTGACGTCGCTACCGATTGGGTAATAGTCCACGAAATCCGCATCGCGAAAATGGCTTGCCAGCGTCGTCCCTTGCTGCAGCTGCCACTGGCTAATCTCGTTGAACACATGCGGCACGGCCAGGCACGTTGGGCAATCGACGATAAACGTTTGCGCCGGCGCCGATGGGTTTATTTGAAACACCGATAGATCGCTATCCGCAACACCGTAGTTTTTCCCCGGCTCCTGGTCGATGAAACTCTCGCTCGACGTCGCGTTGATAACGGGGTTTGTCGTCAACGCGGGGTCGGCCGTGAACGTGACCAGCTCGCCACTTACCGGCGGCGTGTAGGCGATGCCGGCCCCATGCAAACGCAAAACTGCCTTTTTCTTCGTCGAGTCAATTCGAACAAGGGCATCTAACTGGGTGGCGTTTAGGTTGTGAAAAACCGATTCCCAAGGCCCGGCGGCGGCGGTCCCGAACTGCTTAACGAACGCATCCTTAAACGTCGTGTTGAAAGGATCGATAAACGTGTTACCGCCGCCCAGCGGGTCGAGGTCGACTATAAATCCTTGCTCATCGGTACTCGCCGGATAAGGGAAAGATGTTGATATCGGCACCTGCCAATCAAGATTGCTGAAACCTGGAATAAAGCCCGTCGTGTACGTGGGACCGTTCACCGTTCTTTCGCGCGCCGTGTTATCAGTGCGCGTGACGGCCCATGCCGTGTTGTCGACGAACCCGCCGGTCTCGCCGAGGTATCCCCACAGAATAAACGCACTTGCAGGGGTCGGCGGTGCGAGGATGCCGAATGAACCCTCGGGGGACTTTAGGAACGACCCTGCGGTGGATTTTCCGCGCGCGCCATTGGCGATGCTCGCTAGCGGGTTGACCAAAAACCGACGAGTCTTATTGCAGAATCCACAGTCGGTAGGCCCCAACCATCGGTCGAGGTACGTTTCGCTAGACATCCTCAACCCATTGGCGCCCTTGCGCGTTTAGGTCTTGCCAATCCACGCCAGCGAGCCCGGTATGGTCCGGGCCAACCAAAGCGGCGAACACTTCGCCGACGTGCGCCGGCGCACCGCCACCGATATCCGTGTAGGGCGGTATTAGCATTTGATCCTCGGCGCTCACTGTTCGCGTGCCGAGGTTGCCCCGCATACCGGGCGGCTTGGCAACGGTCGCGGCTGTCACTAGATCAGGATAAAGAACACCGACCAAAGTATTCGAGGTTTGCGAGTCAACGCGAATTCGCGCTATTTGCACAGCCGCTACTGCGCTCGCATCCTTTTCGTTAGTCGACCCATCCTCCGTCAAAACCTGGCGCGGCCCGGATATCCGATTGACTACGGCGTCGACGTGGCGCGCAACGTCGTTTAGTGCGCGCGCCGAAATAACCCGGCCCTCGCGAAAAACTGCAAGCCCAGCCATTAGAACGACACTGGCAATGCGTTGAAATCGATTTCGTCATAAAGCGAATAGACGGTTATCCCACCATTAACGCCCGTGCTCACGTTGAACGGTATTCGACCGTTTATTCGCGCTATCAGGTCGAAATCGAAATCGTCTGGCTTGTACACAAAACGGTAATCGGCGCGCAGCTCGTCGCCTTGCTCCGTTAGCTCGATTCCCGTACAGAGAATCGTCTTAGGCGGGAACCCGCTCCATGTTAGAGAATTCACCAAGCCTACGAAGTCCTCGGCGCGTTGCTTTATTAGGGCAATGCTCGACTCACGGCGCCGGAGCGAAAACGAAAAACGCGGCCGGTCAACTTCCGCGGTGCCCTTGTACCCTATCGGCCCGATTGTAAGCACCGACGCCGACTCGGGGAATATTGCAGTGACGGGCCCCGACCATGACGTTTCCAAAATCGCGCCGTTCTTGTCCTCGCGGACAGTCTCGGTCGAAACCGAACTAAAGAACGACAGCACGCCGGTGGTATTTAGTTTCGGGTTGTCGTTGTCGTTGTTCGGTGTCTTGTACGTGACCGTAACTCGCATAGAGCTAGGCACGCCGTTCGGCACCGCCGTTTTATCGGTCACGACAATCGCCGGGTTAGCGACTCCGGCGATGATTGCAGCGGAACCCATAGCAGGCACGCCGGCATCGTTAAGGGCTTCGTCGACACGGCCCAGCAGGTCAATTGCGACGAGCCCGTCAACGTCAAACTCTTCGACGTACTCGACACCGCTATTGTCTTGGCGACCCCTTAACGAACCTTCGATTCTTTTTGCGGTCACGCGCCCGCCACCGCTTTATTACCGCCGAGGGTGTTATTAAAAATGCCCCGTAGAATTTGAATCGCCTGGCCACCGGGAAACAGACCGCCCACGGTCGCGTTTAGCGTTGGCGCGGTTTGCTTGATAATGTCGGCCGCAATACTCGCCGCAACCGCACCCTCGCCGCGCGACGCTGCACCGACTAAAGCGCCAGCCTGGGCTGCTCGCGTCTGGACACCTCCAACGAAGCTAGCGGCGGCGCCGACCGCCTGAACGACCGGACCAATATTCTTGCGTATGCTTTCCAGAATTTCGGTTATCGACGGCGCTAGCTTTATCGTTATTTGCTCGACGATTCCCTGTATAGATTTAGCGAGCCGATCCATTGCATCGTTTGCAGCTGCCGCCGAGTCCGCCATCGCTCGAGTCATGCTTAATCCCATTTCTCGCGCTTCCGCACGCATCTTTCGAAGCCCCTCCAACCCCTCAGCCACTAACACCTGCAAGCTATCGCCAGACTTGCCGAACACCTCGCGACCGAGCGCCACACGTTTAGCCGCGTTCTTTACTTTGCCTAGAGCAAAAACAACCGCTTCGAATTGCTCATCGGGACGCAATTTCATCATATCCGCGACACTCAAATGCAATTGGTCGAATGTTCGCACGTTGGCCTGCAATCCGTCCGAAGCGTTTTTTATGGCCACTTGCATCTTGCCCGCCCCTTTGGCGACAGACTCTAGATTGGTACCCGTTAGAGACGCCGCGAGCCGCATTTCCGAAAGGAACTCGGTAGAAAGCCCAGACGCAATAGATAGTTTTTGTATGCGGTCGGCGGCGGCGAGCGATTGTTTCGCCATTGCACCGATCCCGCCGATGCCGACAACCGCCGCAATCTTAACGCCAAGACTTCCGAGCCCCTTGACGCTTTTTTGCAGGTTGCCCCGAAACGACCGAAACGCCTTCGCGCTTTTGTCCTCGGCCTCGAGCCGATAGCTCGCCGTCGCTCTACTCACTCGGTTTACTCCTTAAGGCTAAATAGGCTCCCGCCTCGATCAATTGCCATTCGGAAAATTCACCCTCGATCTCGCTCGGAAATTTCCCAAGCATTTCGGCGACCATCCACACGAGGGTCCTGTGGGGGTCGCCTCTCAGTTTTCCTCCGCGCCCTTGGCCGAAAATACCGGCTCCTCGCCAGGCAAATAGCTACGGCCCATTATCCACAACCCTAGGTCCTGGATAACGACGTCGCTTTCTTGGTTGAAAAGAAACTCGCGTTGTCCGCGATTGCTGAACAGTCGATTACCGTTCTTGTCGAGCGCGTATCGATAAACACACTCGGCGTATCCTTCCGGGTCGTCATTAGTGAGAAACCGCTCGATTCCCTGGCGCTTTTTAATCGTGAAGGTCCGCGCCCAGACTTCGGGAATGTGCCCGTCCCACTCATCGACCACATAGGGGCCGCGCAGCGGGTCGAGCAGTTTCTCACGCGAGTTTATGAGGTTATCAGCGCTCACGGCAAAGTATCCTCTACCGGGGCACCCGTGGCGGTCCAGTCATACTTCCTCATGATTATGTCCGAATTGTCTGGCACCTCTAACCCGACCTTGGTAATGATAGCGGTTACCTGAGTTCGCTCGGCCGCGCTCGCGTCGCCTTCCGGGAGCAAGTCGAGAACAACAGTCGCTCCGAGCGTCATAACGTTTTGACCTAACGTATCGGTGTTATCAAACATAGCCTCAATAGAGCCGGTCATGCCCTTGCGGCCAGTTTTAAACGTTCGCCACTCGTCGATCTGCTCGGTGTCCTCGACTAGGTCAACTTCCCCATCCGATGACCAGTTACCAACCTCCGCTATTCTCGCGGCACCGATTTTGATTCGGCCGCCGCGCCCGCTAAACGTCGCCATTGTTTAAAACTCCTATGGTAGAACCGTGGTTGGGTTTGCACCGTCGACGGAATATAGATACCGGAATCGGATCGTTATTTCACCCCGAATTTTTTCCCCGGTGGTTTCGTATTCCTTCGCCATAGATTCCCACTCCAGTTGTTGTGACAGAGCCATCAGTCCGGTGCTCGCAAAAAAAGCGACCGATAGCTGCTCGTCGGCATCATCCAACACCTGAGAAACCGGGACCGCGTCTGACTGTAGCGCGCGTACGACGCATTCAATTATTGCCGCTCGAAATTGACGCTGATCGGGTAAAAAGGTTTCAACCGACTCCTCACTGATATCAACACGGCACGCGGGCAGCTGGTCGTCGCCGCTCGGAAATGCCCCACCTTCGAAAACGCGGCCGCCAAATATTGGAATGGCGAGGGCCGCCAGAATCAGCTCGTCAATTATAGATTTCCGCGCGTGAGTCATTTTCGTTTAAGAACCCGTTTAATGGACCGCTCGAACTCGGTGTTCCAGCGCCGAGCGCCAGAGGTCGATAAAACTTTGCGCGAAATCTGTACCGCTCGCGCTTCGACGTCAATCATAACTTCCGCTATAGGCAAGCTACCTTTGCTCCTTTTCCGACGAAACAAGGAACGCTTTCCACTTGGCATCGTCGCTAGGAACTGATTCGGTCCTTGCGCCGCGCGCTGGGCGGGTTTGCCCTTTAGCGTGAGGATCAAGGGGAGATACTTGAAGAGAATCACACCACCGGCGCGAAGGTTAGCGGGGGAAGCAACAAAGCGGCTATGCCTAGGGATGGCGATGCGCTCGCGTACTTTCTTTTGAGGGGAAATTTGGAACTCTTGCGCCGCTGCGCGCACGAAGTCGGTACGGATCCCCCGGTTGGTGCGGTTCAGCGCTTGCGCGGTGGCCTTGGGGACTAACTTACGTTGGACCCTATCAAGGTCGCGATTAATCGCCCTAAAATCCCCCTTTATTTTTAGGTCCAGAGACACGCATCACCCCAACAGCTCTAGATTCGCTTCCGTGGTTCCGCCGGTTTGACGGGCCAAGAACTTAACACGGTAGGGGCCCAACTGCTCGCCGTAAACGTTGGTGATTCGGGTAACGACAGTGCCTTGCACGATGCCCTTAAGCGCGACAATGTGCGTAGGGAATAAAACGAACACCTCCGAAGTTACAATTCCGAGTCCGTCGCCGTCGTCGTTTCGAATCATCCCGAAAACGGTCTCGCCATTTATCAAACACGCGTCCCACTCCCTCATTGCCAGCTCCAAATCTCTTTGCATCCTGGCCGCATGAACATTCAACACGCCGCCCGACATGGCGCCAGCGCCCGCGATGTGGTGGGACGCGCTGGCGCCATCGATATTTCGGGGCGCGGCGCTCGCCATCGACCCGTCGCCGGCGATGTGGTGAGACGCGCTGGCGCCATCGTAGGTACGGATCTGGCTCGCGGCCAGACTGCCCGCCCCCGCGATGTGGTGGGACGCGCTAGCGCCATCGTACGTGCGGGGGACCGATGCCGAGAGCGACCCAGCGCCGGCGATGTGGTGGGACGCGCTGGCGCCATCGTACACACGCGGAACCGACGCTGAGATATCCCCGGCGCCGGCGACGTGGTGGGACGCGCTGGCGCCGGCATACTCGCCAGACGGCGTGGCGGTTACGTCTCCGGTGCCGGCGATGTGGTGGGCCGTCGTCGCCGCTTCGATGTTGCCAGGGTTAGGCGCGGCAATGACCGCGGCGGTTGGCAGCGCTACAACGTTCGCCTGGCGACCTATATCGGGAGACGCCCGGTAAACGATGTTGTCCTGGTCGCGCCTAACGTCGTGAAATCCAGCTATAAACAACCCGGCATCGTGAGCCGTGTTAGCGGCGACGGCGCGGCCGAGCACTCCAAACGTAGCGGCAGCGCTAACGGAATTTGCGCCGAGCGCACCGATACCGACGTTGTAATCCTCGGTCAGAGTCCCATTGATAACGGACTTGGTCGCGAACGTGGCCTCGGTCGCAGCGTTGTTTCGAAAGTCGATGGTGTGCCCGACGTCTAGTCTCGCGAACGCGAACGATTGGGAATTCCCACTGGTCGACGCGTGGTGAACGCGAGTGGTTCCGCTCACCGTAGAAACAGTGACGCCTGCGCCACCGTTGTCAGCGCAGTAGGGGCCGTTGATAACGCAACTAATCGCCGTGTTAAGACTTACCCCGGCACCGCCGTTGTCGTGAGAATGGCCGCCGTCGATACGACACAAACGCGCGCCGTGGTCGAATCCCTTTCCAACCCGATCGCCCGTTAGGCCACCGTCGCCGGTTTCGCTCACCTCATTGTGCGCAAATATCACCGCTTCACAGTGCGCGAATATGAGCACAACAGACTTGCCGTTCGGATCGTCTGTCCCAGCGTCTATATAAACAACGCCAGCGGTAACGCTGAATTCATCGGTTCCCGGGGTCGTGGTAACGCCACCATCGGCGAGCAGATAGGCGCCCGTTCCTGTCGTGCGCCCGTTGAACTGGACGCCCTCGATTATCTTGCTCGACCAACTGGTGCCTGTTAAGTCTAGCGACCAAACGTCTCCGCCCTCGTCGACCCAAGACGGCAGCGAAGGGTTAGAGTCGTGCTTGATGTGGTCGCCCGCCGCGTAGATCCCCCACGTATTTTTCGCCGGGTCATTGGCCGCACGCGCTACCGTATTCCGAAGCACTACCGCGCCTCGACACGGACCGTAGACCGCTATGCCGTGCCCGCCGACGTCGTGCACGTCGTTGTAGGCGATTGCGACATCATCAAACGTGTTCGCGCTAACGTCAGCAAATGCAGATGGGAACCCAACCGAAGCGCCGTCGCCGCATAGATGGATCTCGTTATCGTAGAGCTTAACCCCTGAATTGCCCCGGGCCGAATTCGACAAAAAGGAAATGCCGAGCCCGGTGAAGTTTCGGATCTCGAAACCCTGAACTATTACCCCTTCTTTCCCGTTTCCAAGGACCCCGTTTGCTAAGACGCTGTTACCGTCGATGATTGCAGCGCGTCGGTTGACCGCTTGCAAAATGACCGGCGTTCCTGCGGGGAACGTCTTAGTGATTTCAACGAACTCAGCGAGGTAGGTACCATCGAGCGCGCCTATCCGTTCGCCACCCGATAGCCCGGTCCACCCGATAGCGGCTAGCCCGTTCCACGGCGCAAGCAAACTCCCGTCGCCGGCAGGGACACCGCCGCCCGTTTCAGGCTTAACGTAGAAGTCGAAAACAATCATGCGATAAGACTCTCGGGCATAACGAACCCAATTAGAGCATCAGACCTAAGATCGTACGAGGACGCGGCGAACGTCACAGTCACGACATCGCTAGCCGTTCTTACAATGTTTGCAGGCAGCAACCGAAGCGCGGCGATTGCCGCTTGCAGCTGTATATCATTTGCGTGCGTGCTGGATTCGTACATCGCATCAATGAGCGCGGTCTTATGGTCCGCAGTCAACGTGGCCACATAGATCCCGCCGGTAAGCGTGAATATCGCCGTGAGTCCGCCGGCCGCCATTGCCGCCTCGGTCGCGCCGGCTAACGTGCCTGTTAGCGCCACCGATGGCGCCGTCACCGCAACCGAGCCGAGCAACAAAGCGCCGAAGCTAAACGCTAGGGCGGGATCGACCTCGAGCCAATCGAGGGTCATCCCGTCAGCGTCCCAGCTATCGACATTGGCGGCAGCGTCGATCGTTGGCGTCGCATCGCCATCGGTCATCATCACGACGCCGCGCGTAACCGAATGGAAGCGACTCACCGAAGCAGGCCAGGCATCACCGTCGGCGGTCGCGAATGCGGCGGCGCCGACCTCGCTGGTACTTAAATCGGTCGCCGCCCCAAACCCGGCCCGTAGGTCCGAGCCGATACCCGTCCCCACCATCGAGCCCGTGAAGAATAGCCCGGACTCGGGGGTAAATCCGGCGCCGGTATACCCCTGCGTGCCGGCTGTGGCTATCTTGGCGGCATCGCTTAAAACCTTGGCATTAACGCCCGAGATTGCGAGGGCGCAAATATGGCGGCCGGTCGCGTTAATTGTCGTCCAATTAACCGTGTGCCCGGTGGCATCGATAGACGTCAGATCGGCGGCTAGCCAGTCCGCGCCAGCGAGTGGTATCGAGATAACGCGCCCGGCGCGTCCCGAACGCTGGGCGCCGGTGGGGTTCGACGTCGATAGAGACGAAAACCCCATCGCGTACTGATCAGCGGCAGCGGTCGCCATCCCGAACGAATGAGAGATGGCCCCTTGCGCCGGAATGTTGAGCGTGTGATCCCCGCCGGTGAAATAAATAAGAGCGTCTGGCTGAGCCGTGAACACGCCGGCCCGGACGTCTGCTCCGGTCGCGGTTGGGGTCGTGTACTGGTCCATTTCCAGAACGGCATCGCCGCCGAGACACAATGCGAACATCTGTCGCGAGAATGTCGCGACGGAATAGTCCAGGGTGAACCCGTCAGCGTCGAACGAAACCAGCGTGGCGGATGCCGTTATAGACTCTAGCGCCCCGCTATGGGTCACCATGTGGATGCACTTCTGGTCCGTGTTTCGCCGCGAGAACACGCCGCCAGCCAAGTTAATCTCGACGCCGCCCACGCCAAAATTATTTGCGGCCCCAACGCCAACGGTCGCACCAAACCCAAACACATAGGAGCTATTTGCGCCCGCCGAGATGTGCCCGGCCGTGAAGAAAATTATTCCGGTGGGGACGAACCCAACGCCCGTTACCGAGAACGTCGCGTCGGGGGCGCCCGCGCCCATAAACGAAATCAACTTCGATTGGACTGTCATGGGATAGTCACGTCCGCGAACAGGGCGAGATGGTCGCTCGCGTTGTCGCTCGCAGTCGAAGCGGGCGCCGAACCCGCCTTAGTGAGCCCACCGCCTACGTCATCCACCCGAGAATAGATCTCAGAACCCATAAAGGTAACCTCGCTAGTTGCCGCGATGTAATCAATCCGAACGTCGTCGGGTAATTCTGGCAAGTCGGCGACCTCATGGTTCCACGTCGTATCGTCCGCAGTGCCCTCACGGAACGGTTGCAGGACCGTAAGACCCTCGCGCTCGTATCCGTCAACGGGAAAATTGCCGTGATACACCGGGAACACCATATTTTGGATTGACGATCCCGCCACGGGATGGAACGGCGACGGGAGCGCCGAATAGTCCACGGCCCCGCCGTCGTCGGGCGTTTGGTTGTGGTCACCCACGAAAAAGGCCGGGATGCTCCCGCCTCTTACGGCTTTCAGCGATAGCCCCCATTCGAGGAATCGCTGGAACTCTAGCCCACGCTGAAAGTCGCCAGAGTCGCCGACATTGGGAAGGCCGCAACAACTCGGAGTGAAGTGGCAGTTGAACACCAGGAAAGGCGAACCGCCGATCGAGAACTCGCCGTAGTAAGGGCTCAAATTGAACGTCTTGTCTAACGGCGCGTTCAGCATCAGACCCTCGTCGATAAGTGACACGGTCGCGGTCTTGAAGAGAAAAGCCCGTGCGTGCGCCAGGGCTGCGCCCGCCAGTGGTCCGACTTGAAGCGTATATCCGAGATTCCCGGCTACGCGCGCCCATGCCGCATCCGAGTCCGTGTTGACTTTGTATTCCTGTATCGCGACGACATCCGCATCGACCCGCGCTAGCACGGCTTCGACGGCCGGCTCCTGGGTCACCGTCGGGAATGAGACGTGACCACCGAACCCGTTTATTACATTGAAAGTCGCAATTCTGAAACTGGGCACGACAATCCCTAACGGGTCTGGTCGCCCTGATGGGTTAGTGAGTTAAGGTTCTGCTGGACCCCGATCGTTATTGACGTCGCGTCGATAATCATATCCGCGCCGCTGCCCGACAGTCCCACGGTACCTTCCATAATCACCTCCGCGCCTGAATTCAAGATCCGATAGCGCGCAGCGGTTCCCGTCGCCGCTGCGTTAACCGAAGCGATAGGGTTAGCCGTCGCCAATGCTCGCGTGCCGTTATCAACGGCTCCGCCGTATGCTGGACTTGGCAACACGAAGTTAACCAAAAGCGTACCCACCGGCGCATCATCGGGATCCTGCGAAGCCCCGGCAAGAATGTGCAGGTTGCCGCCATCGGCCAAAGCCAGCAGTGCGTCGGTCATTGCGACACGTCCTGTCGCGGCTATTTCAATCGCCATTTTTAGAAACCCTCTTTATCGTTTTTTCCGAACGTAACCCGCCGGAGCTCCGGGGGTTACGTCCTGTTTTTTCGATTACTATTCGGGCGCCGAATTGTCGTCAACGTCCTCGGTGCCGAAATCATCCACGCTGTCCATCAATTCAATGGTCGTGTCGACGTCCCGTCCGGCCGTGTCAAAATTTGACGCTTCGACGCCGACCACAATTGAAGCGTCCGGAACTAACTCCTCGTCCGCGTCTTGGATCCCCGATTTCAGTAATTCGCGATATCCGTCGATACCTGGGCCAAACTCTTTAACGGCTTTGGCGTTTTTTTCGAACTTTGCCAGACTGGAAAAGAAGCGAGCGCGGTTCACGGTCGTCATTTTAGTATCGCCGGGGACAACTCGAAACTTTTGATTAACCAAGCGGGTAAGCTCAATCGCGAGCGGGCGGCTAATGCAACTAACGATGGTCCCCGGCCAAACGTCGACACCCTGGTAAACCGTGGGTTTCAAAATCTGCAACTTCCAAACTATGGTTTTTTTCTGAGGCATTTGCTCATATCTCCGGCTGGTTAACACTTGGCATAAGGGCCGGGGGAGAGCATAGGACAAAAAAAAGGGGCCCGATAGGGCCCCTGGGTTTAACGGAAACGACAGCTAGAGATCTAAGCCTCCTTAGAAAATGCCTGCGCGTGGCGCACCGCAACATCAGCATCAGCAAAGGCGCGGAGCACGACGCCGCCCGATGCCGCTTTAGTAGCAACGTCCACATTGATATCCAACGTACCCCACATCCCGATCAGAACTTGAGAAAACGCCCCGAAAAGAAACCCGTTCGCAGGGACGTTGGTACTTGAGCGCACTGGGTATCCGTTGGCCACGTTGCCCTCTATTACGAACACACCCGAGCCGGCATCCTTCGAACGCGTCTTGCCAGCGCCAACGCTCGCGGGGGTAGTCAGATACGCCGCACCACCGCGTAATGCATTGTCCGATGCTACTTGCGTTTCAAAGTCGACCCATTCCGCCCACGTCGGATTGCCGGCGGCTACAACCGTTACAGTGTTAATGCCAGTCTGCCCTCGGATCCCCAGCGGCACGCCGGCCGCGCCGGTCCCTTGGATTGCGGCGATGTCGATAGCCTCGCCGATACCGCGCGTTAGATCGTTTCTGACAAGCGACTCGACCGCCGGTGAAGATTGCTTGATAAGCTTGCGAGTAATCGGCACCGATCCCGTAATCACTTTGTTAACTAGCTGAACGGTTGAAAGCGGGACTTCCGTATCACCTGAGGCGACATCTTCAAGCACCCACCCGAATTGACTTAGGCCAGCCTGCTTAGGAATATCGACATCACCGACTAGACCGTCTAGCACGGTTGCGCCTAAGCCCATCACCGCGCTTCCGGGCCGAAGCGCCTCGATAAACTGGCTAGCCATGTGGTCGACGCCGAGCAGGTCGGCGCCCTCGGTGCTGGCGAGTCCAACGGACATAGGTGGCGCCCGATACGCGTACATACCTCGCTCGAGCGCCATCTGCCGAAGATTCGCGGCAGCGCCCCAATCTGAGCGCGCTTGAACGTCGAACGGAACGAACATCCCTTGCGGCTCGCGGTCCAAACGTTCAGCGATTTCCCTCGAGCATTCAGCTTCAAACCCTGCGTTTTCCTGCCAACTCTTACCGGTCTGGGATTGAACGTACATCGCCCGCACGGCCCGAAATAACGAATATTTCTGAGTCTCATTTCCTGAGAGGTCAAGGTCCGTGACGACATTGCCGGGAGCAATCGAGCGCCCAGCCTCGGCGCCCTCAATCACAATGTCCATTATTCGCTTGTTGAAGTCGGGCCACTCCTCGCCTTTTTCGATTGCTTCGCGAGCGAGCTTCTGAATGTTGGGAACCTTCGACCATTTTTCAGACGTGCTCATTATTTCCGCGACGCGCGTATTGTTGCCCGCGACCGCCTCGGATCTAATGACGTCTAGATTCGGCGGCGGCGTAACGGTGACGGGCTCGATTGGATCCGGCATTTGAATTACCTCTATTGCTCTATTTATCCCAACCGAGGTATCGGCGGGCACACTGACGAGGGACAGTTCGAACGGTTGCCAGCTGGTAACTAGCACCCGCTTGACGTCCACACCCCCCACTTTTTCTACGGACTCCACGCGCGCCTTTAACACCCGATAGCCCATAGAAACCTTTGAAACGATGCCATCACGAATTCGGGATAACCACTTATCCCCGTCGTCATCGTTAGCGATGCGGATCTGTGCCCGCCCTTTTCCGTCCTCATCGATGCGGGCCGAGCC
>Ga0316203_1001713_pt1 | contig 14033 bp, 11 predicted proteins | sample 6monrhotite_MG_FD_204940 | JGI IMG/M metagenome (GOLD analysis project Ga0316203, IMG submission 204940) | Microbial mat bacterial communities from mineral coupon in-situ incubated in ocean water Damariscotta River, Maine, United States -... | ecosystem: Environmental > Aquatic > Marine >... | reverse complement strand
CTACAGTCGAGGAGGCCGAACAGAAGTTGGCAGAATTCAAGGAGAAATGGGGCGATGACTATCCACCCATCGTGCAAAGCTGGCGACGCAACTGGTCGCGCATCACGTCGTTCATCGACTACCCTGCGGAGATCAGAAAAGTGATCTACACAACCAACGCGATTGAGTCGTTAAACATGAGCTTGAGAAAAATCACCAATAACCGAGGCTCGTTCCCTCAGATGAGGCGCTACTGAAATTGTTCTATCTGGGAATACAAAACATCAGCCGGAAATGGACGATGCCGATATAGAGACTGGAAAGCGGCATTAAACCGCTTTACTATCCAGTTCGATGAGCGGATGCCGCAACATTAAAGAAAACTCCGTTTACACAAAATTCTTGATGCCCTCATTTTTTAGCATCTTTCATATCTGAGTTTTTTATTGTCAAACCTCGTTTCGTGGCAAACAATTCGCAAGGATGTGCTTCTGCTTGGTGAGCATAATGGAAGTATATGAGAACGCCATCGACCGGTTGAATCCACACCGATGAGCAGACAATTTCAGCTGCTAGTATGAGCCGCCACTCCTGCCAAAGCATTACTCAATTATGTTAAGGCGCTTAATCTCCTGCTAGTTTCCTGTCATCTGCGATAATGAACAATCTATTCATTTATTCAGCAGGAAAACCCTAATGCAAATTTTGGTGGACGCGGATGCGTGTCCGAAAGTCATTAAAGAAATTCTGTTTCGAGTTGCGGATCGGCAAGGTATTCAAATGACCTTGGTGGCGAATAAATTGCTGTATTGTCCTGCTTCGCAATTTATCTGTGCGCTGCAAGTGCCTGCGGGGTTTGATGTGGCGGACAATAAGATTGTGCAGATGGTTGAGTTAGGCGATTTGGTGATTACTGCAGATATTCCTTTAGCCGCCGAGGTTATCGCTAAAGGCGGGCATGTATTGAATCCACGCGGAGAGCTTTACACAAAAGATACGATTCAAGAGCGTTTGACGATGCGTAATTTTATGGAAAACCTGCGCGGTAGCGGTGTGGAAACAGGCGGGCCAGCGGCGTTTAGCCAAGGTGACCGTCAGGCATTTGCAAATCAGTTGGATAAGTTTTTGGCTAAGAGGGCTTAATCGTTCATGAGTTTTACTCTCCAAAGCTGTGACATTTTCTGCGTCGTGGTGGATAACTATGGCGACATTGGAGTGAGTTGGCGGCTGGCTCGGCAATTATCGAGTGAGCAGGGTGTTGAGGTGCGTTTGTGGGTGGATGATTTGCACAGTTTCGCGAAGCTTTGTCCTGAGGTGGATGCGGACTTGGTTGAACAATTGTGTCGTGGGATTGAGGTGCGGCATTGGGGGGGAACTTTCCCTGAAGTGATTCCCGCTGACTTGGTGATTGAAGCTTTTGCCTGCAAATTGCCAGAGTCTTATGTCGAAGCTATGGCCGCGCAGGAAGGCAAAGCGGTTTGGCTTAATCTCGAATATCTTTCTGCGGAAGGTTGGGTGGAGGGCGCGCATGGTTTGCCTTCACCTCACTTACGTTTGCCTTTGGATAAATACTTTTTCTTCCCTGGTTTTACGCCTAAGACGGGCGGCTTGTTGTTGGAGCATGATCTGTTGGTGCGACGTGATGAGTTTCAATCTGATCTGCTTAAGCAGCAGAGTTTTTGGGAAAGTGTGGCTATGCCTGCACGCGAGATGGGTGAGTTGCGAGTTTCTTTGTTTAGCTACGAGAACGCAGCCGTAAGTGATTTGTTGCAAGCTTGGGTTTTGGGTTCAACGCCTATTGTGTGTTGCGTGCCGGAGGGGCGTGTCTTGTCTCAGGTGGCGGAGTTTTTTGCTCAGCAATCAGCTAAGGCAAGTGATGTATGGCAGCGCGGTAATCTGCGCGTGCATGTGCTTGCCTTTGTCGAACAGCAACGCTATGACGAGTTGCTCTGGGCTTGTGATGTAAATTTCGTGCGCGGTGAGGATTCTTGCGTGCGTGCGCAATGGGCGGCGAAGCCTTTTGTCTGGCATATTTATCCGCAGCACGATGGCGTGCATATGCACAAACTGAGCGCTTTAAGTCATTTGTATGGGCTTGGAATGCCTGCTGCGGCAGCGCAGACGAATGAGGCTTTATGGCTGGCATGGAACGGGGAGGGAGATGTTTCCAGTGCTTGGATCGCATTCGAGATGCAGTTAAATGTCTTGGAAAATCATACTCGTTCTTGGTCGGAGGACTTGGCGGGCAACAGTCTTGCTTTGAATTTACTGGATTTTTCGCGTGAAGTTGGTAGAATTCGCGCCTTCAAAACATAGTATTAGGCAGACTCAAATGAAAATAGCTCAAGAACTTCGTCCAGGCAATGTGATCATGGTTAAAGATCAGCCTCTGGTTGTGCAAAAAGCTGAATACACACGTTCTGGTCGTAGCGGCTCGGTAGTGAAGTTTAAGTTTAAGAACTTGCTGACTGACACCCCTAGCGAAGCTATTTTTTCAGCTGATGATAAATTCGACCAAATTATTTTGGATAAGAAGGAATGCACTTATTCGTATTATTCTGATCCGATGTATGTGTTCATGGACACAGAATACAACCAATATGAAGTTGAAAAAGAGAACCTCGGTGATGCAATTCATTACCTAGCAGATGGTATGGAAGATCAGTGCGAAGTGACTTTCTACAATGAAAAAGCGATTTCCGTCGAACTACCGAACACAATCGTGCGCGAAGTTGAATACACTGAGCCAGCTGTGCGTGGCGATACATCGGGCAAGGTGATGAAGCCAGCGCGTTTAAAGGGTTCTAATTTTGAATTGCCAGTGGCTGCATTTGTAGAAATCGGTGATCGGATTGAGATTGATACCCGTACAAATGAATTTAAGAAACGCGCATCTTAAACAGAGATGTTGTAGGTGATAAAAAGGCAGCTTAGGCTGCCTTTTTACTGTGTAGATTTACAAATTTCACCGCAGAGGCACTGAGAAAATTAAAGTCTATAGAGTTGTCCGCTTTATCGTCATTTTACTTGGTGTCTCTGTGATGTAACGATGTTTTTAAGATTGCGCAACTAGCAATGCCATTTGCGCTGTATTAAGGTGGCACCATTCACCTTCGTTCAATCCGAGCGAGGCGAGGGTGAGTTGCCCGATTTGCGAGCGCTTTAAGGCGACGCAGTGATTGTCAGCAGCGACTAGCATACGTTTCACTTGATGGTATTTGCCTTGCTCTAATACGATCTCCAGTTGATGTTCGGCAAGCCGTTTGCAGACTACAGCAGCCAAGGGTGCAGGTTCGTCGTTTAGTTTGACGCCAGCTAATAATTTAGCGACTAGCTCAGGTGTTACAGGGTCATGCGTGCTGGCGACATATATTTTTTGGATGTGGCTTTTGGGTGAGGATTGTTTGTGGATGAATGCGCCATCATCTGACATGAGTAGCAGTCCAGTAGTGTCGTGGTCAAGACGGCCAACAGGTTGGATGTCGCGATTTGAAATTTGTTCAGGGAATAGGCTTTGTACACTCGGGTGGTGGCTGGGTTTGCGCGAGCATTCATAATTCGATGGCTTGTTTAAGGCGATATACATGTGTTCGCGATACAGCCATTCATCGCCATAAACGCTGAAGATAAGGTCGGTGGTGTCAAACGTGCTGCGGTAGTCATTTACGACTTTTCCTGCAACGCTTACATCACCATCTGTGATTAGTTCACGGCACCATTTGCGTGCGCCAAATCCCTGCGATTGCAGAATACGGTCTAGGGTCGATTTTTTCATGGGCGGAATGTAGCAGAACAGGGACTGATTTTGTAGTGGTTCTGCTAGATTATGTTAGCCTCAAGCAGTAACGCTCGGTTTCTGCCAAATAGCAATGTCCGCTATTAATTAAACTCACTGCCGTTAAAAATAGCGGCGGGTATTTTATAAATAGGCAAACTGATGAGTTAAAAAGAATAGAAGCGAGCACAGGTGTTGGATATGTTAAATAAAGGCAAGATCGACCAGAAAGAAACGTCCAAACGAATGGGTATCCGTCCCTGCCAAGTGCACCATGTGTCCGAGCGTCACGGTATCTGCCTATCCGTAGCAAAGTACGCACCAGTTGATGATAGTCGCAGGCTACTGGAAACCACGCAAGGGCGGTACGGTATGCGCGCATCCAATGTGAAAGCGTCGTGCGCGTTTCGGTGAACTGATTCAGATAGAAGACAGCCGGCACGACCAAGACCAAGCTGTGCTACAGACCATATACAGGCACACGGCGCGTTCGTGGCGCTGCACGCAAGCTAGATACCGAAATCGTGACCAATAGTCCACAAGCCAAGGGGTACGTGGAAAGGGCAAATCAAACCTCGCAAGACAGGCTGATTAAGAAAATACAGTGTGCTGGAATAAACGATATGGACACCGCTAGGCTACATCGAAGACTACAACCAACGTTTCGCAGTGGAGCCAAAAGACTCCAGCGATGCGCATCTAGCCTATCCAAGCACCCTAGCGAAACTGGTGAAAACCTTGTCGATTCAGACGACCAGAACGCTTTTGAAAAACCTGTCTTGCCAGTACGAAAACCAGCTATTGCAGGTGGAAACAACAGGCGGGACTGGTGCTAGGCGGGGCAAAAATCATAGTGCGCGAGCACTTCGACAGGCGTAAAGAACTGATCTGTAAAAAACGCAAGTTGATCTACAGCGTCACGGTCAAACACCTGTGGTGGATAGCAACTCGCTCAATGGGTGAGTGGACAAAGAGGTGGCGCAACACGGGGCACAAGCCAGCCGAAGATCATCCGTGGAGAAAAATGCCTATCGGAGAATCCACGACCGACAGGCGGCGCGTGGTTTTATAAAAAGAAAAACAGGTAAAACCAGATATTCGTACTTTTCAGGAAAACGGACATTTCTATTTGGTGTTGACACCTAAAACGAGGCTCTAGAACATATCTCGCCATGTGCGCAGCGCGGAGAAGACGGCTATTTCATCGCTTGGAGCTTCAGGGAAGTTGAAGTGAGCTGAGACATTGCTGATGATTTCCGGCTTTGCGCAGCGCATGAAGGGGTTGGTGGCTTTTTCCAGTGAAATAGTAGAGGGGAGGCTAGGCTGGTCTTGTTGACGCAGAGCGTGCGTGTCTCGCTGGCGTTGTTGTAATTCGGAATTGCTCGGTTCGCACAGCATGGCGAAGCGGATGTTGGACTCAGTGTATTCGTGAGCGCAATATACTTTTGTTTCATCCGGCAGTGCGGCTAGGCGTTGCAGGGAGTTATGAAACTCCTTTGGTGTGCCCACGAACATTTTGCCACAGCCGCAACCGAATAAAATGTCTCCGCAAAACAGCATGCCATTGCCTATATAGACAATATGTTCCGGTAAATGTCCGGGGACGCTGATGATGTCGAACTTCAGCCCTAGCTCGTCAATTTCAAAGCTATCGCCTTCACCAAGGTGATGGCTGATGAGGGGAATTAATTCTGAGCGTGGTCCATACACGCGGGTGTTATATACTTCGAGTAATTTCGGGATGCCGTTGATGTGATCGCCGTGGCGATGGGTGGTGAGAATGGCACTTAGTTTCAGTTTTTGCGCTTGTAAATAATCTAGCACGGGTATCGCGTCACCGGGATCGAGAACGATGGCATGTTCGCCGTTGTGTACGACCCAAATGTAATTATCATAGGTGCCAGTTAAGGCCGGAATTGGAACAATTGTTATCATGATGGATTCTCTAAAAATGGCTTTGTATGCCGACTTCTAATTCTTTGAATGAATGGCTCCGTACACCGCAAGGTCAATATTTGCTGGCGCGCGAACAGGAATACTTTGACCATAGTGTAACGGATATCTTTGGTTATAACGCCGTGCAATTGGGTTTGTCGCAACATGATTTCTTGCGCAATAGTCGTATGCCTTTGCGCTTTACAGCGGCAAAGCAAGAGGCGCAGGTATTGATGGAGCTTGAGGAGCTGCCTTTCGAATCGGGCAGTATTGACTTGGCTCTGTTGCCGCACATTCTTGAATTTCATAAAAATCCGCACCAGATATTGCGCGAGATAGAGCGCTGCTTGCGGCCTGAAGGACATGTGATTATCAGTGGCTTTAATCCGCGCAGTTTGTGGGGCTTACGGCGTGTTTTCCGCTCTAAAAAAGGCTATCCCTGGTGCGCCGATTTCATTGCTCTTTCGCGTTTGAAAGATTGGTTGGCTTTGTTGGGTTTTGAAATTGTCGGAGGAGGATTTGCATGTTATGCCCCTCCGATGATTAGCCCCAAGTGGCTGGAACGCTTTCATTTTATGGAGCCAGCGGGAGATCGTTGGTGGGCTGTATGTGGTGGTATTTATTATTTGCAGGCAGTGAAGCGTGTGCCGGGGATGCGTATTATTAAGCCGCAATGGAACAAAGGCTTGGTTAGCAAATTAATACCTGCAGCACCTAAGTTAAATAGAGATGTTTCGCAAAAGAAACCAAAGGATTAAACCCGCCCTGCGTATATTAACAAGTTGTGTATAGATAGTTTTGGAACAAAGATGACGAATGAAATAATAGAAATATTTACCGATGGTGCTTGCAAGGGGAATCCCGGCGTAGGTGGTTGGGGTGCTTTGTTGCGTAGCAAGGGCAAAGAGCGTGAAATGCATGGCGGCGAAGAGCATACGACTAACAACCGTATGGAGTTGATGGGGGCGATTGCAGCACTGGAAGTTTTGAGTCGCCCGTGCAATGTGAGATTACATACCGACTCAAAATATGTGCAACAAGGTATAAGCGAGTGGGTGCATGGCTGGAAACAACGCGGCTGGAAAACGGCTTCCAAGCAGCCCGTGAAAAATGAAGATCTTTGGCGTAGGTTGGATGAGGCGGTAGGACGGCACAAAATTGAATGGTTGTGGGTTAAAGGCCATGCGGGTCACGTCGAAAATGAACGCGCGGATCAATTAGCGAACCGTGGCGTCGAAGAGATATTGAACCGAAAGTGAATTGAAAAATCTAATAAAACCGTAGTTCAATCCACAGATTTCGCAAATTAACGCAGATTTTCAAACGCTTGTAGATGTGTGTATTCGTTCTCTATGAGTGATTCAGCAGTTAAGTATTAATTATTGTTTATTTCGGTTTGGCCCATATTCGTGCCGCTGAGTCTCCGCAGTGAAAGGTTTTAAATGAAACAAATCGTACTAGATACCGAAACGACCGGTCTTGATCCTAAGCAAGGCCATCGCATTATTGAAGTGGCGGCTATTGAATTAAATGGCCGGAATGTTTCCAAGAATATGTTTCATCGCTATCTAAATCCCGAGCGCGACATTGACGAAGGCGCTGCGGCAGTACACGGTTTGACTTTAGAGCGCTTGCAAGACGAGCCGCTTTTCGTTGAAATTGCGCCCGCTTTGTTGGAGTTTCTTGGTGATGCAGAGCTGATTATTCACAATGCGCCCTTTGATATGGGTTTTTTGAATGCCGAGTTGGCGCTGCTCGGTTTGCCGCCATTGAAAAACAAAGTGCTCGACACACTGAAAGTAGCAAAAGATTTACACCCAGGTAAGAGAAATAATTTGAACGCGCTTTGCGACCGTTATTTTATAGACAACTCGCATCGTACTTTGCACGGCGCTTTGCTCGATACAGAGTTGCTAGCGGAAGTCTATTTGGGCATGACGCGCGGGCAGGAAAGCTTGCTGGGTGATGATACGCAAGATGCGGAGGTCGACTCTTTTTCTGCAAGTGGTGAAGTGGTGCAAATGAGTGTGCGTGTCTTGGCGGCTAATGAAGAAGAGTTGGCTTTGCATGCCAGCCAATTGGTCGATATCGATAAGGCTAGCAAAGGTGCTTGTGTGTGGAACAAACTGGAAGCGGAAGTGTGAAGTCAGCGTCGCAAGTAGATGTGTTAATCGTTGGTGCGGGGGCTGCGGGCATGATGTGTGCCATTGAAGCAGGCAAGCGCGGCCGCTCTGTGGTGATACTAGATCATGCCCATAAGTTGGCGGAGAAAATTCGCATTTCTGGTGGCGGGCGCTGTAATTTCACCAACATCAATACCAAATCGGACAACTATCTTTCGCATAACTCACATTTTTGTCGCTCCGCTTTAGCGCGCTACACCCCCCAGCACTTCATCACCTTGATGGAAAATCATGGGCTGAATTACAGCGAAAAAACCTTGGGCCAATTGTTTTGCGATGATGGCTCAGAAGCAATTATCAAGATGTTAAAAGATGAGTGCACTGCGGTGGGTGTGAAAATATTGCTGTCGTGCGATATTGAGGAGATTGCTTTTAGTGATGCGTATTCTGTAAATAGCAGTCGCGGCAAATTTTGTGCAAGCTCTTTGGTGATTGCTACTGGTGGTCTGTCCATTCCAAAAATTGGTGCATCTCCTTTTGGCTATAAAGTTGCTGAGCAGTTTGGCATTCCCATGACTTCGCTTCATGCTGGGCTGGTGCCACTTACGTTTCATCCGGACGAGTGGGCTGTATATGCTGGTTTGGCGGGCATATCAGTTGATGTCGAGGTAAGTTGTGCTAAGCAGATGTTTCGTGAAAATGTGTTGTTTACGCATCGCGGCCTGAGTGGCCCAGCTATTTTGCAAATTTCTTCCTATTGGCAGCCAAAGCAAACGCTACACATTGACCTGCTTCCCGATCACGATATGCGGCAGATTTGTATCGAGCATCGCAGTAGCCGAATGATGTTGGATAATTTTTTGGCGCAGTATTTGCCGCATCGCTTCACCGAGGTGTGGTGTACCCAATTTGCAGAGAATAAGCCCTTGAACCAGTTTTCGGAAAAAGCCCTGAGCAGCTTTGCTGCGCAACTGCATGATTGGCAAATCACACCCACGGGAACCTTGGGTTACAGCAAAGCAGAAGTCACTTGCGGCGGGGTGGACACTCAAGCGCTCTCATCTAAAACCATGCAAGCCAATACGATGCTAGGATTGTTTTTTATTGGTGAAGTGGTCGATGTGACAGGTCAGCTTGGTGGATATAATTTTCAATGGGCATGGGCTTCTGCTTATGCTGCTGGGCAGGTGGTTTAAACCCAGATCATTCGTTCGCTCCGTCATGGAGTGCTAGTGTTGTGTTTCAACTCAGTGTCTCTGTGGTGTAACTGCTTTTTCTAGGTTTAAAGCAGTTAGAAAGCCATAAGAAAACCACAATCAGTGTGTGCCTTCGTAGTATCCTCACACGCTGATACTTCTAATTAGAATTTTTATGAAAAAAATTCCGCTCAGTGAAATATTGACCTCATCTGTTAAGACTGTTTCTCCGCATACGGAGATCTCCGAAGTGTTGGGGGTCATGGCGAAGCAGAAGATCAGTTGCGTGCTTGCAGTCGACGAAAAGAATTGTCCGCTGGGAATATTTACCGAGCGCGATGCCGTACATTTGCTGGCCGAACGCAGAGGTGTTGGCAGCTTGAAAATGGCTGATGTCATGAGTTCTCCGCTATTTTCTTCCTCGGCTGATTTAGACTTTCGCGAAGCTTACCGCATTCTTCAGGAACGACAATTTCGCCATCTTGTCGTTGTCGACAATGAAGGTGTATTGCTAGGTATAGTCACCGAAGGCGACTTTTTGCATCACCTTGATGCTGGCGATCTGTCTGAGTTTAAGAAGGCAGAAAATGTCATGTCCAAAAACATCGTCAGCGTTGATGTTGAAGATTTACTTCTTGATGCAATCAGCTTAATGAGCAGAAATCGTTATAGCTGTGTGGTCGTGTTGCGAGATCAAAAGCCATACGGAATCATTACCGAGCGCGACGTGGTGAAGCTTGCAGAACATCTTGCAGACAACTTAGATATTTCTGTCTCTAGTGCGGTTAATACTCCCTTAATTAGCGTGCCGCCAAGTATGACGTTGCCAGAAGCTATCAAGCTAATGGACCAACACAAAATTCGCCATTTAGTAATTGTTGATCAGGATGAATTGCTAGGTTTGGTGACGCGTCATGATCTGATTAAAACGCTGAGCGGAAGCTATGTGCATTTTTTGCGTGAAACAATACAAGCGCAACGCCAAGAGATTTTCAGGCTAGGGCAGCAGCGTAGTTTGTTCGAATTGCATGATGTAGCGTTGGCTGCAGCAGCCAACGCGATTGTCATCACTGATAATCAGGCGGTGATACAGTGGGCAAACCCTGCCTTTTCCAAGTTATCTGGCTACACATTAGAAGAGACAATTGGTCGGCACATAAATGAGCTGGTTAAATCAGAAAAGCAAGGTGCAGAATTTTACAAAACTTTGTGGGAAACTATACTTGACGGTAACGTGTGGCGAGGCGAGGTTATTAATAAGCGCAAAAATGGCAGTCTTTTTTACGAAGAAATGACGATTACGCCAGTACGCAATTCAGACAAGGAGATAACTCACTTTATTGCAGTTAAACAAGATATTAGCGAAAGAAGATTGCTTGATGAACAGATTCATAATCTCGCATTTCATGATGCTTTAACCCAGCTTCCCAATCGTCGCTTGCTTAATGCTCGTTTGGAGCAGGCAATGAACATCAGCAAGCGTCGCAGTCATTATTGCGCGCTGTTATTTCTTGATTTAGATAACTTCAAACCGCTCAATGATACCTACGGACACGATGTGGGTGACTTGCTATTAGTGGAAGTTGCTAAACGCATTAGTAATTGCGTGCGAGCTGTGGATACCGTTGTACGTTTTGGGGGGGATGAGTTCGTGGTGATTCTTAGTGAACTGGAAACGGATAAAGATAAATCCGTCATTTATGCGAACATCGCAGCGGAAAAAATTCGTGTTGCCTTAGCTGAACCTTATAAGCTCGCGATTCAACCAGCTGAACACACGCAGAGCTTTGTAGAGCATCGCTGTACTTCAAGTATTGGTGTTGCACTGTTTACCAGTCACGAAGCTAGTGCAGCGGACATCATTAAATGGGCTGATATGGCGATGTATCAATCTAAAGCAGCAGGGCGTAATCAAATTCAGTTTTATGATTCGAATGCCTAGTTGGGCAGTAGTGTAGAGGTTAATTTTACAAGTTGTTTCACCACAGAGACACAGAGAAAGTCAAAATATCAATAGCTTGTTGAGTTCTAAATTGTTCATCTGATGGGTGAGCTGTCATGGAGTGTGCGTGTTTTGTCTTTTCTCTGTGATCTCTGTGCCTCTGTGGTAAATGTTTTAGAATCTGCGAAATTTTTGGTTTGTTAGGAGTCCCTCAAAGGAGCTAATTATGTCTGCACGCAAAATGAACATGCAGGATGGGCTCCATGCCGTTTTGCCAGACCAGCACCGGATTCTTTTTTCAGAACTTGAGCTACGTCTGAAATGCTCTAGCAATGGCTTGGATAGTAGTGATGCCGCTCGGCGTTTGTCTGCGTATGGGCTTAACGAACTGCATGTTCGTAAAGATACCCCTGAAATTATCAAATTTTTCCGTCAACTTACGAATTTCTTCGCACTTTTGCTAATTGCCGGATCGGCACTAGCATTTCTAGCTGATTATTTAAAACCCGGCGAAGGAAATTTCTATATCGGTGTGGCATTGCTGGTCGTGGTATTGCTGAATGCCTTGTTTACTTATATTCAGGAGCACGAGAGTGAGCGGATCATGGAGAGTTTTCGTCACATGTTGCCGCCGAAAATATTGGTTTTGCGCGATGGTGGGCTCTCCAGCATTGAATCTAAGCTGCTAGTGCCAGGCGATGTGGTGTTGTTGGAAGAGGGCGACCGAGTTCCGGCTGACGGGCGATTGATTGAAGTCAATCAACTCAAAGTCGATCACTCCTCTCTTACTGGTGAGAGTGAACCGCAATTGCGTAACCTAGAGTGCACACACGAAAACCTATTGGAAAGCCGCAATATGGTGTTTTCCGGCACGCTTGTACAAAGTGGCAATGGCAAAGCATTAATTTATGCGACTGGCATGAACACGCAAATGGGGCGAATCGTTCAACTCACCAAGGAAACTCAAACGGTTGAAACACCTATACGCAAAGAGCTACAGCGATTTATACGCATCATTTCTGGTATAGCTATTACGCTAGGTGTGCTGTTTTTTATACTCAGTATTTTAATGGGTAAGCCGCTGATTGCCAGCTTGATTTTTGCGATTGGCATCATCGTCGCTAATGTCCCCGAGGGCTTGCTGCCTACCGTTACGATGGCATTGACGATGGCATCACGGCGCATGTCTAAGAAAAATGCGCTGATTCGAAATTTGGAAGCCGTAGAAACTTTAGGCTCAACTACTGTTATCTGTACCGATAAAACCGGAACTATTACTCAAAATCACATGAAAGTTACCACCATAGTGCTTGGTGAGCATGAGTGGTCGGCATATCAGCATGGTTTGGCACAAGCGACAGGCTTTGAAGAGGCGTGGGCAAGCATCGTTCTATGCAATAACGCTCGCTTATCAGGGGACAGCTTTCAGGGTGACCCAACAGAGGGCGCAATGTTGGAATTCGCCCATCAGATCAAACCGTTTGATCAATGGCAGCAGCAATTTCCTCGCCTTCAAGAAAGTCCTTTCGACTCTGCTAGTAAACGCATGATAACGATGCACTGGGCTGGGGAGGGAGATTCGCAGCTTGTTTACATGAAGGGTGCACCAGAAGTCGTGTTTTCAAAATGCACGTATAGCTTGCAACACAGTGAGCTAGTCGAATTCACTAGCAATGAACGTAGTCAAGCATTAGAAATCTATGAGCGACTGGCGGCACGGGGCGAGCGCGTGCTGGCATTGGCTTATAAAACAACGAATAGCAGTGAGTTAACTGAAGAGGACTTTATCTATCTGGGCATGGTGGGAATGCTAGATCCGCCGCGTCCAGAGATCGAAGAGGCAATCCATAAATGTCGTAGGGCAGGTATTCGGGTGTTTATGATTACGGGTGACTACCATATCACCGCCGAATCTATCGCACGCCAAGTAGGGCTGTTCACAGGAGATGGGCAGGTGATCTCAGGCGAGCAACTGCAAGAAATGGGTGAGCAAGAACTCGCCAAGCTGCTCGACAGTCGCGAACTGATCTTTTCACGTTCATCGCCGATGCAAAAGCTGCAAATCGTCAAAGCATTGCAGAAAAAAGGCGAAATAGTCACTGTCACTGGCGATGGTGTCAATGACGCACCTGCACTAAAAAACGCAGATATGGGCGTAGCCATGGGTTTGTCTGGAACTGAAGTCGCCAAAGAAGCCGCCGACATGGTGTTGATGGATGACAACTTTGCCACCATCGTGAATGCGATTGAAGAAGGCCGCACGATTTTCTCAAACATAAAGAAATTCATTGCCTATATCCTGACCAGCAACGTGCCCGAAATATTACCCTTTATCGCTTTTGTGGTGCTTGGAGCGCCGCTGGCACTCACCGTGGTATTGATACTGACAATTGATCTGGGCACTGACCTGATACCTGCATTAGGGCTAGGGCGCGAACCGCCCGAAACAGATGTCATGAAGCAACCCCCACGCAAACGTGATGAACGATTGTTAACTTGGCCGCTGCTGGGGATGAGCTACGGCATTATCGGCGTATTGCAAGCCGCCGCTGGATTTTTTGCTTTCTTCGTCGTGCTTCATCAAGGAGGATGGGTATGGGGCCAAGCCTTAGCCGACTCAGACCTGCTCTATAGAACGGCTGTTACCTCATTCTTTGCCGCAGTCGTAATTTGCCAGGTAGCCGATGTCATGATTTGTCGCACGCGCCGTCAAAGCATTTTGTCGGCCGGAATATTCGCTAATAAATTGATATGGCTAGGTATCGCTGTTGAGCTGGGTATCGTGGCGGTGGTGTCTCATGTGCCTATTTTGCAACCCTTCTTTGGCACTGCGCCTATCGGCTGGTTTGAAGTCTCACTCGGTTTGCCATTCGCAATCACCATTTTGCTGGGAGATGAACTCAGGCGCTGGATGATTCGACGGGAAAATCTCTTTGTGAAGAAATGGCTATCTTGGTGAGTTGTCTGAGGCAAAATGCAAAAGCTTTCACCACAGAGAAAGTCAAAACATCAACCTACAAACGGCAGTTCAGTCCGCAGATTTCTCAGATTAACGCAGATTCTCAAGCGCTTGTAAATATGCG
>Ga0316203_1001696_pt1 | contig 14246 bp, 12 predicted proteins | sample 6monrhotite_MG_FD_204940 | JGI IMG/M metagenome (GOLD analysis project Ga0316203, IMG submission 204940) | Microbial mat bacterial communities from mineral coupon in-situ incubated in ocean water Damariscotta River, Maine, United States -... | ecosystem: Environmental > Aquatic > Marine >... | reverse complement strand
CAGCCCACGACGATGTCCATGTCGCGGTTCGCGATGCCTTCAACGCCATTGATGCACAATTGACAAAACGGATTGGAAAACGCCGGGACGAGGAACGCAAAGCTTCTGCCTAAGCCCACACCCGACAAAGCGCAGGCTTACCGCGACCGATTGGTGAGCGTGATTGAGCGCGAGGCCGCCAACACCGCGTTTTGGACGGGCCGCGATCATTTCGCTCCCGCCGTGCTGGGCGCCATCGCCCGCGTGCCACGGCATACGTTTATGCCGCAAGACAGCACGGGCGCGGTGGCGTTTGATGTCGCCTACGCCGACCATCCCCAACCCATCGGCCAGGGTCAAACCATTTCCCAACCCTACATCGTCGCCTTGATGACCGACATGTTGAACCTGACAAGCGATGCACGCGTTCTGGAAATCGGCACCGGCTGCGGCTATCAGTGCGCGGTGTTGGCCGAACTTGTTACCCAAGTCTATTCCATCGAACGCTTGGCGCCATTGGCCCAAAGGGCCGAGGCCACGTTGCAAAAACTCGGCTATGCAAACACCACCGTGCACGTCGGTGATGGCAGCCAAGGCTGGGCCGAACACGCGCCCTATGACGGCATTCTCGTCACCGCCTGCTGCGAGGGCCCAATTCCCCAACCGCTCATCGAACACCTAGCCAGAGGCGGCCGCATGGTCATTCCGCTAGGTCCCCGCCACGGCCCCCAAATGTTGCACCTTGGCGTCAAAAATGCAGACGGACGCTTTAGCCACATCCCCTTTTTGATGGTGTCGTTTGTGCCCTTGGTGACAACGACACAAACATAATTATCGACGGCGGCCTGTGTTCGTTATAATCATGCAGGATGAAATCAGAAAAAGATCTTGAAATTCTCCTCGTAACAGCGCCGGGGTTGGAAGAGCTTCTCCGTTTAGAAGCCGCCGAGAAGGGGTTCCGCAAACCCAAAGTCATCTTCGGCGGCGTGACGATCAAAGGGGATTGGGCCGCTGCTTGGCGGGCGAACCTTGATATCCGGGGGGCCAGTAAGGTTCTGGTCCGCATCGGTAGCTTTAAGGCTGTTCGACTTCCCGAACTGGAATATCGCCTGCGCAGTTTTCCTTGGGGTGAAACGCTTCGCCCGGATGTGCCCGTACGGGTCGATGCCGCGTGTAAAGAGTCCCGCATCTATCATTCCGGGGCCGTGATTGAACGCATCGAAACCGCACTCAAAGAAAGATTGGGGGTCGAAGTGTCGCGTGAGGCTGAGGTCTGTATCAAGGCGCGCATCGACAAGGACCTGTGCACCATCAGCATCGATACGTCTGGGGAAATGCTGCACAAGCGCGGTCATAAAGAAGCCATCAACAAGGCCCCCATGCGCGAAAACTTGGCCGCGCTCATGCTGCGTCAATGCGGCTACAAAGGCAAAGAACCCGTCTTAGACCCCATGTGTGGGTCTGGCACATTCGTCATCGAAGCCGCCGAAATTGCCGCCGCCCTGTACCCAGGACGGTCCCGCCATTTTGCATTCGAGCATCTAAAAACGTTTGAGGATGAACCGTGGCAAGCGTTGCGCAATCGGGTCAACAATAAAGTAACCACGCAGAAATTTTATGGCAGTGACCGAGATCCCGGCGCCATCCGCATGAGCCTCGCAAATGCCACGCGGGCCGGTGTTTCTGAAAAAACCGAATTCCAAAACCTTCCCATCAATGAGATTACACCGCCCGAGGGTCCGCCCGGTCTGGTCATCGTAAACCCACCGTATGGGGAGCGGATTGGAAATATAAAAGAGCTCAACGCGCTGTACAGTTCCCTTGGACAAAGGTTAAAGGCCGAATTCTCTGGCTGGCGGGTCGGCTTGGTGACCAGTATGGAACCGCTCGCGAAAAAGACAGGCTTACCGTTTGTCCACGAAAGCGAGTCCATTCATCACGGTGGGCTCCGCGTTAAGGTGTATTCTACAAATTCCCTGCCTTGATGCAGAAGTGTACTCACGCGGCGTCCGAAGTTTTGACGTCACCGTCAACATCGTTGCTGTTGACCAGGGCCTCGACCATGCCTTCTTTGCACAACGTACCTTGATACCCGCCATCCGCGTCGACGACGGGAATCGGATAGTCTGATTCCAACATTGTCGGCAAGGCGTCTTGCAAGGACATATCTGGCTGTAACGTTGGACCGTCCTCGCAGCATTCGTGTAGCGGCGGGTTGGTGCCTGGGTGCTCACAGACTTCTTCCAAGCTGTCTTGGGTGACAACACCTTGATATTCATCTTGATGAAAGACGTAAGCATAGTCTTCATCCCAGCCCCGCATTTTTTTCAAGGCTTCGTCGATGTTGGCTGTGGTCAGGCGGTTGATCGGCGGTTGCATCACCACATCAACCGACAGCACACGCGCGCGATTGACGTCGCGTACGAAAGCTTCGACGTAGTCGTCGGCAGGATTGAGTAATATTTCTTCGGGTTTGCCAACTTGCGACAAGACGCCGTCCTTCAAAATGGCGATGCGGTCGCCCAAACGCAGCGCTTCGTCCAGGTCGTGCGTGATGAACACGATGGTCTTATGTAGTTTATCTTGTAATTCGATTAACTGGTCCTGCATTCCGGAACGGATCAAGGGATCGAGGGCTGAAAAGGCTTCGTCCATTAACAAGATTTCCGGATCGGTGCATAAAGCACGCGCCAGGCCAACGCGTTGCTGTTGACCACCCGAAAGCTGGGCCGGGTATTGTTCTTCATAACCTTCAAGCCCCACCGTCGACAACCACTCGCGGGCTTTAGCATCGCGCTCGGCTTTGGGGACCTTTTGAATGGACAGGCCAAAGGCCACATTATTCAGCACGGTGCGGTGCGGTAACAGACCGAAACGCTGAAACACCATCGACATTTTGTGGCGACGGAATTCTTCGAGCTCTTTTTGTGACAAGCTCATGACGTCCACACCATCAACAATGATCGACCCTTCGGTGGGATCGATCAGGCGGTTGAAGTGGCGAATCAGAGTCGATTTACCAGAGCCCGAAAGCCCCATAATGACGAAAATCTCGCCTTTTTTGATATCTAGGTTGATGTCCTTCAACCCCAGGGCATGGCCCGTTTGTGCCAACAGGTCGTCTTTGCTGATGTCTTCGTGCACCAAGGGCATGACCGCCTTGGGCTTTTCGCCGAAAACTTTGTAAAGGTTTTTGATGCGGATAAGTGGTTCTTGATCAGTCACCGTGCATACCCCCTAGGTATTTTTGGCTGCGTTTGGCATAAGCCTGGCTAACACGATCGAACATGATGGCAATGGCGACAATGGCCAAGCCATTCAAAAGCCCTAAGGTGAAATATTGGTTGGTGATGGACTTCAACACGGGTTGGCCCAGACCCTTCACGCCGATCATCGAGGCGATGACCACCATTGCCAGCGCCATCATAATGGTCTGGTTGATACCCGCCATGATATTGGGCATGGCCAGTGGTAATTGGACGTTCCACAAACGTTGTGTCTTATTCGCGCCAAAGGCGGTTGCCGCTTCCAAGACTTCGCGATCAACCATACGAATACCCAAATTGGTCAACCGAATAACGGGAGGAATGGCATAAATGACCACGGCGATGATGCCTGGAACCTTTCCGATTCCCAACAGCATCACAACGGGGATCAAATACACGAACGCAGGCATCGTTTGCATGATATCAAGCGCGGGCGTGACAATTGACTGTACCCGGTCTGATCTCGCCATGGTGATACCCACCGGGATGCCCACCCCAAGGGATAGAAACGTGGCCACGGTAATGATACCAAGCGTCCTCATGGTGTCGGCCCACATGCCGAAATAACCGATCAGCAAAAACGATCCCAGCACCAGCCCCGATAATTTCCATGACCGACAGGCTGCATAGGTCAAACCCACGAGAACGGCGAGAACAACGATCCACGGTGCGTTCAGCAATAGCTTTTCAAACCACACCAGGAAATATAACAGGGGATCGAAAAAACCTTCGATAGCGTCTCCGTAACTTCTGGAAAATTCGCGAAATCCCCCGTCCATCGCCTTGCGTAACGCGACTAAATCTGCACGCTCCATGGATGGAAATTTCGTTAGCCAAGAGGAGTCAGCCATATCTAACCTTATGTCTTTGAGGGCCACCAAAACGCCCTCTGAAGCGAGACTTCAGAGGGCGGGTGGATTTACATTTTAGTGAGGGATTCGGTGATCTTGACGGCTATATCAGCAGGCACCCATGCTTTCCAAATCTCTGGATGAGTATTGAGGAAGTGAACGGCGGCCGTTTCGCCATCGGCCTGATTGTCTTCCACCCAAGCCAATTGGCCGTTCATCAGCGCGTTGGAGTAAGAGCGTTTGGCGAGATACGCAGCACCATCCGGCTCACGGTCAACAAAGCTTTGCACGACCAACGTCTTCACCGGCGAGGGCGGATACATCGACGGTTTCGGGTTTTCACAGATTTCCTGGGACAGGCATTTATCAAAATGCTCTTTGTCGGTGACGCCGAAGTCGACCTTCACCATCTTGTATTTTCCCAAAACAGCGGTTGGTGCCCAGTAATAGCCGAACCACGGCTGTTTACGTTCATACGCTTTGGCGATGGTCCCCGCCAGCGCCGCGCCAGAACCGGCATCGACAAGATCAAACCCAGCAGCTTCTAATTTAAGCGCCTTGTACAAATGACCGTTTGTCACCTGACACCCCCAACCGGCAGGGCAGGTCATAAATGCGGACTTTTCGGGATCTTCAGGGTGCTTGAAGAGTTTAGCATTTTTAATCACCCCTTCGATGGTGGCCATCGAAGGGTCCATTGCGACAAGATAGTCAGGCACCCAGAAGCCTTCTTCCCCGCCGTCGGAAAGAGCATCGCCGAGAATGTTCAGGCGTTTTTCCGCAATACCCTTGGCCAAAGCTTCCTTGAAGTTGTTGATCCAAAATTCCGGTGCAATATCCGGCTCACCCTTTTCGACCATAGATGTGCCCGTGGGCATGGTATCGCCGGGCACAATTTCTGTTTCGCAGCCATATCCGTTTTTAAGGATGAACGCATCCACGTTTGCCATCAGCGTCGCCGACGCCCAATTCATATCCGAAATGGAAACCTTGCCGCACGCCGCTTGCGACTCGGCAGCCGTAACTAGGCCGGCAAAAAGCACGGCAGCAGATATCAGTCGTTTCATAAGAACTTCCCTATAACCGTTGTGGGTGCAGATGCACCTGAACCGATTGCTCGGTTTGTGAATCCCGGGAAACTGTGCATCTGGGAAAGCTCACCGAACCCTTTAAAACCAAAAATCACAACATAGACCAAAACAGCCCACAGCCCGGGATTACGCAGAAGTCCAACGCAAAATGGAAACCGCCAAACGGCTATCACATCGAACCTCACACGTAGGATAAAAGCTTTGCATATATGAAGGCGCATTTCAACCGAGCCCCGGAAATTGCATCTTTTCGCTTCGGGACACAAAAGGAATTTTACCGTCGTAGCCTGCGCCTCTGTTTTGGCCCACTTGGTTGCGTCAGGGTTGTCTTGGACCATTGCCACAATTCGCTGGGTGATAGCACGGGTGGCAAAACCATACTGACCACAAACAAAAATAACCGGGATATACACGATAATATGATGAAATTAGGGGTGCAAATAAGAAAATGAGCAATGCAGATCAAGACCTAAGACATGTTGCGCGGTAAGGTCTCACCAAAATTGAGGAGTCTAAAAGTGAGTGATTTACGGATAAAACCTTATGAGCAACGCCTAAATCGCGCGTTTAAGTATATTGATGACCACCTGGATGAGCCTATTAGTGTTGACCAACTGAGCGAAGCGGCAAGTTTCTCAAAGTTTCATTTTCACCGACAATTCTCTGAATATGCCGGGATTAACGTGATGAGTTACATCCGTATGGTGAGGTTAAAGCGAGCATCTTACAGGCTTGTCTTTCACAAACAGGTACGGATTATCGATATTGCCTTAGAGGCTTGTTTTGAAAATCCAGAATCCTTTTCTCGCGCTTTTAAAAAAGCATACTCTCAGACGCCCTCTCAATTTAGGAAAAAACCGAAATGGAAACCTTGGGAGGAGCAATTCCGCTTTCCTGAAGGGGCAAGGAGAGCAAAGATGGATGTGAAAATTGTAAATTTTAAAGAGACAAAGGTTGCCCTGCTCAAGCATAGGGCTGCACCTGGGCTTGTAAATGATACAGCTATGAAATTTATCGAATGGAGAAAAGAAAGCGGCTTGTCTCCGATTAAGTTAAGCCACACGTATGGAATAGCTTACGATGACCCAGAGACAACGGAGCCCGCAAAATTTCGTTTCGATATCTGCGGCTCCGTTAAAATGGAAATTCCAGAAAACAATACACAAGGCGTGACCAATGGGATCATTCCGGGGGGGCGTTGTGCTGTCGTACAACATCTAGGCTCCCATCATCGGATCGGCGAGAGTGCTAGATATCTATATGGAAAATGGTTATTGGAAAGTGGCGAAGAATTGCGAGACTTTCCAATTTGGTTTCACTACTTGAACCTTTTTCCTGAAGTGCCTGAGCATGAACTTGTTACGGATATTTACATGCCACTGAGATAGTTCTTTCAGGAAGAGCACTGTTTTGCCTAGTCTGACGATCTATTATCGCAATGGTGACAATTTTAGCCTCGAAAAACACTATTCACCCCTTGCAATCCCTAGGCTTCAGGGCTATAACGCGCGTTCTCCGGTAACATGGCAGGGCATGCCTGGTTACTGATGAAGCCAACCGACCTGAAGACTTCGGCTTTCAGGTCCAAAATAAGGAATAGCGAAATGCCCAAGCTGAAGACCAAATCGAGCGCGAAAAAGCGTTTTCGTCTCTCCGCCACTGGTAAAGTTGTATCTGGTGCGGCCTGCACGCAGCACATGTTGCGTCGTCGTTCCCAGAAAATGAAGCGTAAAGCCCGTGGCACAATGACTTTGTGCGCACAGGATGCCCGTATCGTTAAATCTTACATGCCATACGCTCGCTAGCGTTCTGAGACGGAGTACATAATATGTCTAGAGTAAAACGCGGCGTCACCACGCACGCCCGCCATAAAAAAATCATCGACGCAGCCAAAGGTTATCGAGGTCGCGGCAAAAGCAGTTTTCGCATTGCCATTGAAAAAGTCGAAAAAGGCCTTCAATACGCATACCGTGATCGTCGCGCCAAAAAACGTGAATTTCGCAAATTGTGGATTCAACGTATCAACGCGGCTGCGCGTTTGAACGATATGAAATATTCAACGTTTATGAACGGCTTGTTAAAAGCTGGCATTGAAATTGACCGTAAAGTTTTGGCCGATCTCGCCGTCAACGAACCAGAGTCGTTTAAAAGCTTGGTAGAACAGGCCCAGGCCGCTCTCGCCAAGTCATAAACCAGATCATACGAAACAGATCTGAGTGATACGAGAGGGGCTAGCGCCAAACGCTGGCCCCTCTTTTTTGCTTTAAGGGGACAAAACGTGTCGGACACGCAAAACTTAAAAACTGAGCTTCTGGCGGAAATCGAAGCCGCCACCACGCTGCAAACCTTGGACGAGGTGCGCGTTAAGGCGCTCGGCAAAAAGGGCCTCATTACCGCCCAGATGAAGACCCTTGGCAAACTGAGCCCTGAGGATCGTAAAGCCACGGGCCAAGCGCTCAACGTATTGAAAGGTGAAGTCGCCGCCGCGATTGATACCAAACAAGCAGCTATGGCCGATGCCGAACTGACGGCAAAACTGTTGACCGAAAAAGTTGACGTCACCTTGCCCGCGCGTCCCGAAGCTGAGGGTTACATCCATCCCATCAGCCAAACCATTGAAGAAGTGGTGTCGATCTTTGGTGAAATGGGTTTTGCCGTTGCCGAAGGTCCGGAAATTGAAGACGACTGGTATAACTTCACCGCGCTGAATATCCCCGAAGACCATCCGGCGCGCCAAGAACACGATACATTTTATCTTCCCGGTGTTGGCGAAAAAGGCCGCAAGGTTCTGCGCACCCATACCTCGCCCGTCCAAATTCGCACCATGATGGATGGCGAACCACCGTTTCGCATCATTGCCCCGGGTCGCACCTACCGTTGTGATTACGACGCCACCCATTCTCCGATGTTCCATCAAATCGAAGGTTTAGTGGTCGACAAAAAAGTCCATATGGGTCACCTCAAAGGCACCTTGATTGAATTTTGCCGTGCCTATTTTGGGGCTGACGATTTGCCCGTGCGCTTTCGTCCTAGCTATTTCCCGTTCACCGAACCCTCGGCCGAAGTCGATATCGGCTGCACGCGCGAAGGCGGCGAGTTTAAAATCGGTCATGGCGATCAGTGGCTGGAAATTTTGGGCTGTGGCATGGTCAATCCGAAGGTTTTGGAAAATTGCGGTATTGATTCCAGCGAATACCAAGGCTTTGCCTTTGGCGTCGGCATTGAACGCATCGCCATGTTGAAATACGGCATTCCCGATTTGCGCACGTTCTATGAATCAGATTTGCGCTGGTTGCGTCATTACGGATTTAGCGCCTTGGATGTGCCATCCATGGTCGGAGGACTCAACCCATGAAGTTTACCTTAAATTGGTTGAAAGACCACCTAGACACCGATGCCACTTTAACCGAAGTGTCCGAACGCCTGACCATGTTGGGCTTGGAAGTCGAAGGCATTGAAGATCGCGCGAAGGGCCTAGAAGCCTTTGTCGTCGGCGAAGTTTTAAGTGCTGAAAAACACCCCGATGCCGACAAGCTGCAGGTTCTCACCGTTAGCAATGGTTCTGAAACCTTGCAAGTGGTGTGCGGTGCGCCCAACGCGCGTAAGGGCCTGAAGGGTGTTTTTGGCGGCGATGGCATGTATGTGCCGGGCATCGATTTCACCTTGAAACCCGCCACCATTCGCGGCGTAGATTCCAACGGCATGATGTTGTCGGAACGCGAAATGGGTCTCAGCGACGAACACACAGGCATTATTGATCTTGATAGCGATGTTCCCGTCGGGGCACGGGCCATCGACGTGATGGGCCTTAACGATCCGGTCATCGAAATTGCCATTACTCCGAACCGGGGCGATTGCCTGGGCGTGCGCGGCATTGCTCGGGACTTGGCTGCCAGTGGTCTTGGGACTTTGAAGCCTTTGTCGATTAAAGCCATCCCCGGCACCTTTGACAGCCCCATCGATGTAAAGTTCGATTTCCCAGCGGGGGCCGAAGATGCCTGCTCTCAATTCGTCGGGCGCTTGATCCGGGGCGTAAAGAATGGGCCTTCGCCTAAATGGTTACAAGACCGTTTGAACGCCATTGGCTTACGGCCCATTTCAATTTTGGTTGATATCACCAACTACTCCACATTCGATCTCGGTCGTCCGTTGCACGTTTTTGATGCCGACAAAGTCACCGGAAACATCACCGCCCGGTTGGCCAAGGATGGCGAAAAAATCTTGGCCTTGGATGGTCAAGAATACGAACTCGACGCAGACATGTGCGTCATTGCCGACGACAACACCGCCGAAGCCATTGCTGGCGTCATGGGTGGCGAAGCGTCCGGCTGTGGTGACGACACCGTCAACGTGTTCATCGAATCGGCTATTTTCGATCCCAGCCGCACCGCCACCACGGGCCGCAAGCTCAACGTCATGAGTGATGCGCGCTATCGGTTTGAGCGCGGTATCGACAATGACTTGGCCGTAGATGGATGTGAAAATGCCACCCGTTTGATCTTGGACTTGTGCGGTGGCGAACCTTCGAACACCATCGTCACAGGAAGCGGCCCCAACTGGCGCCGCACCATCACTTTCCGTCCGTCCCGCGTTGAAGGCCTGACAGGCGTGATCGTGGACCAAGCCGAAATGGAACGCATCATCACGGTGTTGGGTTTCACGGTCGAAAAGACTTCACCCGAAGCCTGGACCGTGCATGTTCCTGCTTGGCGCAGCGACATGGTGGACGAGCCGTGTGTGGTGGAAGAAATTATTCGTGTGAACGGCTATCACAACATTCCACAAGTCTCATTGGATCGTCCCGAAAGCTTGCCTTCGTGTGCGTTGACGCCCTTGATGCAAAAACGCCGCAAGGTCCGCCGCACCTTGGCCGGACGTGGCTTGGTCGAAGCCGTGACCTATTCGTTCTTGCCTGCTGCCCATGCTGAATTATTTGGCGGTGCGCCCGATTGTCTGCGCCTGTCCAATCCTATTTCTTCTGACTTAGACGTTATGAGGCCCAGCGTTCTGCCCAACCTGATCGCTGCCATTGGCCGCAATGATGCTCATGGACATAACGATGGGGCGTTGTATGAAGTCGGTCCTCAGTTTTCCGGCGACGGAATCAATGACCAAACGGTCGTCGCGTCCGGCGTGCGCTCTGGTTTGGTTCAGCCGCGCAACTGGCAGGGAAGCCCCCGCAAGGCCGACGCGTTTGACGCCAAAGCCGATGCCCTCGCGGCCCTTAAAGCCGCCGGAGCCCCCGTTGATAACTTGCAAGTGTTTGAAGGTGGCCCCAGTTGGTATCACCCCGGCCGCTCTGGAACCTTACGTTTAGGACCCAAAAAGCTGCTTGCTAACTTTGGTGAAGTGCACCCGGGCGTTTTGAAAAAGATGGGTGTCAAAGGCCCGATTGCAGCGTTTGAAGTGTTTTTGGGCAACATGCCCCCCTCAAAAAACAAAGCCAACCAATCACGTCCGTTGGTCAAAATAGCCGCCTTTCAACCCGTGGCCCGCGACTTTGCGTTTGTTGTCGACGACACCGTCGATACACAAAAAATCGTCCGCGCCGCCACCGGGGCCGATAAAAAACTGATCAATGCGGTGCAGGTGTTTGATGTCTATCAGGGCGACAACCTCGGCGCTGGCAAAAAATCCATCGCCATCGAAGTGACCCTGCAACCCTATGACGCCACCCTAACCGATGACGACATCGAAGCCGTCACCGCAAAAATCAAAGCCGCCGTGCTAAAATCAACAGGCGGCGAATTGCGCGGCTAAGGATTTCCGTCACCACACCAACAAAAAAACGGCCGCTCGATCTGAGCGGCCGTTTTTGTTGTGGGGTGACGCTGGACTTAACGCGGCAGTTCGGTGGTGCCCATTAAGAATTCATCAACCGCGCGGGCGGCTTGGCGGCCTTCGCGGATGGCCCAGACGACCAGGGATTGACCACGGCGCATGTCTCCGGCGGCAAACACTTTGGAAACTGAACTTTGATAGTCCTCGGTGTTGGCGGCGACGTTGCCGCGACCATCTTTATCAACGCCCAAGGCATCGATCATGCCGTCATGGATAGGATGAACAAAGCCCATGGCGAGGAACGCGTGTTCGCAAGGGATCTCGAATTCAGAGCCTGCGACTTCGCTCATGTTCCATTGGCCGCCTTCGCCCGGCGTCCATTCGACGCGCATACATTTGGCGGCCCGCAGATTGCCGTTCTCGTCGCCTAAGAATTCTTTGGTCACCACATTCCAATCGCGTGTACAGCCTTCTTCGTGGCTGGACGAGGTGCGCAGTTTTTGCGGCCAATTGGGCCAGGTGTTCAACTTGTCTTCTTTTTCTGGCGGCTTGGGCATGATTTCGATTTGGGTGATCGACGTGGCGCCTTGACGGACCGAGGTGCCAACACAATCCGATCCAGTATCGCCGCCGCCAATAACCAACACGTTGGTATCCGTGGCGAGGATGTCTTGGGCCTCAAAGGCTTCATCCCCGTTGCGGCGGTTTTGTTGAGTCAGAAAATCCAAGGCGAAATGCACGCCCTTAAAATCGCGTCCGGGAACCGGAAGATCGCGGGGTTTTTCCGAACCGCCTGTCAAAACAAGGGCGTCATAGTCTTCCATCAATTTTTCGACCGAAACATCGACCCCAATGGTCATGTTGGGGCGGAAGTCCACGCCTTCGGTTTGCAGTTGGCCCAAGCGCCGATCAATGATGGATTTGTCCAATTTAAAATCGGGAATGCCATACCGCATCAAACCGCCCGCATGGTGGTTTTTTTCATACAGCGAAACACTATGTCCAGCGCGTGCCAATTGTTGCGCACAGGCCATACCCGCAGGTCCAGCACCAACCACGGCAACGGCTTTGTCGGTATGGGTTTTGGCCATGACTGGTTTAACCCAACCCTCACGCCAACCCGCGTCAATAATCGCGCATTCGATGGTTTTGATGGTGACCGGGTGGTCATCTAAATTCAAGGTACACGAAGCTTCGCACGGGGCTGGGCAAATGCGTCCGGTGAATTCGGGGAAGTTGTTGGTGGAATGCAAAATTTCCAAAGCACTTTTCAAGTCGCCTTGATAGGTCAGGTCATTGAATTCTGGAATGATGTTCATCACCGGACAGCCGTTATGGCAGAACGGAATGCCACAATCCATGCACCGCGCCCCTTGCGCTTTCAGTTCGTCATCCTTGAGTGGGATAACAAATTCTTGGTAGTTATGAACGCGATCTTTGACCGGGCCATAAGCGCGGTCTTGACGGTCGTTTTCGAGAAATCCGGTTGGCTTACCCATAATCTTAGTTCCCCACCGAAGTGTTTACGCCATTGTGCTCTGCCGCACGATCTTTGGCCTGCATTTCCAACAAAGCGCGGCGATAATCAACCGGCATGACTTTAACAAACTTAGGCAAGTAGGTATCCCAATTTTGCAAAATGTGCCGCCCGCGTGCGCTGTTGGTGTAATGGACATGACTTTCAACCAAATCCTTGAGCCGTTGCGCATCATAACGCGTCATATCGTGTTCGATATTGACCCGGCCATGGCCTTCTAAATCACCGCTTTGACCTTCGGCTTCCATTTGATCGTCTTCGGCCTTGATGGGTTCGAGATCGACTTGCGCCAAGTTACAGCGGGACTCAAAGTCGCCCGCTTCATCCAACACATAAGCGATGCCGCCGGACATGCCCGCTGCAAAGTTACGCCCCGTCGCCCCCAACACACACACAATGCCGCCCGTCATGTATTCACAGCCATGATCACCAACGCCTTCGACGACGGTGGTGGCACCAGAGTTCCGCACCGCAAAACGTTCGCCGGCAATGCCGCTCAAATATGCTTCACCAGAGGTCGCACCGTACAAACAGGTATTGCCGGCGATCATGTTGTCTTCGGCAACCAATGTCGAATTGTCAGCCGGACGCACAATGATGCGGCCCCCTGCCAAACCTTTACCGACATAATCATTGGCATCGCCTTTGAGGTCGATGGTGATGCCCGGGCTTAACCACGCCCCCAAAGACTGTCCGGCCGTGCCGACGGCGTCGATAAAGATAGTGTCTTCGGGAAGTCCCGCTTTGCCATATTTCATCGCCACCCGGCCCGAAAGCATGGTGCCAAAGGTGCGATTGACGTTGATCAATTGGCTCGAAATTTTAACCGGGGTGCCATTTTCGATCGCGTCCTGGGCTTGCGTAATAAGGCCATTGTCGAGGGCCTTATCCAATCCGTGGTTTTGCGTTTCAGTGTTGTAAATAGAGACACCCGCATCTGCCACAGGTTTGTGCAAAAGGTTCGTGAAATCAAGGCCTTGGGCTTTCCAATGATCAATCGCAGTGTTCATTTCAATGGCATCAGACCGACCAATCATTTCATTGATGGTTCTAAAGCCCAATTCAGCCATCAACACGCGCACTTCTTCGGCCATAAAGGTGAAGAAGTTGACGACGTGTCCAGGTTCACCGGGGAACAGTTTACGAAGTTCTGAATCTTGCGTGGCAATGCCAACAGGGCAGGTGTTCAAATGACACTTGCGCATCATCAAACAACCCTGAGCAATCAAAGCCCCGGTAGCAAAGCCAAATTCATCGGCCCCCAACAGAGCGCCAACCACAACATCGCGCGCCGTGCGCAAACCACCGTCAACCTGCACCGCAATGCGGCCGCGCAGTTTGTTCATGACCAAGGTCTGATGCGTTTCCGCCAGACCAATTTCCCATGGACCGCCTGCGTGTTGAGTTGAGGTCAAGGGAGAAGCCCCGGTGCCCCCATCAAAACCGGAAATGGTGACATGATCGGCATAGGCTTTGGAAACCCCTGCCGCCACCGTGCCGACGCCGACTTCAGACACCAACTTGACCGAAATACGGGCCTTGGGATTGATGTTTTTCAGATCGTGGATCAACTGGGCTAAATCTTCGATGGAATAAATATCATGGTGCGGCGGTGGCGAAATCAAGCCCACGCCGGGGGTCGAGTGACGGACCCGGCCAATCCATTCGTTAACCTTGTGACCGGGCAATTGCCCACCTTCACCAGGCTTGGCCCCTTGGGCCATTTTGATCTGGATATCGT
>Ga0316203_1001690_pt1 | contig 14323 bp, 6 predicted proteins | sample 6monrhotite_MG_FD_204940 | JGI IMG/M metagenome (GOLD analysis project Ga0316203, IMG submission 204940) | Microbial mat bacterial communities from mineral coupon in-situ incubated in ocean water Damariscotta River, Maine, United States -... | ecosystem: Environmental > Aquatic > Marine > Coastal... | reverse complement strand
GAATGTGATTGAGGCTTTCGTCCTGACCGAACTGGAGACCGGAGCCCAGCCATGACGCAGCTCGCACTCTGGGGAGAGTCTCTCGCCGCCGCCAAGGTGCGCGTAGCCGAAGGGCTCTCCGACGGCATCGTCTGCCCTTGTTGCCACCAGTACGCCAGGGAGTATCGGCGGAAGCTCAACTCGGGCATGGCCCTGGCCCTCATCGGTCTCGTCAGGCTCTGGCTGACAGCCCAGGACCAGGCGGAGACCTACCTCGGGCCCTACCATGGGGCCTGGATCCACCTCACCCAGATCAACGAGTGGGTGCGCCGAGGCCAGTCCATCCGAGGCTCTTCCAACCCCTGCGGCGACTTCGCCAAGCTCAGGTACTGGGGACTCATCGAGGAGGAGCCCAACGAGGACCCAGGCAAGCGGAAGAGCGGGAGCTGGCGCCCGTCGGCCACGGGCACGCTCTTCGTCAAGGGCCTGATCACGGTCCACGGCTACGCCCGGGTCTACAACGGCGAGTGCGCCGGCCTCGAGGGGGACCCCGTCTCGATACGTGACGCCCTCGACGACCAGTTCGACTACGCGGAGTTGATGGCCCAATGATCAAGGCAGCAGACACTACCCCCGGAGCTATCTACCGGTTCAAGGCGTTCGGCGCGCACACCTACGTGACGCGGCAGGCCCAAACGGGAGCGGAGCTCCTGAGCAGGCTGAGGAAGAACCGCAGCAAGGACGGTCCTACCTCGCGCCGGGTCTGGATGGTCTCGGTTCTGAGCGGAGACCCCACCAAGTGGGTCGTATTCACGAAGACGTGGCGAGTACGTGGCGAGGACGGCAAGCCGAAGGAGATCCCCACCACCGTGATCCTCGCCGCCGACGCCTCCCTGCGGCCCTTGCAAACCCCACCCCCATACCCGAAGAGGAGATGACATGAACCCACCATCACAGGTAGCTCTGTTCCCCGCTGTCCCCTGCCCCTCACCGGAGGCGCCGAGAGCGGCGCCACGTCGGCGCCAGGTGGCGGCTGGGCCCGTCGTCGCGCGCAGGCCACTGTGGAAGCCCGGACGGCTCTACCGGGCGCTGGAGCGCCTCCGTCGGCTGCGTCGGCCCCGAGTTGGCCACGACATTCGGTTCGTCACCGTCCTGCTGGATTCGTAGCCTCAGAGGACTGCAAGGACGGGTAGCGTGTGCTGGTACACTCGCCGCCAAATCATCCACCTTGCGAGGTCTTCGCTATGTCCGCAGCCGCTCTCACCGCCGCCCTGACCGCCCTCCTCAACGGCGACCCGGGCAATCCTTCCGGTCCCTGGGGGCCCGTCACCTCGGACATCGCGCTCGGCACACGTCTCGCGGAGCTCGTCGCCCTCCAGACCACCGCTGGAGCTGCCGAGATCGGCGTTCTCGATGTCGCCACGTACTTCGCCGGGGCTGATGTCGAGACTGTCCTCGCAGACCTGGGCCTCAGGTGGGCCGACCTCGCATCCGTGGCCAACGGCAAGGGCGCCTCAGACGTCGGAGTCGAAGACGCAAACGGCTACTACGCCGCGCTCAACGTCGAAGACGCGCTCGCAGAGTTGGGGCCCCCCATCCAGATCGCGATCGTCACGGTCCCGGGCGGCAACGGCGCAGGCAACGTGGGTGATCTCAACTCGAGCCCCGTGGAGTTGGTGCCCGCCCCAGCGGCGGGCAGCTTCATCGAGTTCGTCAACGCCCAGGCGTGGCTCGACTGGGATGCTGGCGCCGCCTACGACACCGCAGGGACGATGGAGATCGGCTTCGCGGGCAACGACGCCGTCACCGGCACGCTCGCATTTGCCGGATTCGGTGATGCCGTCGCTGACGAGCACCGGCTCCTCGGTCCTGCGCTGACTGACGCCGCTCCCGAGGCAGCGACTGCGCTGGAGCTTCGTTGCTCTGCTGACTGGTTCGGAGCAGCGGGCAGCTCGCCCGTCAAGGTCCGCGTGCAGTACCGGGTCCGCACGCTGGAGTTCTAGACCGTCCACCCCACCGGCCTGGGAGACCCATGCGTCTACTCATATCGAGGACGGCGCTGAGCAAGGCGCTCCAGGGACAACGGGCCATGTTTGGCTCTGCACCCGCGTCCCCTGCATCTCCCTCCTCCCCATCTCGGGGGGGAGGGAAGTCACAGCTCCAGCTGCTGCCGTCGAAGGGCGGCGGTAGGCGCTGGCAGGCACCCTCTCACGCCCAGCCATCGGGCCCCCCGCCGATCCCCCACGAGCACCCGAAGTTCACCCGGATGATGGGGGATCTGCACAAGGGGACGGGCGCAGTCCACCTCACCGACCACAAGGCCGACCACGTCCGAGCTGCGGCGCAGAATGGGCTGATCACGGTCCACAAGAACCCAGCGCACTACTCGGTCAGCCACCATGCGAAGCTCACCGCGCGAGGGAAGGCATACATGGCCAAGAGATCGGCTGACCGCGAGGCGAAGAACAAGAAGGCCCAGGTGGGGCTCTTCAAGGGCCTGCGACTCGTGATCTCGTTGTCGAAGGCCATCCAGATGGGCCTCTTCGGCGCTGGTGAGACGCAGACAGTGAAGGTGAAGTCGCACCGACGTCGAGCGAAGTCCGGGAAGGTGTCTACCGTGGTTCAACACCGAGCGCAGCGGAAGAAGGCAGCGCCCCAGGAACTGGACGACGACAAGGCCAAGCGCATGCACGCCGACCGGGCACGACGCGACGAGAGCGCGGACAAGGCCAGGCAGGAATGGGTGGATACGGAGGCCGCACGCCTCCTCGCCCAGAACAAGAAGCACGTGGACCGTGGGGGCTCCTACGAGCTGCCCGAGTCGGTAGCACGAGCTCAGGCGGAGCACGAGGGCAAGTGGCGCCGGTTCGGGCACGACTTCGACGTTCCCGCCGTCAAGCTCGACGCGCTCAAGAAGCACGTCGCCCGACTCAACAAGAAGGCCAAGCGGCTGGGCCTGCCCGATATCACCCTGGAGATCAACCCCGAGGGGGTCGAGCACGAGGCATGGGTGGCCCAGGTCCCCCACCAGGGCGGGCCACACTCCCCTGTCAAATGGCTGTGGCAGACCTTCGGCTCTGAGGCCGGCGCCAACTCGGGAGCGAACCGGGGAGCGCACCTCAGCTCGTGGATGACCCACCACGTCTACGTCGAGGGCAAGGCGCCTCAGATCAAGGGCTACGAGTTCCTCGCCAAGCTCGAGCACGGTGAGGGCGGGAACACCATCAAGGGGCTGCACCCCGGCGTCGGTGAGATCCCCACAGCATTCCTCCGAGCAGACTCCAAATGCGAGCACTGCAACCAAGCGCGACGTCGCAAGGACACGTTCCTCGTGCTCTCCGAGAAGACAGGGAAGGTCAAGCAGATCGGTCGGACCTGTCTCAAGGAGTACATGGGGAACATCAAGGACCCCGAGCAGCTCGCGCAGCAGCAGGAGTGGCTCTCTGTCCTCGACTTCAAGGGCTACGCAGATCGCGGCGGGGACGGAGACGGCGACGACTTCGGTGGCTTCGGCAGCGCCGGATCCTCCGACGTACCTCTGCGTTCCATGCTCCGGCACGTGGCCCAGGTCATGCTCGACGAGGGCGGCTACAGCAAGTCAGGCAGCGACCGGCCCACGAAGGATCTCGCGCTGGTCTCCCTGGACAAGAGCGGGACCATCAGCCAGCCAGCGGCAGAACTGGCCGAGAAGGCATGGCGCTGGGGACGGAACGAGCTCGTCCCCGCCCAGGACGCCAAGCCAACCCCCGGCTACCTCTGGAACCTGAGCGTGATGTTCCGGCAGGGCTACGCGAACCAGAAGCAGTACGGCCTTGCCGCGTCGATCGTCACCGCCTACGAGCGGGCGATGTCGAAGAAGGCCGAGCCCGAGAAGACCGGCCCGACGCGGCCCAGCGAGTACGTCGGCACCGTTGGTGACAAGGTGGCCCTCGACCTCACGCTCAAGCACATCGCCAGCTACGACAACGAGCACGGCGGTGGGCGCGTCCTGATCATGGAGGACCCCCAGGGGAACAAGATCAAGGCGTTCCACAGCGGTGGGATCAGCATCAAGGAGGACCCCTACCATCTCGCGGAGGTCGGGCAGACCTACAAGGTGAAGGCCACGATCAAGGACCACAACACCTACCGCGACGAGAAGGAGACGCGCCTCAACCGTGTGACCTTCGTTGGACGGACGGACGGACACCGGCACGAGCAACACGCCACCGTGGCAGGAGCTGCCGAGCTGCGGGTCCTGGCCGATGCTGGTGTCGAGCTCCACCACGGCTACCACGGGGCCCCGCTAGTCGCCTTCCAAGACCGGCCCTTCCACGTCGAGCATGGCCGGGGACGAGGGGCGCTCTACTGGGGGCGGTTCGACCACGAGAACCGGGAGGTCATCGCGAAGCTCAAGGCGGTCAGCTCCAAGGGCTGGGACAAGGAGCACAAGGCTGCGGCGAAGCTCGTCACGAAGCTCGACAAGAGCTTGGAGGCATTCAACCGGCGCCGACGCGCCCGTGTCGGGAAGGCCCAGGCCGTCTTGGACGATGGGTCGTGGCACCACCAGCGGCATGAGTCCCCGCATCGTGCCCTCCGCATCGAGCACGACGACAAGCCCGGCGAGTTCCATGCAGTCGGCGGGAAGGTGGAGGGGCTCCCTGGACGCCACCTCTACCACGCAGAGCAGGGCGGCAACGGCACGTGGCAAGTCAAACACACAGCGCCTGGCAGGCGCCCCTACGGGAGCGCCGATCCTGACCATGGCAAGACCGACGTGGCGGAGGGCCTACACTCGCCGGCCAGCGCGATGAGCGCGATCATGGAGCACCACGGGGCGTGGCATGGCGGAGGAGGAGACGACGTGTTGAAGGGCCGGGAGAAGCTCAAGAAGGGCCGCGCGAGGACTGCCGAGGTTCGGGGCAAGGGCAAGCGGAAGGTGCGGAGCCTCGGCCTGCCCCAGCGCGGCATGGCAAAGGGCAAGCTCGAGGAGGAGAGCGAGGCCGTCCACGCGCTTCCCCCGACAAAGACCGTCCGATACCGGCACTGGAAGACGGGCGAGGAACGCACCGGGACAGTAGTCGGTGGCGGGGCCAAGGGCGTCACTGCGATCGACGACGCCACAGGCGAAGCCCACAAGGTGCATCATGGGCACTACGTCGCCCACGACGTCGATGAGGACGGGTGGGACGACGACGAGGGCAAGCACCACGCCCACGACGTCGATGAGGACGGCAAGGACGCCGACGACGACACGGAGAAGACCGCATGATCACGCTGGTTGTTGACCTCGCGCGCCTCCCTGCCGACCTCGTCGAGTCCGACGGCTTCGGTGGGCTCCAGCTCTGCAAGGCGCGGAAGAAGCCAGACCCTCGACAGACCTCCCTGTTCGGTGGCTCTGCTGGCGGCGGTGGCGGCTCCACCACCGTCAAGGGGCACCAGCGCCGCACGAAGACCGGCGCCGTCAGCTCGGTGAAGACGCACCAGCGCGTCGTCAAGCCCGGGAAGCCCGCCCACACGCCGAGCGCCGCCTACCACAACAAGGAGGCGGACCACCACGACGACCGTGCGGCATCCCTGCGAAACGACGGACTGGAGGGTCACATGCACCACAGCACGATGGCCGCTGCCCATCGTCGCTACGCAAAGGGCCAGCACGACAAGGGCGCCGATCTGGAGAAGAGGGCGAATGCGTACCCCATCCCCGCGCAGGGCCGGGCCCCCCATCGCACCGACACGGCAGAGGGCTGGCAGGCAGACAAGGACGAGAAGGAGGCTCAGTACCACCGGAACCGCGAGGTCGCGGATCACAAGCTCGCGCACCCCGACCCCAAGAAGGGCCGCGACAAGGACGGGTTCACCGTCATCCCGGACGGACCCAAAGACTCCGTCGATGTCCTCGCCGCGATGGTCAAGCAGGCGGAGGAGGTCGAGGCAAAGTGGCCAGGTCGTTCGGTGATGGAGAAGCGGCGGTATGACGAGAAGCTCGACGCTTTGAACCGGCGACTCGAGGCAGCGAAGAACGCAGCGAGCGGAAAGAGCACCGACGGCGGAGCCCGCCCTCTCTCTCCCGCCGAGTTCAACGAGCTGGCTCACGAGATGGCCGCGAACGCCGACGGGATGCGATCACTGCGCTGGATCAAGGGTCATATCCGCGCCATGAGCCGGGAGGATCAGCGAGCCCAGTACGACGGCCACCTCGGGCACCCCGAGTTGAAGGCGGCGAAGGCCGACAGCAAGAAGCCTGTCGCGAAGGCGAAGGCCGCACCGAAGAAGGCCCAGCTCAAGTGGGAGAAGTTCGACACGAACGAGTGGACCGCCACGACCGATGACGGCACGAACATCTCGTTGATGCGAGAGAAGCCGGTCCGCTGGGCTGCGGGGGTACGCCGGGGGCAAGCCGTGGATCGGGTGGCTCCGTGGTCCTACGCGGTCAGCCTCGACGCCGGCAAGCCAGTGGACATCCCCGCCGACAACCTCAAGGAAGCTCGAGCGAGGGCTAAGGAGTTGGCGGCGAACAAGAAGCACAGCACAGGGGCGGAGCCCTATCTCGCCAAGGCGAAGCAAATCTACGACGACCACAAGGCCGGGAAGCACGACGACAACCTCGTTCGCGCGCGCTTGCGCCTGTTGGCGAAGAATGTGGACCGCGAGAAGCACCCGAAGACGGCCATGTATATCGACGTCGTGGCGCAGCGGACAGGCGTTGGCGAGTTGAAGGACCATGGCGTCACCCACAAGGGCGGGAGCAAGAAGCCTCTGACGTGGAAGGGCGGGGACAAGAAGCCCAGCAGGGGCCACGTGCTCGACACCGTCGCCAACACCAAGGGCGAGCGCGGCGGGCACCCCTCCTGGGTCCACCACGACGAGATCGCGGAGGCCCTCGGCCACCCCGAGGGCGGGATCCAGCACCATCTCGACGAGGCCGTGAAGAAGAAGGAGCTCGTTCCCTACCACAAGAAGAACAACGTGGGCCTCTACTCGCTGTCGATGGTTGGGGACCACGAGCGCAACCGTCAGGGAGCTGCACGAGTTGGGCGCGAGGAGAAGTTCCACGAGGCCACACGCCGTGGTGAGTTGTTTCAGCGCGTGATGTCCCGCCACAACGGGACGATGTCCGACGCCGTGCGAGCGAGTAAGCGCACGCCCCAGGGCCGCGTCACCAAGGCGGCATGGGGGAAGGTGCGGGACGCTTTCAGTGGCGACACCGCCAATGGCAGGCTCTCCGGCACGGAGCGGGTGGCCCGCAAGAAGGCGGTGGCGCGGTACCTCGACCAGCGTGGGCCGGGGGGCTCGGGGAAGTTGTCCAACGAGTTCTACACCGCTGCTCACGCCCACCTCACCGCCGAGTTCAACTACCACGACACCGCAGACGACGCCCGCATCCACGTCCGCAACATGCCGTCGAAGATGGGCGGCGGGGCCAAGTCCGACTACGAGAAGGAGTTGGCCACAGCGAGAGCGACGGCGGCGAAGCCGAAGCCGCCGAAGCCCGACACCTACGTGGATCCCAGCGACGTGTTGGAGGCATGGGAGGAGGACAGACACCAGGCAAACGAGGCCCGGATCAAGGCGAAGCCCAGGACGGAGACCTACAACTACAACTACAACACCGGCAAGCTCAAGAAGGGCACCCGCGTCCTGCTTCGCAAGGCCGTACTCCCCACGGCTGTCCCGACCTTCGGCACCACCACCGCTGGGGCGGGAGTCGAGCTCGTCCCGGCGTCGATGATGCAGGACGAGAACGGGCGCGTCCTGCGGGCTCGCTTCGCTGTCGGTGAGTACCGGTTCTCCTTCCAGCGCCGGCACATCAAGAAGGGTCGGAGAGGTCGCAAAGTGCCCATGGGCGTCCTGACAGCCAGCCACCCCAAGCTCCCGGCTCCCTGGGTCTGCGTGGTGCCTCGAGCTGATTGGAGCACGGCTCAGTCCCGTGGCGTCGAGATCGCGCAGGCATTCGCAGCAGGGGACTGCCCGGAGCACGGCGTCTACACCCGCGTCGATGGCGCCAAGGTCTGACGTGGTTGGCGTCCGCCGCGTCCATGTGGGAGAACTGATCAAGCGGGAGGTCGTGCTCGGGCCCCCGCCGACCCCGAACCGGAGAGAGTACCCATACGTGGGTACGGCGACGTTCCAGGGCATCGACGTGCTCATCGAGACGAAGCGCGGCGAGGTCAGGAAGGGTGCGGACTGGGCGATCACGTTCCTCCACCACTACGGCGAAGTCCCTGGAACCGTCGGCCTCGACAACGACCCCATAGACGTCTACCTCGGGCCCTACGCCGACGCACCCACGGCCTACGTCGTGCATCAGAAGCACCCCAGGACCCAGGCGCTCGACGAAGACAAGGTGATGCTCGGGTTCCCTTCCCAGGCGAAGGCAGAGCGCGCCTATCGCACCCAGTACGACAAGGGAGGGTTCTACGCCGGGATCACGGCCTGGCCGGTGGAGGAGCTGCGCGCGTGGTTCAAGGACCCCAAGAACCATGGACGACGGCTCGACAGGCCGAAGCGGGTGCGGATCCTACTGGGGCGCACCGAGGGCGGCAGGTACGTGCTGCGCAAGGCGATCGTCAAGGGGCACCAGCGCCGCACGAAGACCGGCGCCGTCAGCTCGGTGAAGACGCACCAGCGCGTCGTCAAGCCGGGCCACGTGAAGGAGGGGGCGAGCTTCCACACGCCGCACTACGTCGGGAACGTCCACGTCGGCAAGGACCACGGCGACGGTCACGTCTCTGTGCATTTCGGTGAGCCCGGTGGACACGGGACTCGAGTCCCCAAGCAGAGCGTGCCGCACCTCGTGCATGACCTCCGGGGCTCCCTGAGCCACCACACCCCGACGTCGGGTCACGCCCACGTAGACGCAGCCATCAAGGGCGGGAAGTTCCTGGGCAAAGGCAACGACGGCCTAGCCTTCAAGACCGGCGACCACGTCGTCAAGGCGTCCACCACCGTCCCCTATCAGCCGGCCAACCGAGGCCACCGGACGCCAGAGCAGGCGGTCAAGCATCTCGACAAGGAGCACGCCGCCCACGTCGCCCACGCCGCCGACCCGATGGTCCCGAAGACGGAATCCATCCACCACGAGGGCAGGAGCTGGCTCGTGAAGCCGCACCTCAAGCCAGCGGGGAAGTTGTCGAAGGCCGAGGCGGACAGCGTCCGAGACAGCATCCACGGGATGCACGAGCGGGGCTGGACACTCAACGACCAGATCCAGCTCGGGCGGGACAACGAGGGCAAGCTCAAGCACATGGATATGGGTTCGGCGGAGGATCACGGAGGACTGCCGAGCAAGAGCGCCCGGGAGACGGACACCGACGCTGTCCGCAGGCTCTACGACGACCACGGCCACAAGTACCTGCCCTCCGGCGCAGAACTGGAGCGGCAAGAGTCGAAGCTACGGGAGCATCTCACCAACGCCGCCGAGAAGTCCACCCACGGACTGCACGGGCACCCCGTCTACCACCGGAAGATCGCCAAGTGGGAGGAGCTCCATCAGGAGCGGATGTCCGAGATGTTCACGTCCGACGACGACGACTGGCTCGATCAGATGGACGCCCACGAGACAGCGGGGAAGCACCTCAAGAAGAAGCTCGACGACCTCGGGCCCTGGAAGCGGCTGCGGAAGGCGGTGGGCCTGCGGATCCTGCTGCGGAAGGCGCAACTCTCGCTCTTCGGAGGGGGCGACCACGTCGTCGCCGTCAAGGGGCACCAGCGGCGATCTAAGACCGGGAGGGTGTCGTCGGTGCGTCCACACATCGCGAAGCGCAAGGCCGCACAGAAGCACCCCACCGGCTTCCAGGGCGACCCTTTCGCTGGGGTCATCGACTTCGCCAGTGGCTCCAACCATGCCGGCGAGATCCGAGGCATGAAGCACGTGAAGCAGGCCATCGGAGTCGCAGCGCCCGACATCAACGCCCAGGCAGAGCGCGAGTTGCTCGCTGTGGCCGGTACCGGCGTCCCTGTGTTCGTCGATTCCGGGGCCTTCTCCGAGATCGTGTTCAACTTCCCAGACTCCAAGGGGAAGCTGCCGAAGCCGGCCCTCGGGATCGGCATCCACACGGTGAAGCCCATCCCCCCGGAGGAGTGGGACCGTCGGCTCTCGCTCTACGACCGACTCGGCGCAGCTCTCGGGAGTCAGCTCTACGCAGTGGCTCCCGACAAGGTCGCTGACCAGCCCGAAACCCTCCGACGGCTCGGGCTCTACGCCGACCGGGTTCGGTCCATCCACAAGACCGGGGCCAACGTCATCGTGCCGATCCAGAAGGGTGACACCCCGATGGGTCAGTTCGACCGTCAGGTCGAGGGTGTTCTGGGCTTCAACGACTACATCCGTGGCATCCCGATGAAGAAGGACGCCACCACCCTCGACGAGCTCCGGCAGTTCATGCGGGACCGCTCGCCCCACAGGGTGCACCTCCTGGGACTGGGGCAGGCCAACCGGAAGGCCGACCACATCCTGCGGACCCTGCGCCACGAGTTCCCTACGGCGGTATTCACCATGGACAGCAACAAGATCGTGGCCAAGGCAGGCCGGAGTGGTGGCCCTGGCGCCGAGGGCAGCGGCCCGGAGGACAAGCGGCGCCCCCTGACCGTCGCCAGCGACGACGTCATCGACGAGCTGTCCGAGCACACCTGGGGATCGCACGAGTTCATGGACCCGGGCGGAGCCCACCAGGGCACCGACTACACCGACGCGATCGGAGAGCCCGCGTGGTGGCTTTCCCAGACCGAGCGGAAGCGAGTGGCCGCGCGCGCCGGCCTGGGAGCCCAGGACGCCAAGGCGTTTGTGGCGGACCCCGATGGGTTCCTCCAAGAGCCTCAGTCCAACGAGCAACCCTGGTACCAGCACCAGGGGATCGAGGCGGAGCTTGATGCCGCGTGGGCCCGCTACCACACCAAGCAGACCGTGCCCGAGAAGAAGCGTGAGGCGGTTGAGCGGGTCTTCAAGCCATCCCTTCGGACCCACGAGATCAACATCAAGCGCATGAAGCGCCCGCCCGAACCGAAGCCAGGCCAGGACGACGAGTGTTTCACTTGCGGGCGACCCCTCGAGCGCACGCCAAAGACGCCGCTGGTCGAATGCGTGGGCGGCGGGACCACCGCTGTGCATGCCGACGACCGGCAACACATCGACCGGGACGACAGCGGATACATGGGGGTGTTCCCCGTTGGCTCGGTGTGCGCCAGGAAGATCCCAGCGCCATACCGGTTCGTGGAGTTGCCTCTCCGCAAGGCCGAGCAGATGGGTTTCGGCTTCGCCCTCGCCAACGTCGCCGGCCACCAGCGCCGGGTGGCCAGCGGGAAGGTCACGACGGTCAAGGCGCATCAGGCCAAGCGCAAGAAGGGGCACCAGGGACTGTGGCCCCGGTTCCATGGACGGTCAGCTCCGAAGCCTGGAGAGAAGGGCTACAGAGCGCCCCGGGAAGAGCACCCCGACGCATGGAATGGCCGGGAGCCTGGCGAGGTCGCCAAGACGATCGTCGAGATGGCGCTCCACCACATGGATGACCCCGAGTTTCAGCGAATGCTCCAGACCCCACCGACCGGTGACGAGTGGGAAGACGACGACACGCAGGCAGGCATCCCGGACCTCATCGGGCTCCCCGGGAAGAACCAGCACGGCCACGACGCCAGCGCACAGGCCCGCACAGACTTCGCGCTGTGGGCCTACGGGATCGCGCAGAGGGTGCGCGGGTACACAGCCTGGGGGGACCACGAAGGTCTCGGCGGTCCGGGTCTCGGCGGGGATACGCCGCTCCATGACCTCGGGATCGACTGGGCCGACCGGTACCCCAGAGGCGAGGAGACGCTCCCCAGGTGGGTAGCGGAGGCCATCATCGAGGACGGGCTCCACGGCGACCGGAAGCTCCGGCTCTGCTCGGTCTCGCGCGCCGAGGCCAATGCCTTCATCGCAGCCCACCACAAGGAGTTGCCAGACCCAAACACGCGGGTGATGTTCGCGGTGGGGATCCGAGCTGGCGGGCGACTGGTAGCCGTGGCCACAGCGGGCCATCCCGGTGGGCCCTGGAAGTACGCACCAGCGGACGCGCATCTCCCCAAGGAGGAGCGCCGGAAGCTCCCGCAACGGAACGTGTTGGAGCTCCACCGCGTGGCCAGTGACGGGACGATGAGGAACGCCGCGTCGATGCTCACCTCCCGGATGCTCCGGCTCGCGCCCGAGTCACGGCGCGGCAGTGACGACGATCCCTGGCTGTTCGTCACCTACCAGCTCGTCAGCGAGAAGGGGAGCAGCTACAAGGCGCTCAAGGGGCAGGGCCTGCGGCCTGTGGTGCGGACGTCCGGGAAGAAGACAGCGGGCGGAGCCCGTGGCACAGGCCACGAGCGACTCGGTCACATCGACAAGATCCGATGGGAGGCCGGGCCTGCTGCCGGGCCAGCCGACTGGAGCCTGCTCGACGAGGACAAGCAAACGACCCTCGCCTGATACCCTCGCCGGGCAAGGAGCTACCGCATGCGACTGTTGATCTCTCTCCGCGCTTTCCGCAAGGCCGCAGCGCAGATGGGCCTCTTCGGAGGCTCGACGCCGGTCCCCGCGCCGAAGAAGAAGAAGCCCGCGAAGAAGCCATCGGGCCAGTTGGGTCTCTTCGGAGGCGGAGGCCAGGCCAAGCCGGCTGCTCCGAAGTCCCCGGGCGGGACCCAGCGTGTCGGCGTCAAGACGCACCAGCGACGAGGCAAGGACGGGAAGGTGTCCGTCGTGGTGGCGCACCAGTCCACGCGGAAGAAGGGCGCCCCCAAGCTCGAGCCCGGCAAGTTCAAGGCGAAGGACGGGAAGGAGTGGGGCATCAAGCACGTGGGGGCGGGCTACGCCGACGTCCACCACCCCGACGCCCATCCCGACGAGCCGCCCAAGATGATGCTCCACGACGAGCTGCGCGGACACCTCGACGGCGCCGAGAAGATCGAGGAAGAGCAGCCCGAGGGCGAGGCCGAGAAGAAGCCCCACGTGCCCTACCACGAGGACCACGACCGGCAGTCTCGTGTAGCAGCGGCCCAGGCGAAGCTCGACAAGCACCACGCCACAGCCCAAGAGCGCATGAAGGCGTCCAAGGACAGGGACCCAGACAGCACGCCCAACTCCCCAGCCGTGTCCGACTGGATGACCGAGGAGGAGCGCACCGCTGTCTACGAGGCCCAGCAGGAGATGCAGGAGCACGGGGAGCGCACCCACGAGGTCAAGGCCAGGCTGGCGGAGAAGCGCAAGAAGCGCCGCGAGGAGCGAGCCAAGGAGAAGAAGGCAGCGGCAGCGGCAGCGGAGAAGGCGAAGCACAAGGCCACACAGGCTGCTGCCGAGCAGGAGATGGAAGACAAGCGCGCCGCCGAGGCGGAGGCAGCGCACGCCGCAGAGACGAAGCGGCAGGAGCCCAAGGACGACTTCACCACCGCCAAGGGCGCGATGGACGCCCTCGACAGGGCGACGGCACGGGAGGCCAAGCCGGAGGCCAAGCCGGAGGCAGTGAAGCCCAGCTCGCGCAAGCGAGACGACTGGGGCGAGAAGATCGGCGGAGCCCGCAAGGACACCTACCAGACCGTCAGCAAGAGCAACCTCGACGATCTGGAGGCCGAGGCCGAGGGGCTCGAGGCATCCAGGCTGGTGACTCGCGACAGGGTCCTCGGAAAGCACTCCTGGGAGGACGACGAGGCCGACGGGATGACGCCGGCTGGCAGCTACCTCAAGCGCGAAGTGATGAAGTTGGTGGCCCCGAAGCCTGCCGACTCCCCCGCAGCTCGTCGCGACTACGTGGAAGCCTGCGAGTTCCTGAGCGAAGGCTTGAGCACGTGCTCGACGTTCGACGATGTCCTCGACTTCATGCGTGAGTGGGGCTCCGTCTTCCGCTACGAACGCGATGTCGGGGAGGTCTCCCCGGAGGAGGCGATCCAGGGACTGACCGAGGGCGAGCACTACATAAGTGCTTCGGAGGTCTCGCAGATCAAGCAGGCCCAGAACAAGATTTGGACAGCAGCACTCGCGGAGTGGAACAAGTTGCCCACGCGGAAAGAGCAACTCGCCGCCCGTGAGATGCCCCGCACGCTCTACAAGGCTGCTGGGCTCAAGCCGCTCCCGTGGGGGGGCGTCATTGGCTCGGGAGATCGCACGGTCCACCTGACCAAAGAGGGCATGGCAGCAAAGGGCTGGACTAGCATCGAGCGGCGGAAGGCAGAAGGCGGAGGCCATCGGCACATCGCCATGGAGCAGCACCTCAGGAACCGCACATCCGACGACAGGATCGAGCCCAAGCCAGGAGAGACCTACCGCGATGCCATGAAGCGCAGGGACGCCGCATTCAACGCCAAGTCCGGGATCACGCCCGAGAAGCTCAGGGAGGAGAAGGACTCCCACAACGTG
>Ga0316203_1001685_pt1 | contig 14362 bp, 10 predicted proteins | sample 6monrhotite_MG_FD_204940 | JGI IMG/M metagenome (GOLD analysis project Ga0316203, IMG submission 204940) | Microbial mat bacterial communities from mineral coupon in-situ incubated in ocean water Damariscotta River, Maine, United States -... | ecosystem: Environmental > Aquatic > Marine >... | reverse complement strand
ACATGCTGACGGCGTTGATGAGCGGCAAAGCCCTTACGGCCAGTGAATTGGCCGCAGAGGCCAATATCACGTTGCAAACTGCAAGCTCACATCTAAGTAAGCTGCAAGTTGGTGGTTTAATTCACCAACGTAAACAGGGCCGACACCGTTACTTTTCTCTGGCCGACGATGATGTGGGAAGTGTGCTTGAAAGCATGATGGGACTGGCCGCAATGAAAGGCCACCTTCGCACCAGAACCGGCCCGAAAGACCCGCAGCTTCGCAAAGCCCGCATTTGTTACAATCATCTTGCTGGTGAACGAGGCGTTCAGATGTTCGACACGCTTTTGCTTAAAGCATTTTTGATTGAAAATGGTGAGAACGTCGAGCTGACCCAAGCTGGCGAAGCGTTTTTTGTGAAATTCGGTGTGGATGTTGCTGCCTTAAAAAAGCTTCGCCGACCGCTTTGTAAGTCGTGCTTGGATTGGAGCGCACGGCGCAGCCATCTATCGGGGTCTCTCGGCACAGCGATCTTAGATCAGATGTATAAAATGGGCTGGGCGAAGCATATCCACGGTACCCGTGTCGTAACATTTTCACGAAAAGGCGATGAGGCGTTCTCGCGCTTATTCTTGGAATAGCACGAGAACGCCTTTTTGCTGTTTTAAGTCAGGTCTTTTGGATCGGGGCGAATGGCGACGAGGAAGTTCGCGACCTCTTCGCTCAAGTTGTCCGATTGACCGCTCAATTCGTGGGCGGCGCTACGGATGTCGGTTGCGGCGACGCCGGTGTCTTCAGCGGCTTTGTTCACTTCACGGATAGAGGTCGTAACCTCCGCCGTACCACTGGAGGCGTGTTCGACGTTGCGAGCGATTTCCTGGGTGGCCGCGCCTTGCTCTTCAACTGCGGAGGCGATGGTCGATGCGATTTCGCTGATCCGGTTGATGGTGCCGCCGATGCTCTGAATGGCCCCGACCGCGTCTTCCGTGGCCCCTTGGATCGCGTCGATTTGGGTCGAGATCTCCTCGGTCGCTTTGGCGGTTTGATTGGCGAGGTTTTTGACTTCACCGGCAACAACCGCGAAGCCCTTACCGGCTTCGCCGGCACGTGCGGCCTCAATGGTGGCGTTGAGCGCCAGCAGGTTGGTCTGGTCCGCGATGTCGGTGATCAGCGCCACCACTTCACCGATGCGATTGGCGGCATCGGCCAAGCCCTGAACCTTTGCGTTGGTCCCGTCGATTTCCGTCACGGCTTCGTTTGCAATCATAGTCGATTGCGACACTTGGCGCGAAATTTCGGAAATTGCCGCAGACAGTTCTTCGGCAGCAGACGCGACCGTCTGAACATTTGCGGAGGCCTGCTCGGCGGCATTGGTCACGGCTTGTGAGCGGTCTGATGTGTGTTCCGCCGTTGCTGCGAGGCCTTCGGCCGAACTTTCCATCCCGCGCGCCGCTGTGCTTACGGCCTTGACCACGGTGCCGACGCTGTTTTCGAAGGCACCGGCCAATTCTTGCATAGCCTTGGCTTTGTCACGTAGGGCGCGGCGCTCATTCTGCGCTTGTTCGGATTCCAGGCGTTTCACTTCGATGGCGTTATCTTTGAACACTTGCACCGCCGCCGCCATCAGGCCAATCTCGTCTTCACGACCGCTGGCGGGGATTTCTGCGGTGAGATCGCCATCGGCCAAACGGCCCATAGCCCCAGTCATGGCATGCACGGGCTTGGTCAGAAGCGTGTTGAGAACCAAAAACAGCACACCCACGGTGGCGATGAAGAAGCCCACCTTGGACGCGACAGACATGGTCGAGGCGCTGGACTGGGTATCGACCACACGGGCTTTGCCCTGGGCGACCTCGGCGTTGACGGCGTTGGTTTGCTGTTGGACTGTGTTGGCGTTGGTTTCGTTCTCCTGCTGGAGCTTTGTTATGTCGATGGCTTGCTGGGTTTCCATCTCGGCCAACTTTGCCGCAGCGGTTTGTTCCAGCTTGATCAATGCCGCACGCGACACGGCGACTTCCAAAACGCCGCGCGGCCGGGTTGTTTCACCGTGGCAGCCTTGGCAGTCCTCTTCGTTTTCCAAAAGATAATATGCGTATTCGACGGGTTCCATTTGGCCGTCTTCGTTTTCGATTTCGCCGGTGGTGACCAGGCCACTTTTGTAGCTCTGGACCACCTCGTTCATGGTGTCGAAACGCTGATCTTCGATAAATATGGTTTCTTGAACGTCACGCGGTTCAAAAGCTTCATCACCGGCAAGTTTGTTGATTTCTTCAATGGTTTTGTTGTCGCGAAACGCCATCTCTCCGGTGATGCGCCACAGATTGATGGCGTAGATATCGGGGTTTTCCAGCAGCGTGTCCATCATGTCCTGTGCCGAAGCGGCCTCGCCCATCATCATGGCGTTCTTGATCAGCGTCAGGCTGGACGCCGCGATGCCATTGCGCGTGCCTTCCAGAAACTTCCGCGTCTGTTCAGTATGCAGGGTATTTTCCGCGATCGCCTTGGCGTGTTCCGCCTCTAGGTTTTTTTCAGCCGTTGTCAGGTTTTCGCCCAGCAATGCGGTGATGCGAGCATCCTTATCAACAATAGCGCCTTGCATGCGATGCGTGAGCGCCTCGGTCTCGGTGTTGAGGGTTGAGTTGATATTGGACGCAATGATGAAATCGGCTGCGGAGCTGATGGTGATCAGCAACACAGCGGCTGCGATGATTTTCGCACTGAGAGACTTGAGCAAGGTTTACTCCCTTTCGCGGGGATTTCTTGGACGCACAGGCGTGGGTCTAGCAAGAATGTATCCTACTCAATTCGGATTATCTCGTGCCCACTTGCTGGGATTTTTGTCCGATTGAGCTCAATTCACAATGGTTTTTTTCACGAACAGTTCCAGCATGGTGGGTATCTGCATAAACTAAATGGTTTTTGTGGATATCTTAACCTACGAAATAACCATACATTATATATGGATTTCTTGCCTCTGAGTGATGCCGATCACAGAAAATGAGGAAAAATGCCGTCATGATCAGATGATCGATGGTTTATCCATCACCGGACATTGGGTCGCGTAAGGACGTCTCATGACGATGATCAAAGCATTTGGCCTCGCGTTTTCACTGTTTTTGATGGCGTTGGGTTTGGTTGATCCAATGGTGCTGAGCACACCAGTAGACTTTTGAACGCGATTTTTCCGGTTTCTCCATGTTTTCTCCAATCCCGACTTGGCCGTCACGTAGCGTGACGGCCTCTTTTTTTATGAGAAATGAGTGTTGAGTCCTCTTTGAAACAGCAGGAATTCCTGCTAGGTTTGAAGCGCTTGAGGTGTTTGACTTGCCGTTCGGAATGATACATCATCAAGCCTGCAAGAGTGGTTTGCCTCATGGATATTCGAGCATGCATCGAATCGTTCCGGGGACAACCGTTTTGCATGAAGCCCCGAAGCCGAAGGAAAGACCATGGCCAAGACCATCCTGATCGTTGAAGACAACGAATTGAATATGAAGCTCTTCAATGATCTTTTGCAGGCGCACGGTTATGAGACTGTGCAAACCAAGGACGGTCGCGATGCGCTGAACCTTGCACGGGAACATACGCCCGACTTGATCTTGATGGATATCCAGCTGCCGGAAATCTCGGGGCTGGAAATCACCAAGATGCTCAAGGCTGATGACGACCTCAAGCACATCCCGGTGATTGCGGTGACGGCCTTCGCCATGAAGGGCGATGAGGAAAAAATTCGTGAAGGTGGCTGCGAAGGTTACATCGCCAAGCCGATTTCAGTGCCCAACTTCCTCGATACGCTGTCTAAATTCTTGGGATAAGTTCCAAGCGCCTTTTTATTTTGGGCTAAACCCTTTTCCACATATCCATATAAACAAAAAACGCGCCCCGTTGAGGGCGCGTTTTGTTATTCCTGGTGCTGGAAAGCCTTATTTGATTTTGGCTTCCTTAAAGACCACGTGCTTACGAACAACGGGATCGTACTTACGAAATTCCATTTTTTCGGTCGTGTTGCGCGGGTTCTTCTTAGTCACGTAGTAGTAACCGGTGTCAGCGGTGCTGACCAGCTTGATCAGGATGGTGCTCGGCTTGGCCATTTTTTTTGCTCCGCCATAAATCCGTGAAAACGTATGAGCGGCGTAAAATACGGACCTTTGCGCTTATGTCAAGACTATCGTTACATGAATTGAACGATTTAGCGACGCGACGCTGTGTTGATCGGCTCGGACTGCAGCAATGCGCGCTGATACAGCGATGGATCGTGGATGACGCTGCTGGCCAGTTGCATCAACAGGTCGCCGTTTTTCCCGGCTTGGAAAGTTTTTGCCGGACAAGAATCGCGCAGCTGTGGGCGCCTGCCGTCGAAAATCATCCCCGCAGCGCGCCATGCGGACATGGCTTGGCGTTGGCCGTCGATGTGTTGGGGGGCCAAGATAGCTTTGGTGTCGCCAATTTGTGTGTTGGTGGCGCACACGGTGGGCATAACGCCCAGGCCGTGAAGGGCGTAGCCCGAGGGGGACACCAAACGTGACCAGGTCAACGTCACTTCACCGTCATTGGGCAGTCTGATCACGGTTTGCACGGTGCCTTTGCCATAAGACGAAGAGCCGACCACGACGGCCCGGCCAAGGTCTTGAAGGGCGCTGGCGACGATTTCGGCGGCCGATGCGCTGTCGCCATCGACCAGGATGACCAGCGGCTTACCATCGATCAAATCAGCACCGCCAGCGCGATAGTCGTGAAAGCTATCGGGATGGCGGCCACGGGTGGCGATGATGCGCCCCCGGTTGAGGAATAAGTCGGCGACATTGACCGATTGGGATAACAGCCCACCAGGGTTGCCACGTAAATCCATCACCACGCCTTTGAGCCGCCCATTGTGAAAGGCGCCATCATTCTTGCGCAGGATGGCGTGCATGCTGGGCGAGGTGTTCTTGTTGAAGCCCGTTACGGTCAGCTTTAAGACGTCGCCTTCAACGCTGGCGCGTACGGTTTCGGGCACGATGTGGGCGCGATTGAGGTTGAAGCTGATGTGGCGGTCCGGGCGCTCTATATCGCTGTCCAGACGCGCGATGTTCAGCGTCAGGGGGCTACCCACCGGCCCGCGCAAGAGCTGCGCTGTCTTGCGCAGCGACAGCTCGCCAATGGCGTCTTTGTTGATCTTGAGGATCAGATCGCCGGGGCGCAGTCCGGCACCGTGGGCGGGGCTGCCTTCTTGAACGTGGGTGATCAAGATGGCGTTTTCGGCTTTGGTGAAGCGGATGCCGATGCCGCCAAAGCCGTCACGGCGCGCCCGGTTGGCGCGGGCTTCGTCAGCGCCGGAATAGCGAGAAAAGATGTCCAACCCGGCGAGCATGCCATCAAACAGGGCTTCGTAGACGCGCTCATTATCGGCCTCGCGTAATTCCGACGATTGGCTGCGTCCGGCGCGCACGATTTTGGTGGTCAGTCTGGCCCAGTCTGCAGGGCCGCGGCTCAGCGGACGGGCGAAGTCCGCAATGCTCACGTCATCCAAGTGCAGACGGATCATGCCGTCTTCCATGTTCAGTTTGAACGCCGGGTCGATGGTGGCGAGCCCCCGCAGACCATCCAAGGCCAGTTCGTCCATTTCGACAAAATTGATGTAGCGCAGGGCAATGCTTTTCAGCCCAGCGCGGACCGTGGTTTGTGCAGCCCGGTACCGAAAGTCGTCTTCGTCCTTGCTCGCAATTTGCGCCCCAGCGGGCGTTAAAATGGGGGCTGGGGTGGCGGCAACAGGGCGTTGTTGAGATGTGCTCGTGGTGCCACTGGGCGCGCACGCACCAAGCGCCGCCACGGCGGTAAGTCCTAAAACAGCTGCAAGGCCTACCCGTACTTGTCTCATCGTTTCATTCCCCATAAGGGAAATAGTCGTACATTTTTACTGTTTCGTCACGAACTTGTTTCGAAACAACACATACACATTGGGGAAACAGGGCTTTGCTTAGGTTTGGCGTGCTTTACGCCTTGATGCACGCGACTTGCCTTTGGGCTTTTTAGCCTTAGCGGGCCGTCCACTGGTTTTAATTGCGGGACGACCTTTTTCAAACTTACCTTTGCCGCGACCATCGGGGCGCACCTTGCCCTGAGAGCCGCCCTGGGTGATCTTAAACACGGTCGAGCCAGTGATCGGATCGGATTCAACGATCAACACCTCGACCTTGTCGCCAAGATGGTACTCGTAGCCGGTTTCGCGCCCCCACAGGGTGTGGTTGTGCTCATCATGGACGAAGAAATCTTCGCCCAATGAGCGGATTGGCACCAAACCATCAGCCCCGGTTTCATCTAGCGTCACGAACACGCCAAAGCGGGTTACGCCGTTGATCCGGCCCTTGAGGATCGAACCGATCTGGTCGGCCAAGAACAATGCAGTGAAACGGTCCACGGCGTCGCGTTCGGCGGCGGCGGCGTTGCGCTCGGTCACCGACAGATGCTCGCCTTGTTCGACAAAATCTTTGTGATCGTCTTCCAGGCCGCCGTCGCCCAGCTTTAGGCCGCGCACCAACGCGCGGTGGACCAACAGATCGGCATAGCGCCGGATCGGCGAGGTGAAGTGGCAATAACGCCGCAGCGCTAAGCCAAAATGACCGAGGTTGTCAGGGCTGTAGACGGCTTGAGCTTGCGAACGCAGCACCACTTCGCTGACCATGTGGCTGTTGGCGGTGTCTTTGACCTTGGCCAAGATCTGATTGAAATGGCTGGCGCGGATCACTTGGCCTTTGGCGAAAGGCATGTTTATGCCCTCCAAAAATTCACGCAGGCTTTCGATCTTTTCGCGCGATGGCTCGTCGTGAACGCGGTACATGCACGGCTGCTTGACGCGTTCCAATGTTTCGGCCGATGCGACATTGGCCAGAACCATGAATTCTTCGATCAGTTTATGACTGTCGAAGCGTTCACGCTCAACGACCTTCGCTACGGTGCCGTCTTCGGCCAAAACGATCTGGCGCTCGGCCAGGTCCAGCTCCAGCACGCCGCGTTGCTCACGGGCCTTTAAAAGGGTCTTGTACGCGCCGTACAGCGGTGCGATGACGCCATCGAGTAACGGCGTCGTCAAATCGTCCGGGTTGCCGTCCTGAGCGCGTTGAATTTGTGTGTAGGTGGTGCGCGCCACGGATTTCATCATCGCGCGTACGAACTTGTGGCGTTTCAGATGGCCCTCAGCATCGATCCACATATGCGCGGCAAGGCACGGGTGATCTTCATCGGGGCGTAGTGAGCACCAGCCATTGCTGAGTTCTTCGGGTAACATTGGCACCACGCGGTCGGGGAAATAGACCGAATTGCCGCGCACGAACGCGGATTGATCCAGTGCGTCGCCGGGGCGCACGTACCAGCTGACGTCGGCGATGGCGACGATCAGATGCCAGCCGCCTTTGTTTTTGGGGTCGGTATCGGGTTCGGCGAACACCGCGTCATCGAAATCACGGGCGTCTTCGCCATCAATCGTGATCAGCGGCACGTCACGCAGATCAACGCGACCGGCCATGGTGGCGGGACCGGCTTCGCGCGCTTGCTTGAGCGCATCTTCGGGGAACTCGACCTGGATCGATCGATCATAAATGGCGATCTGAGTGATCGCCTGGGCTCCGGCGCGGTTGATTTTTTCGCGCAGTTTGACTTGGCGCAGCCCCAGTTTTTTGCCCGGTAAGACTTCGGCGCGGACCAAATCGCCTTCTTCGATTTTGATGTCGTTGGTATCGACCACGACGAATTCATCGCGTTGGCGGCGGTCGGTGGACCGCAAGCGCCCATGGCCCGCGCGGTCCAGCTTGTAGACCCCCAAGACGTCGGCGGGGGCGTGTTCCAGGCGGCGGATGGTGCTGCCTTCATACGCGGGCTTGCCGTCTTCGGTGTCGTCGATGCGCGTCATCCGCGCCAGCACCCGATCACCAATGCCCAGCGCGCCTTGGCCGCGGCGCACCGGGGCCATGTAGATCACCGGCGCTTCAAGCGGAGAATCCCACACCACAGGGCGCGCCAACAGCTCGCCATCGATGTCGGTGGCGGTGACTTCCAACACCGTCACCGGCGGCAGCGCGGTGGGGTCGGCGAAGCGCTTGCGGTTGGAGTGCAGCTGGCCGTCGTCTTTGAGTTCCTTCAAGACCTTCTTGAGCTGCATTTTTTGATCGGCATCAAGATGGAAGGCGCGCGCGATCTCGCGCTTGCCGACACGACCGGGGCTATCCTTGATGAACTCAAGGATTTGTTCCTTGGACGGGAACGGGGCAACATGGGGGGGCTGTTTTGACATAGGACCAGTTTAGCTGGCGGCCTGTTCTGTGTCAGCCTTTGGCTTTGCTTTGGGCGCGGCTTTTTTCTTGGCGGGCGCTTTTTTCTTTGCCGCCGGTTTTTTAGCCGCCGTCTTTTTGACGGCAGGTTTCTTCGCAGCAGCCTTCTTCGGCGCGGCTTTCTTTTTCGCGGGCGCTTTCTTCGGCTTGGCTTTGGCGTTGATCAGCTCGATCGCTTTTTCCAGCGTCAGGTCGTCTTTGTCCAAGTCCTTGGGCAAGTTGGCGCGGTCGCGGTTGTGGGTGATGAACGGCCCCCAGCGTCCGGTCTTGAGCAAGATTGGTTTGTTGTCGTCGGGGTGTTTGCCGACTTCGACCGGCGGCTTTTTGCCACTGTCGGCGATCAGCGTCACCGCACGGTTGAGGCCGATTTCCACCGGATCGTCTTCTTTGAGCGATACAAACATGCCCGCATATTGCAGATATGGACCAAAACGCCCGATGCCGGCCTGGATCATTTGCTGATCTTCGGGGTGCGGACCGATTTTGCGCGGTAGGCTCAAAAGGCCCTGAGCACGCTCAAAGGTCAACTCGCCGGGGGCTTCGCCCTTGGGCAGCGATGAACGCTTGGGTTTAAATTTCTTGTCTTCGGGGTCTATTTCACCGCGCTGCACATAGACGCCGTAAGGGCCTTTGCGCAAGGTCACTTCCAACTTGGTTTCGGGATCGACGCCCAAAACCTTAGGGCCTTTTTCCAGCTCGGCGGCAAACGGGTCGCCATCGCCGTTTTGCGGGGTCACCAGCGGACGGGTGAAGCGGCATTCGGGATAGTTGGAACAGCCGATGAACGCGCCGAATTTGCCCAACTTGAGCGACAGTTTGCCATCGTCACAGGTCGGGCACTTACGCGGATCTGCGTCACCTTCGTTTTCAGGCTCGGGGAAAAAGTGCGGAGCGAGAACTTCGTCCAACGTGTCGAGCACTTCGCGCACGCGCAGTTCTTTGATGCCATCGACGGCGGCGGAAAAATTGCGCCAGAACTCATCGAGCACGGTTTTCCACTTGATCCGTCCACCGGAAATATCGTCGAGCTTTTCTTCCAAATCGGCGGTGAAGCCGTATTCCACATAGCGCTCAAAGAAGCTTTGCAGGAACGTGGTGACCAAGCGGCCGCGGTCTTCGGGGAAGAACCGGCGTTTGTCCAACGTCACGTAGTTGCGGTCTTGCAGCACCGAAATGATCGATGCGTAGGTCGATGGCCGACCAATGCCCAATTCTTCGAGCTTTTTGACCAAGCTGGCTTCGGTGAAGCGCGGCGGCGGCTGGGTGAAATGCTGTTCGGGCAGGACTTCGTTGAGCTTCAGCGCTTGGCCTTCGGTCATGTCCGGCAAGATGCGTTCGTCGTCATCCCCCTTTGCGGCGTCTTCGTCGCGGCCTTCGGTGTACAGGCGATAAAAGCCGTCAAACGCGATCATCGATCCGGTGGCGCGCATCACCACGGCGCGTTCCGCTTGGGCGATATCGACGGCGACTTGGTCGAGCACAACCGGCTCCATCTGGCACGCGATGGTGCGCTTCCAGATCAAGTCGTAAAGCTTCATTTGATCCGCATCCAAGTGTCCGGCCATGTCTTTGGGCTTGCGGAATACGTCGGTGGGGCGGATCGCTTCGTGCGCTTCTTGGGCGTTTTTGGCTTTGGTTTTGAAAACCCGCGGCTGGCCGGGCAGATATGCCTCGCCGTAATTTTTGCCGATCAACGAACGGCATGCGTTCATTGCTTCGCCCGCCATGGTTACGCCATCGGTACGCATGTAGGTGATCAGACCGACGGTCTCGCCGCCGATGTTCACGCCTTCGTACAAACGCTGCGCCACCTGCATGGTTTTCTTGGCCGAAAAGTGCAGCTTGCGCGACGCGTCTTGCTGCAATGTCGAGGTGGTGAACGGCGGCGGCGGGTTGCGGCGGCTTTGTTTCTTTTCGATGGTGGCGACCGAAAACGGACCACTTTCGATGGCGGCTTGGGCGCGCTTGGCGTCAGCCTCGGTCTTGAGGCTCATCTTGTCGAGCTTATCGCCGTTCAAGATGGTCAGGTTGGCGTTGACCATAATGCCCGAGCCGGTGTCGAACGCGCCTTGCACGGACCAGTATTCTTGCGGATTGAAGGCTTCAATCGCGGTTTCGCGTTCGCACAACAGTTTCAGGGCGACCGACTGCACGCGACCGGCGGAGCGCGAACCGGGCAGTTTGCGCCACAAAACCGGGCTGAGCGTAAAGCCGACCAAATAATCCAATGCCCGGCGCGCCATGTAGGCATCGACCAGTTCATTGTCCAACTCGCGCGGTTTGGAGAAGGCCTCTTGAATGGCGGTCTTGGTGATCTCGTTAAAGACCACGCGCTTGACCTCTTTGCCTTTGAGCAGCTTTTTCTTTTCCAGAACTTCGCGCACGTGCCAGGCGATGGCTTCACCTTCACGATCCGGATCAGTCGCGAGGTACAAACCGTCCGCGCCCTTCATGGCGTCGGCGATTTCCTTAACTTGTTTGGCGGAGCGGGCGTCGATCTCCCAGTCCATGGCGAAGTCTTCATCCGGACGCACCGATCCGTCCTTCGACGGCAGGTCGCGGATGTGGCCATAACTGGCGAGCACCTTGTAATCAGCGCCAAGGTATTTGTTGATGGTTTTTGCCTTTGCGGGCGATTCTACGACGACGACGTGCATGCAGCCTCGAGCCAAATTTTCATGTACTTATATAAGTGACACCCGGTTTCCAGGATGGCGCTCCAGCCGTCCCGCGAGCTCCAATTCCAGAAGCACCAGCGAAACCGCCGCAGGGGAGAATTGGCAGTTACGGACCAGTTCGTCAACTGTAACCGGAGCGGGTGAGAGCATTTCTTGCACTTCGGCGCGCGCTTTTTGGATCTCGCCATCATCCGGCATGGCCGATGCTTTTTGATGAAAATTCAATGGCTTGGGCTCTGAAAGCGGGCTCGATAAAATGGGTCTGAGGACGTCTAAAACATCTTCTGCATTTTGTGTGAGGTTTGCGCCGTCTTTGAGCAATTTGTTGCATCCCGACGCCCGTGGGTCGCTTGGCGCGCCCGGAACGGCGAACACTTCACGGCCCTGTTCCAAGGCCATGCGCGCGGTGATCAGAGATCCCGATTTGAGCGACGCCTCGACCACCACCGTGCCGCGCGCCAGGCCCGAAATGATGCGGTTGCGCCGCGGGAAATGGCGCGCTTGCGGTTTGGTGCCCAAGGGGACTTCGGAAATGATCGCGCCGCGTTCTTTCAGTTCAGCGTAAAGCGCCTCGTTTTCGCGCGGATAAATCACGTTCACGCCACCGCCCAGCACCGCCACGGTGCCGCTCGCCATCGCCCCTTGGTGTGCGGCGGCGTCCAGTCCACGCGCCATGCCCGACGCGATCAACAACCCCGCCGCACCCAGGTCTGCGGCGATCTTGCGGGCGAAATTTTTACCGTTCAAAGACGCGTTGCGTGCGCCAACGATGGCGATGGTGCGCTTTTTCAACAGATGACTGTGGCCCAGCACGCTGAGCACCGGCGGCGCGTCTTCGACTTGCGACAGCAGCGGCGGGAAGTCGCTATCGGTGCGCAATACGATCTTGCCGCCGATTTTCTCCAGCCCCTCAATTTCACGTTCCACTTCGGCCTTGGGATGGGCCTTAAACGCCTTCGCCCCACCACGCTTGGCCATGTCCGGCAAAGCATCCAACGCCGCGCGCGCCGTGCCGAAGCGTTCCATCAGCTTATAAAATGTGATGGGGCCAACGTTCTCGCTACGGATCAAGCGCAACCAGTCGAGCGTTTCGGTCTTCGGTGGTGTCATGTTTTGACTCTCTCTCTATGGGCGAGAGGGTGCGCAATTATTGCAGTGGGGTCAAGAGCGGGGTGGTTGTGGAGTTAGTCTTCTGCTTCGACAGTTACGATACCATTCGGTATCACGATGTAAGCCCCAAATTTAATAAATGTAGAAAATGTAAGTGCGGAAGTTATAGCCAGAACAATTAATGACAGGCCCCAGTGAACAGGAGGAAAAAAGACGTGATAAACTGTAAGGCAGGCAGTGATTAATACTTGGCCAAATCCAACTGCCATAGTTAACTTTTGGTCAACAGAGTTTATTTTAGAAACAGCGGATTTCCCGTCAACAGTAAGCGAAGTCATGGCGAAATGATTAGCTTCAAGATTATAGAAATTCAAACCAAGACATAACATAGCCCTTAGCTGCGCTTCTGCTTCGTTGTACCTGTCATGGAAGTAGTTGTGAATTATTGAGGTATAGGATTCTGATAATATTTTGCTATTCCCCCATCCCCATGAAAAATAGAAGAAAAGCAGGGTGAATGCGTCAGAAAATTTTGATAATTCATTTATTTTAATTGAGAAAAGTGTAATCCCAGCACTTCCTCCAAATGTACATATCATCAACGCGAGGAAAGAAGTTACAGCCAGCTTGCCCCTGCGAGATCCCGACAAAAGCAGTTTTTCACGCTCAGGCAGCAACCGTTCAATTTCTGTGCCTGTAAGTAACTTGGTTTTGTTTTTTTCATCTAGAAATTTGAGGGCAACGTAGGGCCTGTCTATAATTCTATTCCTGTTTTGAAACAGAAATTTTTCAGCATTCTCATTCATCCCTGACAGCAAATTTGCCAAGAACTGATATGTGGTTATAATTTTTTTTGGGAACGTCACTTAGACTTTCGTCCAATCTTCGTTTCTTCGCCTTTGAGCAACCGGCGGATGTTTTCGTGGTGTCTGATCCAGGCCAATGTCGCCAACAGGCCCGCAAGGATCGCGTGTTGCGGGGTAGCGAAATACCAGGCGTAGGCGGGTGCTGCGGCGAGCGCGATCAGCGCGGCGAGGGAGCTGTAGCGAAAGATTGCTGCCGTGGCGATCCAGGTGCCAATGGCGGCCAAGCCCACCGGCCAAGCGGTGGCGAGCAGCACGCCGAGTGTGGTGGCGACGCCTTTGCCGCCTTTGAATTTCAGCCAGATGGGAAAGTTGTGGCCCATCACCGCCCAAAAGCCCGCCGCCAAGCCCGCGAACGGGTCCATGGTCAGCAGATAGGTGATGCCCACCGCGATCGCGCCTTTGCCGGAATCGAGCAATAGGGTCAGCAGGGCGGCGAACTTGTTGCCGGTGCGCAGGACGTTGGTGGCGCCGATGTTGCCCGAACCGATCTGGCGCAAATCGCCGAGGCCGAACAAACGTGCGATGACGATGCCGAACGGCACCGCGCCGAGCAGGTATCCACCCAATCCGGCCAGTGCGTGAATGAGGAATGTTTCGTTCATGAATTAGGTGTCCAAATCGAAGACCAAGCGGCCATCGATCACGGTTTTAAGCACGCGGCCCTGCATCGGGCGACCGTCGAAGGGGGTGTTTTTGGCTTTGGAGTGCAGCTCACGTGCATCGACTTTCCAACCGCGATCCGGATCGAAGACGATAAAGTCGGCGGCGGCCCCTGCGCTGAGGTGACCGGCGGGCAGGCCCAAAAGGTCAGCGGGCTGGCTGGTGATCAGGCTCAAGCCTTGCAACAAACTGAGGTGACCGTTGTGCACCAGCTCCAAGGTGGTGGCGAGCAGCGTTTCCATGCCCAACCCGCCATAGGCGGCGTCGGCGAACGGCAGGCGCTTCATGTCTTCGCTTTTGGGTGTGTGATCGGACGCAATGGCGTCGATGGCGCCGTCTTGCAGGCCTTGGATGATGGCCTCACGGTCGGCTTCCGAACGCAGCGGCGGCGACAGCTTGGCGAAGGTACGGTAATCGCCCACCGCCGTTTCGTTGAGCGCAAAATAGGGCGGCGCGGTGTCGCATGTCACGTTGAGGCCACGGTCTTTGGCGGCGCGGATCAAATCCAGGCTTTTGGCGGTGGACACGTGGGCGAAGTGCAAGCGCCCGCCGGTCATTTCCGCCAAGCGCAAATCGCGCTCGATGATGATCAGTTCGGCTTCGATGGGGATGCCGGTGAGGCCGAGACGCGTGGCGGTCTCGCCTTCGTTCATCACGCCTTCTTCGGCCAAGGTCGGTTCTTCAGGGTGTTGCACCAGCATCAAGTCAAAGGTTGCGGCGTATGACAGCGCTTGGGCCATGGTGCGGGTGTTGGCGACCGCTTTGG
>Ga0316203_1001672_pt1 | contig 14533 bp, 12 predicted proteins | sample 6monrhotite_MG_FD_204940 | JGI IMG/M metagenome (GOLD analysis project Ga0316203, IMG submission 204940) | Microbial mat bacterial communities from mineral coupon in-situ incubated in ocean water Damariscotta River, Maine, United States -... | ecosystem: Environmental > Aquatic > Marine >... | reverse complement strand
TTGAAAAAGTGTCACTCTTTGTTGCTTAATGTGCATTTGGAACAACCAAACATTACATTAAGCGCCTCGATTGCCATCTTTTTCAAGTGCAACAGAGCTATAAACTGAAAGATCAACAGACCCTAATCTAATGTGTCGATAATAGTGCTGATTTTTGTGCGCTTTTGTAACCAACGAACTGCCCACATATCCACTAAACCAACCCAAAGTCGCCCCCACATATTGTATTTAGAAACGCCTGCTTGACGATCACGATGGTCAACTTCAAGTACCACTATTTTGCCTTCTAAACGTTTGATTAATGCGGGAATGTAACGGTGCATGTGATCAAAATAAGGTAGCTGTAAAAAGGTATCTCGTGGAAATATTTTTAAACCGCAACCTGTATCAGGAGTGCCATCATCTAAAATACTGCCGCGTACTTTATTGGCTATACGCGATTGCAAGCGATACCAAGCAGTGTCTTTACGGTTTTTACGGTAGCCTGTAATACAAAAATGAGATCCAAAAGGAAACTGTTCTGCTTTTTCAAACATCGCGGGGATATTAATGGGATTATTTTGACCATCGGCGTCTAAGGTTATAATTAATTCACCTTTGGCTGCCTTTATTCCATCATAAATGGCAGTACTTTGACCGACACTTTCTTTGTGTTTTAATGCGCGAAGGGCTGGAAAGCCATTGTTTTTTAAACGGGCAATTTCTTCATAGGTACCATCGGTACTGCCATCATCAACATATATAATTTCAAAATCTGATAAGTTGGTTAAAGCAGTATAAATTTCTTCAACAAGCGGTTTTATATTTGCAAACTCGTCTTTAGCTGGGATAACAACAGAGATCATCTTGGTTAATTTTCCAAAAGGTAGAACATGCGTTCAAAAATTTTTTGCTAGTATACCAAATTAATGAATTGTGAGGGAAATAGCTTTTTAAACAAATCATACATTCACTATTTCTCATTGGTTAAGGTAAGTTCAAGCACACCATTTACATGAATTATTATCAAACAACCTTCATATTACGCAACCGTTACACCTTGTTAACTGTTCAACCAGATTGACTTTTTTTCATCATATTTCATTCATATTTCATTCATTTTTGTGTACTAAATTTGTCACAAAGTCTGAATAGACTAGCGCGCAGTAAAACTCTCGATAAAAATTTTAAATTATGGAATTAAACATGAAATCTAATTTGTCTCTTAGTGTTTTAGCACTAGCAATATCTTTGTCTTTATCTCAAGGGGTTCTAGCAAACGAACTCAATACTGGTAATGGTGATACTACAAAGGTTGACCAAACGAAAGATCAACAATCTATGGAAGAAGTGTCTGTTGTCGCCAAAAAATTATCACATGCTAATAATGTGATTGATCAAGCCATGATCCAACAACAAAGTTCGATGAGCAGTGTGTTGGCGGTAATGGATAACTTGCCTGGTATTAGTATTAACGAAGGCGATGCCTTTGGTGGTGATGATTGGTCAAGTTCTATTACCATGCGTGGTTTTAGTATTGATGGAAATCAACAACAATTGGGGATGACTATTGATGGCATTCCTAATGGTGGTTCAAATTACGGTGGTGGCGCTAAAGCTAATCGTTATTTAGATAGTGAAAATATGGCGACTGTTGAAGTCGCACAAGGAACATCAGATATATCATCAGCTTCATTAGAAGCATTGGGCGGTACGTTTAATTTTGTTAGTGCTGATCCTTCACAAAATCAAGAAACTACTTTTGCTTATACCACGGGTGATTACAATGCTAGTCGTTATTTTTTACGTTATCAAACAGGTGAAATTTTTAATAATACTTTAGCGTATGTTAGTTATTCACAAACGTCGAATAAGCGTTGGATTGGTTCAGGCTCTAATGGTGGCAAAAAAAATCAACATGTAGAAGCTAAATTTGTATCAGACTTAGGAAAATTATCATTAACGGGTCGTCTTTCTTATGATGATGTTGACGAGAAAAATTATAACAGTGTAAGTATTGAGCAATTTAATCAGACACCTGATTGGGATCAATTAACGTGGAATTGGACTGGTATTCCTCATTTAGATCAAATGTTTGCTGAAGGGTGGGGAACTTTACGTAAAAACACGTTAGGTTACTTACGTTTTCAATATGATATATCAGCCACATCATCTTTTTCAATTTCACCTTATATTCATCACAATTCAGGTCGTGGTGATTGGATCCCGCCTTATTTAGTAACTGCCGTTGACGCAAATGGAGATGCAACATCACAAGGTGGTACGTTCACAGGAAGATATGGTTTTACGGATCAAAATGGTGACCCTTTATCACCAGCAGAAGGGTGTACGGCGAGTTATGATTGGCCATGGAGTTCAGGACCAGCTTTACATCCTGCTTGTTATGGAGCCGATGCTAATCCAGTAATGTCATATCGTCATACCCATTATAAAAAAGATCGCAGTGGTTTAACGGCGGAATATCAATTAGCACTTGGGGTAAATGATATTAAAGCGGGTGTGTGGCTCGAACATAATATTCGCAAAGAATCGCGCGATTGGCATAAAGTGATAGATGCAAAAGTTTATTTGAATTACGACCATACTCCATATTGGACACAATATAGTAATAAATTTACAACAGATACGTTCAAGTGGTATTTACAAGATACGGTTACTGTGGGTGATTTAACGCTAAATGCAGGTGTTCAACAATATTTAGTTGATCTTAAAAAATATAATATTTTTGCTAAACAAGTTGAAGGCAAAGTAAATAGTGATTCTAACGTGCTGTTTAGTGTGGGTGGTTTATATCAAGTAAATGAAAACCTTGAAATATTTAGTGGCTATAGTGAAAATTTTGCTGCTATAAAAGATGGTGTTCTTGAACGTGATGCATCAGCATTGAGTGATATTAAACCTGAAACTGCGAAAAACACCGATTTAGGTTTACGTTTTCATAATGATAAATTAAACCTGTCAGCCACGTTATATTCAATTAAGTTTAACAATCGTATTACCTTTATTGCACCGGGAAGTGATGTTTCTGGTATCGATTATACTATCGGAACTAATGGTACATACCTTAATGTGGGTGGTATTGAATCGAAAGGTTTAGAGCTTAGTGCAGGTTATAAAGTGAATGACAGTTGGAGTATTTATTCTTCATATACCAATAACAATTCTACTTATGTAGGTAATGCGCCTGGTTATACCTCGGGTGATAAAGTGATTGACTCGGTTGATGATATGTTTGTGTTATCAACTGAATATTTTAGTGGCGATTTACATTTTGGTTTGTCAGGTAAATATACTGGTAACCGCGGTGATGCAAAAAGCTACACGGTTGCTGATTTTAATGCAGGATATTACAAAGCGTTAAATAATGGCTTATTCAGTTCAATAGAATTGGCTTTTGTTGTAACTAACCTTTTAGATCAACGTTATTTATCTACAGGTACAGGTAATGGTAATACCTTCTTTATTGGTGCAGCGAGAACGGCAGCATTAACTTTCACAGCTAATTTTTAAAATCAAACGACGTTAGCTTTAGCAAGTATCAGGCGATAAATATTGTCTGATACTTTTTTGTTTGTTTTATTTAATTTTTAGAGATCAATTATGTATAAATATATTGTTTTTTTACTACTTATAATCAGTACTCATAGTGCAATAGCAGCAAAAAATTTGGTGGTAGTCACCGTTGATGGCTTACGTTGGCAGGAAGTTTTTAGAGGAGCCGATTTAGCTTTAATTAACAATAAAAAATTTGTTGAAGATAGTGCCTTATTAAAATCAAAATACTGGCGAGAAGATAAATTAAAAAGCCGAGCGCTATTAATGCCATTTTTTTGGAATACTATGGTTAAGCAAGGTGTTGTTATTGGTGATCGTGATATTGGTTCAAAAATGTCGGTTGCTAATAATTGGCATTTTTCCTACCCTGGTTACAGTGAAATTTTTACGGGTATTGCGGATAATAGTATAAACAGCAATAAAAAAGTGCCCAATAAACAAATTTCATTCTTAGAATGGCTGAACCAAAAACCGAGTTATGACAACAAGGTTGCCGCATTTGGTGGTTGGGATGTATTTCCTTATATTTTTAATACCGAACGTAGCCATTTATATGTAAACGCAGGCTTTATGCCATTGTCTGAGCCAAATTTATCAGCAGAAATGAAACTACTTAATCAACTGCAAAACGAAGTACCGAGCCCTTGGCATAATGTACGTTTTGACAGCTTTACTTATCGTTTTGCTAAAAACTACCTACTTAAACATAAACCACGTTTACTGAGTATTTCATTTGGTGAAACCGATGATTTTGCTCACGATGGACATTATGATCAATATATAAAATCGACCCACCGAACGGATGCTTTTATTGCGGATCTTTGGCATACCATTCAAACCACAAAAGGCTATAAAAACAATACAGTACTGTTAATTACTACCGACCACGGTCGAGGCAGCACGGCTGACGACTGGCAACACCACGCATCGAAGTTAGCAACGCAAACGTATATGAAAAATCTCAATAAATTTGCTAATGGAATCGTTGGTTCAGAAAATATTTGGTTTGCGGCCATTGGTACCGGTATTAAAGCCCAAGGTGAAATTGTACCCAAAACTGAAATTAAGCAGAAACAAATAGCGGCGACCGCGTTAACTTTATTAAACGAAAATCCTAATGAGTTTAACCCTAAAGCAGGGACTCCAATTATCGAGGTATTAAGATGATAAAATTATTTGAACTTCAACGCGTGATTTTGATGAGTGCGTTTTTTTCTATACTTTCAGCAAATAGCTTTGCTAGTAGTACTAATATTGAGTCGAAACGATTATTTACTGCGCCGCAAAAAATATTATTTGGTTCATGCATGCATCAAGATAAAAAAATGCCAATATTTGATGCGATAAACAAAGAACAGAGTACTGATTTATTTGTTTTTCTTGGTGACAATATTTATGGCGATACTGAAGACATGACCGTAATGGCTAATGAATATAAAAAGTTAAGTCAGCATCATGGCTTTCAAACGCTAATGGCTAACACCCCAAGCATTGCGATTTGGGATGATCATGATTTTGGTATTAATGATGGTGGTGCTGAATATCCACAAAAAGAAGCTTCAAGAAAATTAATGTTAGATTTTTGGCATGAACCGAAAAATTCAGCAAGGTATAGCCGTAAAGACGGTATTTATACTGCTTATATGTACGGTGATAAAGATCATAAAGTGCAAGTGATCATGCCCGATCTTCGTTGGAACAGACAACCTATAAGTCATGTAACCAAAGAACAATATCAAAACGATCGTAAGCCTAAACAAATGGGGCCGTATTCACCTGATCCTAGTGGACAAAAATCGATGTTAGGCGACAAGCAATGGCAATGGTTAGAAAAGGAATTACAGAAACCAGCAAAGCTTAAAATCATCGCTTCAAGCCTACAATTATTACCAGATTTTACAGGATGGGAAGGTTGGGCTAATTACCCGCATGATCGCGAACGTCTTTTTGCATTGATAAAAAAATATAAAATTAATGGTGTTGTGATTATCAGTGGTGACACCCATTGGGGTGAAGTATCTGCTTTGAAAGAAGATCAGGATTATCCATTATGGGAAGTAACCAGCTCTGGTTTAACACAAGAATGGAAATATGTTAGCCCGAATAAAAATAGAGTAGGAAACCCAATTAATACGGTTAATTATGGCGAAATATTGATTGATTGGCAGTTAGAAGATCCTACTATCCAATTATCATTAAAAGATAAGCAAGGCAGTGTTTTTACTACTCAACGGGTAACGTTATCGAGTATTAGTCCTTATAATAAATAAACATACCAACGTGTATTAATAAAAAAGGGATCGTAAGATCCCTTTTTAATGTCTATTATTTTGACAATACATTTGTAATAAATAGATGCTAAAACAAGTTCAGTATGACTAAGTTATTTCCCAGTCATCCTTACTTGCCCGGCATCCTTACTTGCCCGTCATCCTGACGTAGGTCAGGATCTAGTGATTAACAAATTACCAAATTTTTACGCGTTTTTCAGGTGCTATGTACATTTTATCACCAGGTTTTACATCGAAAGCTGTGTAAAACTGAGGCATATTCGATAAGGCGCCTAAAGCACGGAATTCACCAGGTGAATGCGGGTCAGTTGCGACTTGATTACGTAAGGATTTTTCAACCTTCTTACCGCGCCAAACTTGGGCAAAGCCCATGAAAAAACGTTGATCACCGGTTAAACCATCAATAACAGGCGCTTCTTTACCATTTAATGAGGCTTTATAGGCTTTATAAGCAATAGTAACACCTGATAAATCACCAATGTTTTCACCTAATGTTAATTTACCATTCACGTTTAAATCATCAAATACTTGATAACCACTGTATTGTTCAACTAAAGCAGCAGTACGTTTGCCAAACTCAGCTAAATCGGCTTCTGTCCACCAGTTACGCATGTTACCTGTCGCATCGTATTTGCTGCCTTGGTCGTCAAAACCATGGCCCATTTCATGACCAATTACTGCGCCAATACCACCGTAATTAACAGCATCATCAGCTTTCATATTAAAGAATGGTGGTTGTAAAATAGCCGCAGGGAAAACAATTTCGTTAACGGTTGGGTTGTAATAAGCGTTAACGGTTTGAGGTGTCATACCCCATTCCCATTTGTGAATTGGGTCGCCTAATTTTTTAATCTCTTTTTGTTGGCTAACGGCACGAGAACGAAGAATGTTACCGACTAAATCGTCTGCATTAATAGTTAACGATGTGTAATCTTCCCAGCGATCTGGATAACCAATTTTAGGTGTAAATGCCGCTAATTTTTCATGTGCCGCTTTTTTAGTGTCGCTCGACATCCAAGTTAAATCGTCAATACTGTTACCGTATGCGCCACGCAAATTTTCAACTAATTGGCTCATGCGTGCTTTAGCATCAGGCGTAAAGTAATTTTTAACATAAACTTTACCAATCACTTCACCTAAATTACCGTTAACAACACTAACACCGCGCTTCCAACGAGGGCGTTGCTCTTCACGTCCACTTAATTGTCTTGAGAAAAAATCAAAATTTTCATTGTCAAGATCCGCGGTTAGGTAACCTGCAAACGAGCTTAATGTGTGGAAAGTTAAATAAGTTTGCCAATCTTCAAGTGACGTGTCAGCAAAAATTTTACCAAAACCCTCAACAAAATCAGGTTGATTAATAATGATATCTTTTTGTGCGCTAACACCTATAGCGGCTAAAAAACCATCCCAATCGAAAGCATCAGTTAAGGTGTTTAATTTATCGGTAGCAAATTTATTGTAACGCTTTTCACTGTCGCGAGTTTGTACACGAGTCCAATGGTAGCCAGCCAGTTTAGTTTCTATATCCATAACTGTTTTAGCGGCTTGTTCACCATTTTTGAAGCCCGCAATATTGAACATTTTGGCAATATGCTTAACATAGCCATCACGCAAAGTAGCAAAACGTTCAGCTTCATTAAAATAATAATCTTTGTCTGGTAAGCCTAAACCACTTTGCCAAATATGTGTGGCATAACGGCTTGAATCTTTTGCATCAACACTGATATAAAAAGCTAATGGGCTACCAACACCAGTCGCTTGAGCTTTACCCATGTAAGCCGCTAAATCGTGTTTGTTTTTTAAATTATTGATATCTGAAAACATTGAAGCGATAGGGGTGATGCCTAAACTATTTAATTTTTCAGTATTCATGTAAGAGTGGAATAAATCAGCCACTTTTTGTTCGTCTGTACCTGTTTTTAAATCTTTAGCTGCGGCTAGTTTTTCAATAATTGATTTAACATCGCTATCGGCTTTATCGCGCAAATCATAAAAAGAGCCAATAGATGTTTTATCACTTGGAATTTCATGTGTTTTTAACCAACCACCATTAATATAACGGTAAAAATTATCTTGAGGACGAACTGTTTTATCCATATTGGTCATTGTAATACCAGAGGCTAAAGCTGGTTTTGCGGTATTTTCTGACGCTGCTGAAGGAGTTTTTACGTTGGCTTCATTGTTGGCTTTATGGTCGTTACAACCAGAAAGCAATAACAATGATGAACAAACGGCTGTAGCTATGATCGTTTTCATTGTGATACCTAGTTTTGTTTTAATGGTTTTTTAATGGCTATGTTCCCTTTAGTTGTTGCTAAATTTATAATTGTTTGATTTTAAATTACTTTGTAGGTCGCTGCTTGCCGCGACAAGTTAAGCTTATTATGCTTTGTTGTGCCTCGTTTCACTCGTGACAACCTACAATAAATTTTATTTAGCAACAGTTGTGTACAACATAGCCTTTTTAATTATAAGAATTAATTTTTATTAACCGACAGATACTACGAGTTATTCCGACTAATTTCTAGTAGAGGACATAATTATTTACATTTTTGCAAAGTTTGTTTGTATTTATATTTTTACGCGAGGTTTTGAGTGTAAAGAAGTAGATCGAATTTTTGCTTAAATATTGAAATCTTTGTTATTGTGTTGTGCTAAAAATAGGTTAATAGCACATTCACACATTTCCTCAATATTATTTGCATCAGCGTAAATGCCATCAATTAACAATCTCGCTAGGCCGTGCAAGGTTGCCCAGGTAACTTGTGCCACTCTTAAAGTGTTTTCTTGGTTATTTAGTAAACCTTGCTGTTGCCAAAGTTTAGTCATATCTAATTGGTATTGAAAACTTGGATAAGCGACATCTTTTAATGCTTGTGAGCTTGTATTGTTTTTCCATAACGTACTCCCAAACATTAACTCATAAAGAGAAGGATTATCGGTTGCAAAATTTACGTAGGCATGAACGAAACGCTGATATTTTTGACGAGCAGTTATCGTTTCATCATTAAAAATTTGCTCAGATTTTTTTTGCCATGCTTTAAAGCCTTGTGCCGCAATTGCAGAAAGTAAATCATTTTTATCTTTAAAATGATGATAAGCAGCGGTACGAGAAACGCCTACTTGCTCCGCTAATTTACGTAAAGATAATTTCTCCACGCCTAATTCGTTGATCATAGCGGTTGCCGCAGTGATTAAACTGCTTTGTAAGTCACCATGATGATAACGCACTTTTGTTGGCAAAACTTTTGAGTCCATCGTTTTACTCATTTTTATAAGTTTAATATCATGCGTATAATTTTATAGTTCTATAAGGTTTTTCTATGTGGTACAGCAACATTAGAAAAAATAATCCCCGCAACTAATGACATAAAAATAAGAAAGGCTTGCGAGCCAATATTAGTGGAATTGCCAACCAACATATCGTGACCTGAAACAAAGTCATTTAAGCCAATGTACACTTTACTACCTGGCACCAGAACAACTAAACCAAGCAAGCGCACTATACTTGAAGGTAAATTCATAATGCGTGAAAATAAATTACTGTATATGCCTAGCGCAAATGCGCCAACAAAAGCCCCTAAGGCGATCCCTAAATAGGTGCTTGCCCACACGCTAACCGCATAAGCGATATAACCTGCGATAATCCCCCAAGGTGCATCTTTTTTTCGTGCTTTAAATAAAATAACTAAGCTAATTGACAATGTTGTTACAGCAATCCAAGCGGTCCACGATGGCGTGTTTATTGACGGTACAAAATCAACTTTCCCCCAGATTAATTCACCTAAAGCCATGCCTAAAACGGCACCAAAATAGAGCTTAAATAACACCATCACACCATCCATAATACGTGCCGTACCTGAGATTAAATGGCGTGCAGCAAGTTCTGATAAACCAACGGTTAGTGATAAGCCCGGTATAAAGGCAATAATGCTTGATAGAATAACCATTGGCATGTTAATGGTGGGATCTATTAACGCAATGGCGGATGCGCATAAAGACGTGGTTAATGCGGCAATAGGCTCTAACATTTCGGTAACGCGACGTGATTTTTCTGCCCATGCCACAAAACCAAACGCAACAAGGCCAAGCAGTGTTGACCAAATAACATCATTCCAACTGGTTCGCATTAGCATGGCAAAAGCGCCACTTGAAGCACCAAAGGCTAAAAAAGTAAGGAAGGCACCATAGGGCGGTGGCTTGTTAGCAATTTCATCTAATCGTTTAATTGATTCTTCAAGAGTACGTTCGCCAGAAATTAATTCATCAACTAATTCATCAATACGTGCCAATGAACCTAAATCTATTTCTCCTGGTGTTACTCGCACCAAATGATTAAATTGTTGCTCATCATCTTCATCAGACAAAATAAAGGTAAGTGACGTCGGTGCAATAATAAACGAAGCGCGTAATTGTAAAAAATTGGCAATGTTAAGTAAGTTATCTTCTAGACGGTATGACGTAGTACCTAGCTTATGCAAAGCCTTACCTAATCGAATAATAAAACGGCGTTTTTGATAAAAATTATCAGATTGTGTCATAGAAGGCTTGTTCCAAAATAGTCTGTGCTCTAGTCTATGGTAATCTCTATTAAAATATCAAACAAAAAATTATGACATTACTTATAATATTACTCATTGTTTTTGCCGCTGTAGCGTTAATGGTTATTTTAGGTGAAAAATTTGGTAAACCTATAGATAACGAACAACAACGTAAATATGGGAAAATCATTCCTATTTTAGTGTTCGTGTTGTTAATAGGTTCGATGATCAAAATGCTATTATAGGCATGGCAGAAGTTTTAAATTTTAGTTTTGTTTTAGAAAAGGTTTTCTCATGTTTTCAATTCCACAAGTTGATATAAAACACCAAGTTTCAGAACAAGAATGGCAAACTCGCGTTGAACTCGCCGCTTGTTATCGTTTAGTCGCCATACATGGTTGGGATGATTTAATTCACACCCATATTTCGGCTAGAATACCTGAAACTGAACACTTACTTATTAATGCTTTTGGTTTGGCATTTGAAGAAATTACTGCCTCAAATTTAGTGAAAATTGATATAAACGGCAATATTATTGATGAAAATTGTCCGTTTGAGATTAACCCCGCAGGTTTTACAATTCATAGTGCAGTTCACCAAGCACGGCATGAAGATCAATGTGTTTTCCATCTACACACTAACGAACTGATTGCAGTGGCTAGCTTAAAAGCAGGATTATTACCATTAAGCCAATATTCAATGTTCGCTCTGGCCTCGATAAGCTATCACGATTATGAAGGTTTAGCGGTAAATGAAGACGAAAAAGCGCGTTTGCAAAATGATTTAGGTAATGCTGATTTTATGCTGCTGCGCAATCATGGCGGCTTAACTTTAGGTAAAACTATTGGTGATGCATTTATGCACATGTATGATTTAATTCGCGCTTGCCAAGTACAATTACAAATTCAAGCCACAGGGCAAGAAGCTATTTTAGTTGATCAAAGTATTATTGATGGTATTCGCGCGCAAGCAAATATTGTACATAGCGGACAAACGGGCGGGCAAAAAGCATGGCCAGCAATGATGCGTAGAGCATTTCGCGCCGATCCGTCTTTTGCGAGTTAATACTCTAGTTCAACCCCCATTATTTTAATCAGAGCAGCATCCAGTTAAGAAGAGCATCATGACCAGTAAATTAATTAACGAGTTAAAAATAACGCAAGTAGAAATATTCGATATTCATTGTCCTAAACGCATTGGCTGGAATCCTATTTTTATTCGGATATACACTAACCAAGGCATTATCGGTGTTGGTGAAGCTGGGCTTGCTTACGATTGGGGACACAGTGCCGCAGCGGCGATGCTGAAAGAAATAGCCGAGGCGATGTTAATTGGTTTTAATCCATTTAATACCGAATTGTTATGGTCACGGATGCTCCGCGAAAGCTTTTGGGGATTAGGTGGCGGACCTGTTATTTATTCAGCGATGAGTGCTATTGATACCGCGCTTTGGGATATTAAAGCGAAGCTTTTTGGCGTACCTGTTTATCAATTATTAGGCGGTAAAGTAAATGATAAATTACGTACTTATGCCAGCCAATTACAGTTTGATTGGGACAGCGAAGTAAACAAGTTAATCCAGCCAGAAGAATACGCCAAAGCCGCAGAAAAAGCCCTTGCTCAAGGCTACGATGCAGTAAAAGTTGATCCTATTGTCTATAACCAAGATGGCAGCTCGTCATTTGATCGCACTAAATTATTTACCAAGCCGCAAATGAAGCTTTTTGGTGATCGGTTACGGGCTATTCGCAGTGCAGTTGGTGAAGATGTTGATATTATTTTTGAATCACATTCATTAATGGGGGCGGCTAGCGCCATTCAAATGGGTGAAATAGTCGAAGAAGTCGGTTGTATGATGTATGAAGAACCAGTTAATTACTTAAACGCTAAAGTGCATCAAAAAGTGTCTGACAAGGTTAATGTGCCTATTGCGGGCGGTGAGCGTTTGTATCATCGTTGGGATGTACGTCCTTATTTTGAAGCGCAATCGATTGATGTATTGCAACCAGATATAGGCTTATGCGGTGGTTTTACCGAAGCGAAAAAAGTGTGTGATTATGCTGATGTTTACGATATTCGTATTCAAGCACACGTTTGTGGTGGGCCTGTGGCTACCGCGGCTTCATTACATTTAGAAACGGCTATTCCTAATTTTTTAATTCATGAACACCATACTTATGCAATAAAAGAGTGGAATCGCGAATTGTGCTTGCAAGACCCTCAACCTGTAGACGGATTTTTTCAAGTCAGTGAAGTGTCCGGTATTGGTATTGACTTAAATGATGCGATTGTTAAGAAATCTCCTCACGTATTAGTTAAGTAAACAATGAGAAAACCTGTTTTAGCAGTAAATGAGCTGAATTTAGTTGGTTATTTAAACTTGAGCTGATTGAGCCTGCCATTGATAATTAATGTTTAGCTGAACAATATTATGTTTAAATAAACAGACTAATAACCAATAGGCTCTTGTTCAAACGAACGTAATGTTATGCCAACAGACCCTAGTAAAAGTACAAAAATAAACATGATTGTGAACGGTTCTTGGCAAGATGTATTGTTAAATAGGTAGAATGATGAAACATCCATTAGAATTAAAAATAATCCCTGTAGTTCAAGTTGTTATTGCCGCTATCATTATGTTGGTTGTTGCCAAACTATTACCTGTTTCTCAAGGCTTGCTAACGGTTAAGTGGTTTATAGGAAGTATTTTTATATCCCTTGGCTTATTGTTTGGCATTGGTGGTATTGTTTCTTTTCGTTTAGCTAATACTACGGTTAATCCCACTAAACCGAAAAATGCATCATTTTTAGTGCAATCAGGAATATTTAAAATAACCCGCAATCCTATGTACGTTGGCTTAGTGTGTGTGTTAATTGCATGGGCAGCATGGTTGGGAAGTTTGTATAGTTTACCAATTATTGTGCTATTTATGCTTTATATGAGCCGTTTTCAAATATTGCCAGAAGAAAGGGCGTTAATTGAATTATTTGGCGATCAATATATTGAATATTGTTTAAAAGTTAAACGTTGGTTGTAGTAAGCTATAGTGGGTTAACAGCTTAACTGATACCAGTTTTTTGCATTTTGATACATTAATAAGTGTTGTTGATGTTGGGTTAAGCCAAGTTGAATCATCATATCTTGTTGTGCTTGCCAAAAGGCTTGGTAGTTTTTACTAAACAGACATAACGGGAAATTACTGGCAAGCATAACTCTTTGTTCGTCAAAGATGGTTAAACAATGTTGTATTATGTTTTCAACAACCAAGCTTGAATAATTTCTGTCGGCCATTTCCCAACCCGAACATTTTAATGCGCAATTTTCTATTTGGCTTAAACGTTGTAAGCCTGCTAACCATAAATCATCAATTTTATAGTTTAAGACAGGCAAACCAGCATGATTAATGATCAGTTTTAACGACGGGGTTTTTTGGGTTAGGCTAATTAGGGCATCAACGGCTAATTCGTCACTTATTGGCATTTGCACTTCAAACATTAATTGATGCTCTGCCAAAATAGCTAAGTTATGTTGAGCATTACCATCAGTTAAAATAGACGCTGCTTGCTCATCTAAAATATGGCGACAACCAACAACTGATTTATAGCTAATAAGCTTTTTTAACTGGCTACAAAATTGCTCGGTTGGCAGTAATAAATTTATAAACGCAATGCTACGAAAGGGGCGTTGGCAAGCTTGTTCTAAATAAGCGATTTCTCGCCACGGCTGTGTATTATCAAACCCTGCTTCAATATGAATAAAGCCTGTTAAGTTAAAATTATCAGTTAACGCTAAATTTTGCTCTGTAAAGCTTTTTGCAATGATCTTTTTATCTGACCAATATGGCGGCTTATCAGCTTTTAACCAATCATAATGACCTTGCTCAAGGTTAAACAAGTGAATGTGTGGATCTATTATGTGCATAGTTATTTTATATTCTTATCTTATATTATTACGCGGTTATGCATCCTATTCAGGAAGATTGAAATATTACTTTTTTATTCGTCATGCTGAACTCGTTTCCAATGCTGATCGTTTAAGGTAAAACAGGGTACTTGAACGATCTTTTCAGTGTGGCATATTAGTTTCTTTTTAAAAGAAACTAACCATGTTACGTGATGAATTATCGTATTTTTTTGACGAGT
>Ga0316203_1001656_pt1 | contig 14713 bp, 22 predicted proteins | sample 6monrhotite_MG_FD_204940 | JGI IMG/M metagenome (GOLD analysis project Ga0316203, IMG submission 204940) | Microbial mat bacterial communities from mineral coupon in-situ incubated in ocean water Damariscotta River, Maine, United States -... | ecosystem: Environmental > Aquatic > Marine >... | reverse complement strand
TGATCCCCCGGCGTGTCGCGTGCCGGCCTGGAAGTAGTCCTCATCAGCTCCGACGATGTTGAAGGGCTGGAGCTCCAGGCCAGACATGCGGCCATAGGTGGGCAACGCGACGAGCGCCCCATAGGGGGCATACAGACCCATCCCGAGGCGCGCGAAAGGATTAGCCGAAGCGGTCAAGCACTCCGGGGCCTCCACCTCAAGGAAGGAGCCCGGACCAACGAGCCCCGGCAACATGAGCGCCCCGCTCTCAAGGAACCACAGGGCATTCGACAGAAACGAGTGCTGCGGAGACGCGGGCGGGGCGGTGTGCGTCAACTGCACTTTGCCCGCCGTGGTCGCCATCGTGACGAGCCCAGCGGGGTCGTAGAGGAACGGGTTGCCCAGCGGGTGGACGTTGTCCATTCCTCCGCCCGAGATGGTCCTGTACGACCCTGCGACGGCGCCGAGGACGATAGCCGACCCATCCCCCTCGTAGACCGTGACGACTTCCCCTGGTGTGGGCTCTGGGCGGATACGTGGCATTCAGCGGTCCTGCTTTGAAGGCTGGGGGGTCATGCCCGGGAGCTTACCGCAGCGGGCCAAGCGACAACGCCCCAGCTCGGGAGCTGAGGCGTTGAAGGGGATTGGGCTGACTGGGGAGGAGGAGGACGTCAACCCCTCCCGGGCTCAGGAGGTTGCGCGCTGAGATTCCTCGGTCGAGACGGAGGCGACGAAGTCGCAGCTCGTGTCTGTGGTCATGGTGGATCGACTCTCCCGCAAGGTTTCGGCGGTTGAGGTCCAGTGTAGGCCGGCGTCGAAGACCGCAGAGCGTGCCCAGATGCGTGCCCAGATCAGCGTGGCGTCGTCGTCGTCGAGACTGGCGAGGGGGGCGACGAGCACACGGGAGGAGTCAGAGACTGCATGCCCGCCGACGCCGATGACCTGGCCGGTGTTGGCGTCGAGTCCGAAGCCCGAGTCGAATCCATCGTTCGCGTAGAACGAGAGGGAGAAGATCGGGGCGTCGTCGTCGAACTGGAGGAAGTGGGCAGCATCGAAGATGCCGGCATCGCCCACCTCCGGGGGCGAGGGCGCGAGCCCCAGGGAGAGGGTGAGCACGGAGACACACAACAGCAGAACGTGGAATCGAGAGGTCTTCATTCCGCCACGCTACCCCGCGAAGCCCCGCCGCTACAACCCATCCCTCTGGATTCCACTACCTGCGCGCAGGTATGGCCTCTATTCGATTAGGACGGCGCAAGGGGCGACCCTGTAGCACCAACGACCCTGCGACGGACGAGCGGGCCGGCTACGGCTTCTCGACGATCCACACTTCGATGTCCGAGGGCGTCACGCCGTTCCCGGTCAGAAGGACGCTGGTGGTAAGGGCCTCGTCGTCCTCGTCGTCGCACATGATCGGCCCGAACTGACGCAGGTTCCCCATCAAGGTCTCCCCCGCAGCCAGACGCAGGCTGAACGGGTTGTCGTGCGAGAACACGAAGAGCGCCACAGCGGCGGTGAACGCGACGGCGACATCGGCGCCAGCGGCGGCGAGCTGCACATACTCCACGCGCCACTGCGTGAAGCCGTCCACAGTCAACGACTCGTCGAGCTCCTTCGCGGGCTGCTCCCCGAGGTCGTTGGCGGCGGAAATGATGGTGCGGAGGGTCAGGTTCTTCGTCGGCATTGATCAGCTCCCGTTGCGCATCCGTTCGGCAATGCGCTGGACGACATCATGCACCTTTGGGTTCCACAGGTGGAGCGGGCCCTCGGTGCAGTTTGGATGGATGGGTCCCACGCACGGGCCCCACTGTTGGCGTCGGAGTCCGAAGTTCCCGTTCCCGCCGTTGCGCGTCTCCACAAAGGAGAGGCTGTACTTCTTCGGGGCATCGTTGGGGCCCCAGATCCTCCGGCAGTCGGAGCACGCGCTCGCGCTGACCAACTTGTAGACCTTGGGGTCGGCGCTGCCCGTCAACGTCAGCGACTCATCCCGGAGCCGCTCGAGCGCGCCGTGGTTGTGCGCGAAGGCCAACTCGGTCTTGGCGACCCTGTCCCAGTCGTTGCCGAGACTGGCGTTCCCCCGGACCGTGTCCTTGAGCCGTCGCGCCGTGTCTTGCCACCCCTCGTTGAGCGTCACCGAGGCGTCCATCGCGCCCCGCAGCTTGCTGTATTCCTCATGCACCAGCGCGCGGTAGACGTCATCAGACGTGCCCTGGAGCGGGCGCCGCATGAACACGAACCCCCGGCGCTGCACGTAGTCGAGGCTGGCTTTGTCCGTCGGGGAGAGGGGCACCTCCACCAGCGGGCGCAGAACGTCGGAGAGCGTGGCTGAGGGGTCCTGCACCATGCCCGAGTCGAGGCCATGCGGGTCGATGGCTCGTCCGATCCTCCACGCTGCCTCGATGTAGGAGACCTGTGGGCCATCGGGCCCGAGGATGCCAGCAGCTCGGAGCTGCGCGAGATGCGTGGGATCGCCACGGCCCGAGACACGGAGCAGGACGCCGACCTCGTGCTCGGTGAAGAGGTCGGCAAGCCTCGCCTCGTTCGCTGCCGTCAGGGGCAGGAGACGGCCCTCGCGCGCCAGTTCCATGACCTTCTCGACGAGCTCGTCCCCGAAGCTCTGCCAGTCCCGTCTAGCCTGCGCGATGAGCTTGCGCAGTCCCGGGTACCTGGCATCAGGCTCCTTTCCACCGACAGGCCGTGCTGCCTTCCGCAGCGCCTGCGCATCGAGACCCAGGTGTCCACCGAAGGCAGCGACGAGTCCGGGGAAGTCGCAGCTATCCACCCCGCCCAGGCCACGGAGGCGGAGAGCGATGCCCCCGTGGTCGTGGTCGTGGCCGAGGCTGAGTGCGACCTCGTGCGCAGCGTCCTCCACCTACCGCTCCCGGTTACTGCCGCGCTCACAGACGATCACCGACCCAGCGGCCAGCGCGGAGATCCGCAGGAACGTCCGATCGCCCGAATTCGTGAACTCGAGGCCAATCGTGTTCACCGTGATCGCGCCAAGCCCGGTGTCCTCCAACACCCAGGTGCCCGGGTTGCCGGCTGCGAGGCCGACACCGACGACGTCCTCGATGAAGCGGTAGAACTCCCAGTTGTACCCACCCCCGACTGCGGTCTTGATGACGATGTCGTAGATGACGGTGGCGTGCTCGCTGTGGTCGTGACCCTGGAGCTGGTTCACCTCCCCCGCCACTGGCGCGGCGATGTTGGCGTCGGAGTTGGGATCCTCCTGCACTGCGGAAATCTCCGGGGAGATGTACCGCTGGCCCCACAGGTTTGAACGGACCTCGGAAGTCTTCGCGTTGGGCATCTATCTCTCCTCGTAGACCGTGATGCGCGTGATGCGCGGACGGCCCTTCTGCATGGGTTCGGCCTGAGCTCCGCCCGGTGGTGGTGGTGGTGGTGGTGGCTGACCGTCTTCGGCCTCTTGCCCGTAGGGATAGGACGGCTCCTGCTCCCCAAAGTCGCCCTGAGCCTGCTCTCCGCCCATTCCGCCGAAGCCGTCCGGGGGACCCTGCTCCTCCTGTCCCTGCTCCTGCTGGGCCATGGCGTACTGGTTGACGAAGGTCGGATCCTTCGGCTGGTTCCACAGGTTCGACTCGTACTTCTGCCGGTCCTCGTCGTTGATGTCGTCGTACTCCTCGGGCGGGACCCAGAACCCCATGGGCTTGTACCCCATCTCCAAGCGCACCTCGTTACGGGTCATCGCGACGTTGCAGCGCACGTCGTGGATCCGGGCCTCTCGGTCCTCGTCCTCGGGGCCCCAGTAGAGGGACACACGGAGATCGGGATGGCAGTGAGCGGCGAACTCGGTGAGCGCGTCGGCATGGTGATCGAGGTCGCAACGGAGCCCCTCCTCCTGCGCGAGCGCGATCTCCCTGGACTGCCCCGGAGCTGACAGCGACGGCCCGCTCCCGCCGTCCCACGGCTTCGCATTGATGGTGGACGGGTGCATCCGGTAGACGCCGCAGGCCAAGGCGATCTGGAGCGACTGGAACGTCTCGTAACCCATCTCCGTGTTGGTCGCCTTGAGGTCGATCTTCTCGATGCTCCCGTCCTCGGGGAACGGCATGATCGGCGGACGCCAGGCGCGCGAGACGCCCATCGTGGCCTCCCGGAAGGTGTCCCGGAACTCGGCCAGATCCTCCTCGTGGAACCCACCGCTCACGGCGATGATGAAGTCCGAGACCATGCCCCTGGTGAAGAACGAGGCGTTGTAGTCCCACGTGTTCATGGAGGTCAGGATGATTTCGATGGCCTCCTCCACATGGGACGGGGGCCAGCCTGCATGGGCGATGTCGGTGCGGTTCTGGAACGGGTAGACGATGAGATCGCCGGGCCGGTAGATGGCCTCAAGGTTCCCGTCCCGGATGCAGCAGTATTCGGCGCCGCTGAGGTCGAACCCTTCGATCGCGAGAATGTCGGCGTAGACGGCCTCGACGTCCTCGGGCGCGTCGGCGTCGAACTTCCGTGGAGCTGACGGCGTCGATGCCCAGGCCGGATTCTTCGCTGCCCACTGCTCCAAGAAGATCATGGTGGGCCAGATGATCGCGCCGTCCACGGGACGCAGGCCGATGACCCGGTTGTCGTCGAAGCGCGAGTAGAGCTTCTCGATCACCGGGCGGTTGATGCAGAGGAGATCCTCCTCCAGCGGCACCAGCAAATCCGCCGTGGTCTTCGCGTAGCGCGGGGAGGGGCGCTCGAGCATGTTCTCGACGCGCTGGATGTACTTCTTGAAGCCCTTGGGCGGGTCAGCCGTGGCCTCGGCGTGGTCCTTGTGGTGGACGCGCCAGCCGACGTCGGTGCGCTTCCCGCTCCAGCGCCTGGACATTCTCCGGACTTGATGCGCTCGGGCGGAGTGGATCGGCCCGAGGATGGTGGAGCGTTCCCGGACGCGGCGCAGCGCCTCCACAGACAGCGTCTCGTGGCGTGAGTGCCCCTTGTTGACTCCTACGCCTCCACCCTCGCGCTGGGTGAACGTGGGCATCCCAGGGACCTGGGAGAGCGCGGCCTGGCGCACACGCTCCTCGCGCACGCGCTGGATGACCTCCTTGGGGAGCCGGATCCCGCCGTCCTCGGAGAACTCGACCCCCATGGCGATCAGCTGATCGACGGGCGAGCCCTCCGACTTCTTCGCCTTCTTCTTCTTACCGCCCATGCTTGCGCTCCTCGCGCACGAGGTTGTCGAGCCTGTAGACGGACTCGCACCCGAGACACTTGAAGTGATCGCCCGGGTTGATCTCGTGGAGTTTTCGGTTCAGCTCCTGCGCGAGACGGTAGCAGCAGGTTCGGTCGTTGACCGTGGGCTCGCCGGCCTCGTTCTGCCCGAGCAGATCGGTGCGGTTCTTCCGCTGGTTGCGACGACGACGACGACGCAGACTCCGGCCCTCGGGCGTGTCCGAGTCGAGAATGTCGAGGACATCGGCAGCAAGCGCGGCCTGCTCGTCGAGGGGCGATTGCTCCACCAGCACCAGGGTCGGACCGCCGTGGCGGGGAATGATCCCGAGCTGCTCGTCACGAGTGGAGACGGGCTCGCCCCTCAACAGGTTGTCGAGGAGGCGACTGGAGGACTCTGAGATGCGATCTGTGTACATCGGGCACATCCTAACTGCTGGGAGCTACCTGACACCGAGAGGCTTGCCCAGGCGGGCGAGAGCGGCATCGGCGTAGAGGTTGCAGTGAGCGAAGTGAGGGTCGATCCCGACGTGCACGGCGATCTCCTCTACCACGCCCATCCGGCGCTTCTCATCGCTGACGACGCGCTTCTCAAAGGCCACGCGCTGGAGATGGAGGAACCCGACGTCGCGCATGATGGGGCGACGGGTCATGCGTCCGACGCGCAGGCCAGGGGTGAGCACGACGTGCCCGCCAGAGTGCCCCGTCTGCCACGGGAGCTCCTGTATGAGCTTGTCCGGGGGCGGCGTCTCGTTGTGCCCCGAGGCCCAGCGCGAGAGCGACCACTTGAGGGCCTTGGTCCGGGAGAGCCCGACCATGTACTTGAAGCCAGCCTCTTTGGCTGCGCGCTCGCCCTTCTTCTTCGACTTGTCCTTCCAGACGACCATGGGAGATGCTGGGTTGTTGTTGGAGTCGTAGGTCGCCAGCCAGACACGGCCCTCAAACGCCTTTGCGAACCGGAGCGACTCGTTCCAGTGAGGGTTGCAGTCGGCCACACAGACGCGGACGTCGAACTCTGTCATGAGCTGCGCGGTGCGGGCCCACGGGTCATCCCCGTGACACACCTCGAGATGGACGGTGCGGGCCTTCCCGTTGGGGGCCAGCGTCTTGATCCACACGCAGTTGTAGCCGCCCATCCCATCGACACCCATCACGGTGTTCTTGAGATTGGCCTTCTTCCAGGCATGGCTCATGTTCCGGGGCCACTTCAACGACGGGTTGATCGAGGCGAGGAGATGCTCGGGGTGCACCTTCTGCCGCTCCCGGTCGATGTAGGGGAGCCCGACCATGCTGTTCCAAATCTCCTGCATATCGACGACCTTGCCGGGCCGGTCGTACTTCGCCAGGCACCGAGCTGCTGGGAAGGTGGGAGAGAGCAGCTGCGGCATTTGGTAGCTGTGGCGGTAGGCGCCGGGGTTGTGTGGCTCCCACCAGCCATCTCGCGGGTTCACGATGATGCGACCACAGCGAGGGCATAGGTAGACGGCGTCCCCGTACTTGTGCCGCTCCTTGTCGCTCATCCCGAGGTAGGGGCGCCCCGCGTGGGAGAAGGCATGCTCGACGCTGCGCTTGAGCTTCGGAGTCGCGCCGGAGAGATCCGCGATGCAGTCCGGGAAGGTCAGCGACAGCACGATCCCGTCGGGGCAGTCGCACGCGGTGTGGAAGTAGCGTTGATCCCCGTCGAGGAACAGCGCATGGATATCGGCCTCGGGGTAGTACGCCGTCGAGACGGCCATGTTCCGGGTGTGTCGCTGCGCGCTCTGGCGCTCCTGGGCTCGCTGGATATCGCCGGGGGCCATGCGGCGCACCTCGTCGAGATACAGGCCCGTCATGGGGGCGCCCTCGGTGGCGGTCTTGCCGGCGACGGACAAGAACAGGACCACCGACTCGCCCAGGTTCCGAGTCAGGACGGCGTCCTGCCCAGCTCCGTCGCGCCCAGCTCCGAGTAACGCGCCCAACTCGGGGCTGCTGCGCATGAACGGCTTGAACCGCTGCGTCGAGAACAGCCTGGGGAGATGGTAGTCCGGGAAGAAGTAGCCGAACATCTTGCCGTAGTGGACGAGCATGTCCCGCCCGATCCCGGCCATGACTCGCGCGCTCTTCCCGGTCTGCGCGCCAGCCATCAGGACGATGTCGTCCCAGTCGTCCTCGTACACCGGCACGAGATGCTGGTACTCATCCCAGTCGAACCGGGTGCCGTCCAGCGAGAGCCCGTAGGTGTCCACGAACTCCTTGGTGTTCTCGCACGGGTCCAGCGGCGAGGGGATCGTCCCCCCGCTCGCGCCCATGCCGATGGCCCGGAGCATCCCCGCAGCCAGGGCCTCCCCTACGGCTCCACCATCGAGCCCGACGGACACGGCTACCTCTTCTTCGCTGTGGCCGCTTCGACGTCCCGAGCCATCGACGTGGCCGTGGCGGCGGCGATGCGAGTGAGCCGGGTGTGCAGCTCGTCGCGCTGATCCACCGGGACGAGCTCATGGCAGGCAGCGAACACGCGAGCGGTGAAGTCGTCCATCTGGGGCAGGATCACGCCGAGTAGCACCTTCGCCAGCGACTGGAGGCGGATCGTGTTGCTCTGGAGGCTCCCGACCTTGGCGTGGGCCCCCACCAGGGCAATGACGCGATCGAATTGCACGGTCTGGAGCGAGTCCATGAGCTTCCGCTCAAACTGGTCATCCATCGCGAGCCCGGCCTCCCTCAAGGAGATGATCATCGCGGTGGCGTCGAGGTCGTCGATCGCCAGCGGGCGAGCTGCATCGAGCAAGCCGAGCATCGAGGCGATCGTGCCCTTCATATCGAGGACACGGGGATCGTCGGTCTGCACCGTCCCCTGGACTCGGAGCTGCGCGCCGGTCGGCACAGTCACAGGGGAGTGCGCGGCCAAGAACTTCGCCGGAGAGACGCCGCCGTGCATCCTGCATCGGGCCTGGCCTCGGGACGGGATCGAGAAGCACGGAGCGCCCTTGCGGGTCTTGGCTCCACAGCATGGGGCGTTGTCCCACGGACGAATGAGCCCAGACTTCGGCCATTCGCCGTCGTCGCGCCAGACGATCTCCCAGTCCTGATTGCGGACCGTCTTCTTGTAGACGCGGCGCCGTCCCTTAGGCATCAGGGGCCTCCAGCACCGTGAGCCACTCCTGGCGGTCCGGGCGCTCTCTCTGGTCGGTCTGAACCGACACCTTGTGGTGGGTCTCCCCCCTGCCGATGACGACGGGCTCAGACTCAGAGATCAACACCTTCGCTCCGGCGACGTGCCACGCCGTGCCCAGCTCGACGACGTCGGACCGGCTCAGGTTGTACTCGTAGCCAGTGCCCTCGCGGTATGGAGGGTCCAGATAGACGACGGTGAGCCCGTCAACGACAACAGGGACCGCCCGCGCATCGCGCTGACTCGCCACCACCTCGCATCGTGCCAAGCCTCGAGCCACCACCGAGACTTTGGAGGCGAGCGTCGGGGGGTTCAATCGAGCGGTAAACCCGAGCTTCACCGCAGCCGGGGACAGGCGGGCGTATCCGTGCGTCTTCCATCTCCCATCTCGCACCACCACGGGCTTCCCCATGACCGAGCCGGCCTGGAGCGCGACCCACACCGCAGAGCGCCGCACAGGGCACACCGGCACGGGAGCGGATGCCAGAGCCCTCCACTGCTCCTCTCCGGGCTCCATGGAGGCGATTACCTCGACGACCTCCGCCCATCGTGGAGATGCGAGCACTCCCCACACCTCTCCGAACTGCCCCAGGTCATTGAGCACCAGCGTCCGCACCCCCTGCCCCTCTGCCAGTCCTGCGAGGCTCAGGATCCGCGCAGCGTCCCGCGACTTGCCCCCCAGGTAGGTCGTGAACACCCGATCGGCCCGGGGCTTGCCGAGGGCCGCAGCGAGAGCGACAGCAGCAGTCCCACAGGAGAGAGAGACGAACCTGGCGATCTTCGCCTGAGCGAAGAGGTCAGCCTGCATGGGGCACCACCACGAGCCGCTCCCGGCCCAGGAACGGCGGGGTCACCACGACGGAGTGCATGGAGCCCCAGGGCTCGTCAATCGCCTGGACCGACGTGCATCCCTCCTGCCCGCACCGCTTCCCGTAGGGATAGCCACTGCACATGGCTGGACGGGTCTCGTAGATGCCGCAGTCCCCCTCTGCCGTCAGGTTGTTGCACCGGTACCACCAGCGTTTGTGACTCGTGTGCCCGACGTACCAGCCGCCTCTCGGCATGACCTCGGAGCCGACGCACTCCAGCATCGCCTTGATGGTGCCGCCGTCCGAGACGTTCATCGTGGCGAGCCGGTCGGGCCCCACGGGCAGCGAGAGCCTGCGACAGCAGTGCCCTGTACAGCGGGCGCCCTCCGACGTCGGGAGCGCGCGCAGTCGTGCGTTGATGTTCACGGCTCCACCTCGACGACACCGCGCGCCGTCGTCACCTCCCCGAGCTGCGCGAAGAGCAGGCCAATGGCCTCATCTCGCGCCTTCCCAGGCTTCTTGGCCTCGGCGGACAGCTCACGCAGCCGGGCCTGATAGGCGTCCCGGCGTCGGAAGTGCGAGGAAGCCCAACACCAGCGCCCCCCGTGGGCCTTGTCGGCTCTGCACGGCTGGCCTGCTCCGCTCTCGCAGGCGGGGCACTTGACGAGCACCTCGGGACCACAGCGAATCCATCGACCCCGGGTCTCTGGGTCTGCGACGAAGACGTAGGGCAACGCGAGGACCCAGTTCCGGCCCGCGCGCCACGCATGGGGGGGCGCGCTCACCCTGGGGGCTCCTCGAGCACTGCGACCACCTTGCGGAGCCTCTGGGCGATGTCCACAAGCTCCTTGTAGGCGTCCAGATTCTCCACCCGCTTGAGCGGAGGCACATCGACGCCGCCGTGCCCATGACGCACCGTCATGGCTGACGTCACCACGGTGTCAGCGGCAGCGGAGAGCGCCCCGGGCACGTGCTCAGTCTTCATCGCGCGCACCGAAGTGGATGACGAAGCCGACCATCGGAATCGGGAGCACGTACAGCGCCCGGGCCTTCCGATCCCAGTAGGCCCCCACCCAGAAGTCGTACCACGCGAACAGGAAGCTCACCCGCATCTAGAGCTCCGCCAGCAACGAGACGATCTTCGGATTGGCCAGCAGTGCGGCCACGGCCTCGGCGGCGGGCATGCCCTCGGCCCATTCCTTCCCGGTGGCGAGCTTGAAGCCCTTGCGGGTCATCGGGCCGGGCTTCCCATCCACCACGCCGATCCACGCGCCCGAGAGGAGGATCAGGGCCTGTGCATGGGCCTCCATGGCGTTCCCACGCTCCCAGGTGCCGACCAGGGCGTGCCCGGCGCGCATCGTGTTCCCGTAGGCGTTCCGGTACCGGGCCCCGTCGGAGCGGTGCGCGTAGAACATCTGGCGCACACCCTCGAGCGGGCCGAAGTGGTCGAAGTGCCACGCCTCGCTCATGCCGATGATGGGCTCCCGGATGACGGGCCTCCACCCGAGCGGGCGGATGATGTCCCACAGCGCAGACAGGGCGGCGTCGGTGCCGACTCCGGTACCGGGGAAGCTCATCCAGTAGACGCCCAGGTCCATCGACAGGCCAGCGGGATGCCCCGACTCCTCAGGGTCCGCGACATAGGCCGACTTCATGCCCTGACGGAACCCGGGATCACCGATGGACGGACGGCCCGCCTGCGACCACGCCAGGTATCCACGTCGGCCAGCGGCCTGGACGCGCATGGGTCGGTAGACCTCGGTGAGACGGAGCCCGCCACCACCGGCCTCCTCCACTGCGATGTCGGCGGCGACGATGGCGCGGAGGGTGCCCGGGGTAGCGAGGTCGGACCAACCACGAGCCTCGGAGAAGGGGCGAAGGGTCTCGTAGGGCCACGCCTTCCGTGGGTTGTCGCTCATGGGCTGGTTGTTCCGCCCGTAGCTGCTGCGGAGGATGCGACCGTCCGTGGTCTTGGGCGTGATGTCGATCAGGTTCATGGTGTGCCTCAGGCGATGGCCATCTCTGGCCCGTGGATGATGTCGATGTCGAGCCCGGTGACGAGCTGGAAGGTGGCGCCGCACAGTTCACAGACCACGATGGCCTGCCCACCAATCGCACCGCCGTGTTGCGCGAGCCCCGCCGTCGTCAGCTCGATCAGAGGCTCGCGGTAGGTAGCGGCGATGTACTCGGCCAACTGGACGGACGCGGCGCGGTGGGCGCAGTCGAAGGGGATCGCGCTGGGAGCCATTCCGAGCATTACCTCCACTTCTCCATGCGGCCACGCCGCTGGACCCCGAAGTACAGCCAATGCCCATGCAGCCGGGTGTCGGATGCCCGGCGCGGGATAGGCTCGCCAGGGGCCCACTGCATCGGTGGAGCACGCCGCAGCCGCTTTGCTGCGCGCATCGTCGTCAGCGGCCTCGACCGGCGTCGGAAGTGCAGTCGCGCGACCTTCCTGGCTTGCCTGAGCCTCATGCTGGGAGGGCTCCGGTGATCACCAGCTCCCAGAGCCCATCAGGTCGCTCGCGCCATTCGCCAGCGCGCACGCTCGTCCCGTCTGGGGTCTCGCACTCGACGAAGCTGGAATCTGGGTTCGGCGCACAGTCGAAGACGACGTGCAAGTCCACCCGGGATGCCCGGAGCTTCGCGTTCTCCTCCTCGAGTAGCGCGATGCGGTGTTCCAGGGCAAGCGGAGCCCCACGGGCCTCTGCTTCCTTTGCTGCCAGTTTGGCGCGGGCGATGTTGCCGAGTCCGGTCATGCTCATTCGTCCGTCTTGTAGCGGAAGGTCGGCGTGCCGGGCCCGACGTAGCTCCCTGCCGTGTTGTAGTCGAAATGCTCCGCCGCTTCTTGGTGCGAGCATCCACTTGCATCCATGTGAGCTCGCTTGCAGAGCTCGGCGTCGTAGACGGCGATCAGTCCAGAGTCCCCCTCGCGTGGCCACTGGTCATCGACGTCCCCCGCTTCGATGAGGCCGACGATGCAGTGGTCGTACATCTCCCGTGGCTCGAGCAGCATGGCGTCGGGGTTCTCCTCACTCAGTCGGGCGACTAGTGATCGACTCCAATAGTCCCTGGCCGTGGCCGGGTCCCAGCCGATGGCCTTCCCGATGGCATCCCAGTCGGCACCGTCCGCGAGCATGCGCTCGACCGTCGGGACGTGCCCCTGCGCGTCCAGGCCGAAGGCGTAGGAGACGTTCTTAAATGCCTCCTTGATGTCGCCCTGGATGCTGGAAGCCACGGCGTACCTCTGCACCGGGCGCAGGCACGAGATCATCTCGTCCATGCCACGCTTCATGCGCCCCAACTCGGCGGCGCAGTCGGCAAGGTTCCGCACGGCTGCGTCCGCTGCCTTGTCTGCCGCCTCCAACTGGTCCACCACCTTGATGCGCTCGCCGTCGAAGAAGTCGCGCTCGTGGCATGCCTCGTCGCGCTCCTGCACGACTGCGAACACCCTGCACGCCTCCGAGTCGCCATCCCAAGAGCCCTCCCAACCGACAGGGCCGACCCCATCCAGGGCACGGCTCAGGTCGCTCAGGTGTAGCCGAAGCTCCGCCACTTGCTCCCACGCTGCGGACTCGGACGCAGCCGCACAGGCCACGGCATCCGCCACGGCCTGCTTGTCGAGAAGGTCCGTGGCCTTCCGCTTCTCCTCCGTCCTCTCCAGATAGGACTGCACGGCATGAGCCGCAGCGGTGTCGTAGGCATCCCAGCCGAGCAGCCACTGGGCTTTGAGCTTCACGACGTAAGTCTCGGGCCTGAGGACACGCGGCCACTTCCGATCCTCCCCACGCTCCCGAGCCTCAAAGCCCTGGCGCCAGGCCGAGCCCAGCCCATCGACCACGACCAGCTCGCGCAGAGCGTCGAAGACGTCGTCGTCGGAAGGGACGCCAGGGACGCCCAGGAGCATCGCCACGTGTGACTTGAAGTCGATCATTGGGCACCCCCGGTGGCGTACTCCTCCAGACGCAACAGCGCGCCCAGAGCGACCCCGATGGCGTAGCCGAGCATGTAGCGGGCGCTCATGCTCGACCTCCGCGCTTCCTCTTCCGCCACCAGTCCTCGACGGCGAGAGCGACGACGACGACGACGAAGATGGTGCAGACCACTGCTGTGACGATGTCGCCCGGGGTGACGTGCAGGACCCAGCCAGCGAGCGCCATCACGACAGCCTCCCCTCGGGATTCCTGGCCACAGCGACCAACTCGCCCCACCAGTCGGTCGTGGGCACGTGATAGGCCCACTTCGATCCCTCGGGGGAGCGCCACGGCGCCCCGCCACGGAGCTCCTCCAGATTGAGCCGACGGTTCCCGGTGCCGCATGCGACGTGGAGAACCTCTTGCAGAACGGCCACCTCGATCTTCGGCACCTCCGCGCCGGTCCAGATGTCGCCGTCGGAGCGCGCCAGTAGCGCCTGCTCACGTCCTGTGGCTCCAAGGCGGCGGATACGCGCCTCAGGGGTCTCGACGCCGCTGGCGAGGGCTGAGAGGGTCACAGACACCCCGTCGTCGAGCTGCTCAAACCACTGGGAGATGCCCCAGGTCCGGGCGCGCAGCGTCTCGATGGCTGCGAGGTCGGGACTTGCCACGAAGGGCCCGGCCAGTCCCGTCACGATCTCGGAGTCGAAGGCGATCACCGCCGAGATCCAGGGCGCGAGAAGGTCCCCGATGAGAGCTGCTGCGGTGAAGTGGGTGTTGTCGAGCATGACCGCCACCGACAGGGGCGATGCTGTGGTCTCGCCACCCTGACTGGCACCGCGTCGTGCGAGGAGGAGGTATCGAACCTGCCCGACGACGAACCCTCCCGAGTCGTCGAAGAGGGCCGCGACCACTGCGACGAGCATCCTCTTCTGGAGTCGCCCCTCTTGGGTCACGTGTGCACGGTGTGTGTGACCCATGGGGTCAGCGTCCACGACTGGATTCTCGTCACTCATTCAAGCTCCCTGCTTACTCTGTTGCACGAAAGTCTACACGTGCCGAATCTGAGCCGGTGGGACGATCCCTACTCCGGTGGGTCCATGACGCCGAGAACCATCACGTCCTCGATGCGGACAGACAGGGTCCGCTGGTCGTCGTTGACCTCCACCCACTTGGCTGCATCGGCAGTCCCTAGAGCGGTGCGCAGCGTGCTCAATGCAGCTGCTTCGATGTCGAACCTGATCACCTCGCCGGTACTCAAGTGGAGTTGCGCCTCTGTAGCCATGCTGTTCCCCCCTGGGGTTTGGTTGGCCTACAGCCTGCCTGCTAGGGCGCCTCAGAACCTGAGGGCACACTGAGGGCTACTCCCACTTCCCTGGGCGGGCGTTGTCTGCGATCACGGTGCATCGGCCAGGTGGCGGAGCTGGGTAGCTGAGACCCATCATCTTCTGCACCTCCACCCGTGGCTTCGGCTCGCACTCCCTCCCCTCGTTCGGCATCGGCTCGTAGCAGTAGCTCTCTGGGGGCTCGCACTCTCCGCGCATCGCGGCCTGGAGCTGCTCGTGATAGTCGGCGGTCATCGCTTGATGCCGATCTCAGGCCCGACCCCGAGGGACGGCTCCGGCATGACGACGGGGATCAGGCTGGGTGGCATGACCCGCAACGTGTAGGTGACGATCCCGTAGGTG
>Ga0316203_1001655_pt1 | contig 14724 bp, 14 predicted proteins | sample 6monrhotite_MG_FD_204940 | JGI IMG/M metagenome (GOLD analysis project Ga0316203, IMG submission 204940) | Microbial mat bacterial communities from mineral coupon in-situ incubated in ocean water Damariscotta River, Maine, United States -... | ecosystem: Environmental > Aquatic > Marine >... | reverse complement strand
CGATTAATCAGGCATTCTCTCCTGATTCTATTAACTCGGCTGATGATGAGTTGTCTGCTTTTAACTCGGCTATGGGAGAGTTCTTCTTATCTGGGGTTTCAGGCATTCAGCCAAAGTTCCTGGCGAAGTCTCTGGCTATGAAAAACTTAATCGTGAAGTCATATGATCCGAACGAATACCCGGCTTCAACAGTGGTTGAGCATATATGTATGGAGCTGGCTGATAAATTGGGACTTAATGTTGCTAAAACCACGCTAAGTAAACAAGGACATGTTCTTTTTGTCGAACGCTTCGATAAAGATGGTGACTCGTACGGTGATATGGAAGAAGTTTGTTCAATATTAAGCCTTGGAACATTAAAGAAATACGATGGATCATACGAAAATGTAGCAAAGGCCATAGGCAGAATTGATAGCGATTCATTACGTCCACTATTTAAGCAAATTGTTTTTCATAACCTGGTCAGAAATGGTGATGCGCACTTAAAGAACTTTGCAATTCTGGATGGGAAGTTATCCCCAATGTATGATGTACTATGCACGGCTGCATGGGGTGATAAGCAGTTGGCGCTCTATCTTGGCGGCACAAAGAGATGGGTAAAAGATAAGGCACTTGTGCGGTTTGGTCAGGAGTTTTGTAACCTGACTGCTAAAGACGCAAAATCGATAATAGCTGAGATGAAAGATGGTATATTATCAGAGGTTGGTCATATTGATGTATATGCAAGGCAATACAGTGGCCTAAGGCATATTGAAGCAGTGCTGGAAAATATGAAAGAAAACCTGCTGTGCGGCTGCGGGCAGAAATTACAGACTGAACTTTCTCTAGTATCTATTCAGGAACTTCTAAAACAAGACAGGCTCGCACAGACTTTTAAAGATGGCGTAAAGGCTGATGATATAGGTAGCATGATGTAAGGAGTCCTTTTATGGGTGACTGATACCAGTCGTTTCAACTGATGTTTAACGAGAGCGGTTCCGAAGGGGATCGCCTTTTTTTTCTTTATTCAGAGGCTGAGATCATTTCTTAAATGAGTAAACTGTTCCCGATTTTCCCAGCTATTTTAAGTATGTTTGGATTGCGTGGTTGATTTCGAGTGGTGGGGGAGAGCTAATCTGATTAAGCCGTCGATTTTTCTAATTCCCATAGGATGTTGTATGGCAAGCTCTGGCCCTGAATGCAGATAGGAGTCAAGCCTGCCTCTGACCCCGACCTTCGATCTTTGTGCCAAAAAGCATGGCACAAGCCTTGTCCCGCTACGGCGGGCAACTTAACCTGACGTTATGCGTAAAAATAAAATGAATCCATTTGTGAGAGCATGGATTGAAGCCAAAAATGATTTAAATATAAAGGTAATTCATCCATTTGTATTTGAAACAAAAGATGGTTTAAAAATTGAAAGTATAGGTGTGTTTATTCCTGACTTTGGTTCAAAAAATGGTACTCTACTTACCTGTAGGTTTGATTCAGATGAAGTAATGGACTTAGCAGATGAAACAACTTTCTATCAATCTGGACTCAACCCACATTCTTATGAACCCTATGACAGGACTCTTTACATTGACACACTAAATGATTGGGGTTGGTTTGGTTCTCCAGAAGAGCTACCTGAGTGGTTTTCAGGTGCTTTAGGTAAGCATGGTGGAGCATAACAAGTCGTTCAAGTTGTGTGTGGAAAAACTGGAGCAGCCTTTACTTTATAGTTTTGCTTTCGCGGATTTCAAACACTTTATCCATTGCATATGTTGAAAGTTTTAATCACTCTACATCATGGCATTAAAACAGATATTGAGGGGTGGAAGATGCGCAAAAAAAGACTTGTCCCTGACGCTTTCGATGCGCCTAAAACGATGACCTTTAAGTCACCAGAAGAGCTGAGTAAGTGGCTGCAAGCGAACCATGCCACCGAAAGCGAACTTTTGATCAAGGTGTTCAAGAAGGGGTCTGGGATTCCGAGTGTGAACTGGAACGAAGTCGTGATTGAGTCGCTGTGCTGGGGGTGGATTGACGGTGTCAAAAAATCGCTCGATGACCAAGCCTACCTTCAACGGATTACTCCGAGAAAGGCTCGAAGTAATTGGTCGAAGAGGAATACAGAACATATTGATCGCCTGATAATTGAGGGACGGATGAAGGAGCCGGGGCTTGCGCATGTTCGTGCGGCGAAAGAGGACGGTCGTTGGAAAAAAGCCTATACCGCTAGTGAGATGAAGGTTCCAGCGGACTTTCTAGCAGCTCTGGAGAGCATGCCGAAGGCGAAACTGTTCTATGAGACGCTAACCAAATCCAATTGCTACGCAATTGCTTATGGGTTGGAGTCTGCAAAGAAACCTGAAACCAGACAGAGGAGGTTCAAAAAATTCATGGATAAGCTAATCCGCAAAGAGAAATGACTTTGGCTTCAACAAGAGGAAAAAGGCATAACAAGTTACTCAAGTACGTTCCGGCACTCTGGGCCTCCACCGGACGCGCTACTGCGCGACGCTTAGCAAAGCGTTAGGCATACACTCAAATCCATTTTATTTTGGGGAATGACATGTCATCAAAGACGGTTAATGAAGAGGCAGCTCAAACAGTATCCCCTCGCCAGTGGATCAGATTAGTTGTGGTGTATCTCCTGATTCCGCTGATTTTGTTTATATGTGGTGGAGACCTCGGCTGGTGGCAGGGGTGGCTATATTCCATGCTGATCCTAGCCGCTGCTATTGGTGGGCGCATGTGGGCGGAACCACGACATCCCGGATTAACAGCTGAAAGACAAAATATTGAAAGTATCCAAAACGCAAAAGCCTGGGACAAAGTGCTTGCACCACTAATGGCGGTGAGTATCGGGTTTCCTATGGTCATTGTCGCAGGGCTGGACCACCGCTATAACTGGTCCTCCGAATTTCCATTATGGCTCATCGTGATTGGCTTCATTGTGATCTCGCTCGGATACGCTTTCGCTGCATGGGCATTGGCAGAGAACCGCTTTTTCTCAAGCGTAGTGCGCATTCAGGCGGATCGAGGGCATGTGGTATGTGACAGTGGCCCGTACCGGTTTGTGCGGCATCCGGGTTATGTCGGAAATATTCTTGCACTGTTCGGTATTGTTCTTGCGATGGGCTCGGTATGGGCACTGATTCCTGCGGCGGTAGCATCAATCATCACGGTGATTAGAACCGCACTTGAAGACCAGACTTTACAGGAAGAGTTGCCGGGCTATCGAGACTATGTACGACGTGTGCGCTATCGGTTGATTCCTGGGATATACTGAGAGACTTCAGTGGTGGATGCCCCAGATCAGGAGAAAGCCAGCGTCAGGCTTTTGCTTTTATAGTTTTTGGAACAAGTTTGATCTCAAGTTTAGCTCGTTACGGTTGGATTACCCTGTATAAATGACGGTATCTTCCCCCCGATTCTGATTATAGAATGTAGGCAATTTAACCTTTAGTCAAAAGGTATAGTAATTCGGACCGTTACTCGTTCAGCTTCATTTCAGTTTTATTTTCTATTGTTTTCCATATGAAGAAAATGAAACTAATTCTGGTATGGGATCCACTGGTACGCATTTTCCACTGGCTATTGGTGGCATGCTTCCTGATCGCTTATATCTTTGAGGATGAAATGCTCAAGCTGCATCTGCTGGTAGGAAGCATTGTGTTTGGACTACTGATCTTCAGGTTGATCTGGGGATTGGTCGGTACTGAATACTCCCGGTTTTCTGATTTTATCTGTTCATTCAGGCAGGTCATAGAACATCTGCGCGCGCTTGTGCATTTGCGTTCCGCACACCATATGGGCCATACGCCCACCGGCGGCATCATGATTCTTTTGTTGCTGACCGGATTGCTGGCGCTGACGGTGAGTGGCGTTTTTCTCTATAGCCTTGAAAACAGTTCCGCTCCCTTTTTCGGGCTTATGGCTGGGGTTGATCTTGATTCGATCTTACTAATAGAGAACCTGCATGGGTTGATAGCAGATGGTCTGGCACTCTTAATAATATTCCATGTTGCAGGTGTACTGGTTGAGAGCCTTTTACAGAAACAGAACCTGATAAGGGCAATGATTACCGGTTACAAAACAGCAGGAAAGGAGAATGTATGAAAAAGCTTACAATGATATTGCTCTGCATGGCGGCCCCTCCTGTCCAGGCCTCAGAATCGGTGATTGTACAGATGCATGATAGTTACCGGACTGAAGGGGCCAATGCATTCACTGCGGCCCGTGGAAAAAGCATGTGGACTCAGAGTTTTATTCAGAAGTCCTCAGGAAGGCAGGTCAGTTGTGCTTCCTGTCACACTACTAATCTCAAACAGGTCGGATCTCATATAAGGACGGGGAAAGTTATCGGGCCGATGGCTGCAAGTGTAAATGCAGAGCGCTTCAATGATCCTGCCAAGATCGAAAAATGGTTTCTACGTAACTGCAAGTGGACGTTAGGACGCGAGTGCAGTGCACAGGAGAAAGGAGACTTTCTCTCTTATTTTCATAGCGAATAAAAAGTCACATTCAACGAATATGGGGTATTATATGAATAAAAGGATTTTGGCTGGCGCAGTTTTTATGGCATCGTCTGTACTGTTATCAGTTTCAAGTATTGCTTTTGCAGATTGGGATAGCAGTAGCAATGACGGTTATCGGTTGTTTCGACATACAACTTCACTTTCAGCAGTCACTAGTAAATTGTATGTGACTGAATGTGGCGCATGCCACTTTGCCTATCAGCCCGGCTGGCTCCCAGCCCGTTCATGGAAAAAAATGATGGGATCGCTGGATAATCATTTCGGTGAAAATGCCGAGCTGGATCAGAAAAGCATGGATGAAATCCTCGATTATCTTGTGGCAGAATCCGCTGATACCCAACCGAATCGCAAAAGCAGGAAAATTCTGCGTTCCATCCGGGAGAATGAAGCTCCCCAAAGGATTTCAACATTGCGTTATATGCTTAACAAACACGATGAAATTCCGGATCGATTGATCAAAGGCAATCCAAAGGTTGGTTCGCGTGCAAATTGCATTGCTTGCCATGCAGGTGCATCAGTGGGACAGTTTAATGAACATGGTGTTAATATTCCGGGTTATGGCCCTTGGGAGGATTAAACGAAGTCTATGATGGCAGCTGAGTATGCATGGATCATGACATTACTGATGATGTTATCAGCAGTTTCCACTGTATGGGCCAGCGACCATGAACGCGCCAGAACCCTGCTTGAACAGGGTGAAATTCTTTCTCTCTCCGAGATTATGAAACAAACCAACTCCCGTGTTCCCGGCAAGATTCTGGAAGTTGACCTGGAAGAGAAGGATGGCTCAATCGTCTATGAAGTCGAATTCCTTAGTGATCAGGGTATTGTCATGGAAATGCTCATTGATGCCCGTACCGGCCGAATGATTTCGGTTGAGGAGGATTGAATGCGCTTATTGCTGGTCGAGGATGACAAGGCTCTATCTGCCGAGTTGGTACTACAGCTTGAGCAACATGGTTTTGCGGTTGATTCGGTATTTGATGGGGCTGAAGCAGGCTTTATGGGTGAAAGTGAACCGTACGATGTGATAGTGCTTGATCTTGGCCTGCCTGAAATGTCTGGTATCGATGTGCTTAAGCAGTGGCGCAGCAAGCAGATATCAACACCGGTGCTGATCCTGACGGCGCGAGGAGCTTGGCATGAAAAGGTGGATGGTTTCCGTGCGGGTGGCGATGATTATCTGAGTAAACCTTTTCATGTGGAAGAGCTATTTGTCAGACTGGAAGCTCTGATCAGGCGCTCAAAGGGGATCGCAGCTGCACAGATTGAGTGCGCTGGCTTTATGCTTGATGAGGCGAGACAGAGCGTTGAACCATGTGATGGATCCGGGAATCCAGCCATCGAGCTGACAGGCGTAGAATTCCGCTTACTTCGCTACCTGATGTTGCAACCAGGGCAGCTGTTCAGTGAAAGCCACCTGCTTGAACATGTCTATGACTATGACTCCGAAAAGGAGAGTAACGTCATTGAAGTCTATATTAGCAAATTGAGAAAAAAACTTGGCAAAGAGTGTATTCTGACCAGGCGCGGTCAGGGATATATGTTCAATCCGGAGAAGTCGTGATATCACTGAGCAGGCATCTCTCCATCAGTCTTGCAGTCAGTCTGATATGCTTTTTCCTGATCCAGACAATCCTTGTAGGCATGGAGATGCGTAAGCTGACCGAAGACCGGCTTATTTCCCGTCTTCAGGATGATATGGAAGGTATTCTTGCATCGCTTTCCGTGACTCTGGGTGAAGCTGCAAAGGTGGATTGGGATCATATTCCTGACATATTTATGCGTCCGTTTTCCGGTCATTATTTTCATGTTCGGCAGGGTGAGCACTCTATCCGCTCTAGATCATTGTGGGATAGTGATCTGCCTGTGCAGGCAGCTGGCATCAATCGTGCGGTAGAGGGGCCTGAAAATCAGCAACTGTTGATTCTTTCGCGCTCTTTCGTACTGCACGGTGAGCCCCTGTTACTCAGTGTCGCAGAAGACACCTCCGAGCTGGAGGCGACATCACTCTATTTTCAGGAACGGATGATAATCCTTTCGCTCGCCGCATTACTGTTGTTGTTGGTGATCCAGATGTGGGTCATCCGTCGTGGACTGAAGCCGTTGGCTGGACTGAGGGAAGAGTTACAGCAACTGGAACGCGGTAAAACGGACAAACTCGAACATCCGGTTCCGGCTGAGATCAGCCCACTTGTTGAAGAGGTGAATCGGCTGTTGATTGTACTGCAACAACGCCTGCTGCGTTCCCGCAATGCGATGGGGAATCTTTCGCATGCACTGAAGACGCCATTGACCTTGATGTTTCAGGTTCTGGAGAGACGGCAGGACGACAATGAATGTGCACAGTTACTTGAGCAGGTTCGGCGTATTGAGAAGTATATTAACAGAGAACTCTCACGGGCCAGAACGGCGGGGCAGTCGGCAGGAGGAGTCTGGCTGAAGCCCAAAGATGATGTGCGTGATCTGGTAGCAGTATTGGAAACTATCTATCGGAAGAAGATCAACATTACATTGCAGGTGTCGGAGATTATCGGCACTTCCGCCGATCGGGAAGATATGATGGAGTTGATTGGTAATCTGGTCGATAACGCCTGCAAATGGGCGCACGGCCAGGTGATTATCAAGGTCAGTCAGCAACCTGGGCTTAGCATCATTGTCGAAGATGATGGTCCCGGCATGAAACCGGAAGAGAAGTTACTTGTTCTTGAGCGCGGTGTACGTATGGACGAATCGATGCAAGGACACGGCTTGGGGTTGGCGATTGTACGGGAAATCGTTGATGCTTATGGTGGTAGACTTGAGTTGGAGAAATCGCATGAGCTGGGTGGGTTAAAGGTTTCACTATATTTTCCATCACTGGAAACAAATTAAGAGGAGTATCTCTGGATGACCGCTTGAATAGAAGACCGAAATCGGTCATTCGAGAATGTCTAATAAGACCGTGTCTTTCAGACTGAATGCTCTCTAACTCTATTGCTTTGGGTTAAATTCACTACTATCGCACTTCAAGCAGCAATGCTGATTGCTCCCGAAGTTTGCTTGTCGCGTAATTCAGAGCAACACCCATTGATATGATCTGGTTTAAATTTTCTGGCGAGCCATGGATAGCAATACCCATTGCTCTCAATGGCTTGCTTAAGTAGCGTGCCGAGTCCTTTTAAAATATGGGGAAAGCTTGTTGTAAAAGCTGGCTTTTTCCGACTCTAAATACAGAGGTTAATCATGCTCGAAACAATGCGAAATCACGCGCAAGGCTGGATTGCAAAAGTTATACTCGGCGGTATCGCACTTTCATTTATGTTATGGGGTGTCGGTGACTACTTCACCGGTGGTGGAGCTGAACCTGTTGCGACAATAAATGACAAGCCGATTGATGCAAATCAGTTTTATGTGGCTTATGAGCGCCAGCTTAATGCCTATCGTTCAATGTTGGGTAATCAGTTTTCCAAGGAATTGGCAGATTCACTGAACCTGAAAGATACGACCCTGCAGACCTTGATTAACCGTAAAATTATTCTTGATGTTGCATCAGAAATTGGCCTGGCCGCTCCTGAAGCTGTGGTGCTGGATCGGGTGCAGAATGATCCCAGCTTCCAATCAGCTGGTGTGTTTGATGTACAGCGTTACCATATTCTGACCCGTAATATGGGTTTTGGCTCCGCTCAGGACTATGAAAACGATCTGCGTCTGAATATCATGGTAGATGCGTTGCAGAAAGCGATGATCGACTCTTCATATGTGAGTGATAAGGAAGTGCGTGATCGTTTTAACCAGTTGTATGAACAGCGGGTACTATCTGCCATCGTGGTGGATTCAGGCTCACTGTTTTCCAAAGTGAAGATTGATGATGCTATGGCGAAAGCCTGGTATGAAGACAATAAGGTGAACTACCAGTCGCCACTGCGCATTCAGGTGAATATGGTAGAGATTAACCCACGCGCTCTGGCCATTGATGCTGTTGTAGATGAGGCGGAGATCCGTGCCGCATACGTCAAGCGTAAGGCTGAATTCGCCACTGATGAGGAGCGTAAGGCCCGTCATATTCTGGTGCAGGTGAAACAGAGTGATTCAGTGATGTTACGTGAATCTGCCCGTAAAAAGGTTGAGACAGCGCAGGCACGTCTGAATGCTGGTGAGGATTTCTCTAAAGTAGCTACTGCTCTGTCTGAGGATAGAGGAACTGCCGAGAAAGGCGGTGAACTGGGCTGGTTTAAGCAGGGATTGTTGGTGCCAGCATTCGACGAAGCCGTATTCTCCATGGATAAGGGTATGACAAGTGACATTGTAGAAAGTGAGATGGGTTACCATCTGATTCATCTGGATGATGTTCGTGTCGCCCATGAAACACCATTTGCCGAGGTGAAGGATAAGCTTAAAGATGAACTGCTGACTGCACGGGCTACTGAAGAGGCTTACAAGCTTTCGGAGGATCTGGACGAAGCACTGGGTATGGAAGATTCACTGAAAGCAGCAGCTGAAGCAGTGAACTTGAAAATGATTACTTCAAAGGCAGTGAGTGTTGATGAGGCGTTGGCTGAGCCATTACTGGTAGAAGCGGAGATCAGTCAAAAGGCTTTTTCCACATTGCCGGGTCAGGCCGTTGAGATTATTGAAACCAATGACGGTCGCTTTATTGCTATTGAAGTCGTCGAACGCATTGAGCCTGATGTGTTGCCGTATGCAAAGGTGACGCGCAAGGTTTATGCAGATGCACGTCAGGATGCTGCAAACAAGAAAGCGCTTGAAATGGCTGATGAAATCAGAAAGAGCAGTGGTAAATCACTGGATGAGTTAGCCCAGCAGTTTGGTCAGGCAAAATATATTTCCAAACCTCTGCGTAGTAACGGTGTTGGTGATGATGCGACATGGTTGACCCAATCAGTGCTGGCTCAGGGTTTCAAGGCCGCCAAGGGTAGTTGGGTTGATAAGGCGATGAGCGTGCCACAGGGTTATGCTGTAGTACGTGTTGAAAAAGTTATCGCTGCAACTGATGCCGAGTTTGAATCCCAGAAAGAGACGATTGCTGCAGAAGCATTAAAAGCCAAAGGTTCGGTTCGATTTGGCCGCTGGTTGTCTTCAGTACGTGATCGTTATGAGATCACGACCAATGAGGCAGCTCTTAGCCGATTCTGATTGTTGACTGATTCATAGAAAATCCGCTCTGCAAAGGGCGGATTTTTTATGCTTTTCGCGGAAGCCGGGGCATTTTTTTCTCATTACCTTGGATACAGATAGTCATTAAAGCCCAAGATGGACTTTTGTCCTTTCTTGCGTGCCCAAGAAAGCACGAAAGAAGGGCACCCCGGGGCCAGCCTGCTCTTCGAGTCCCCCTCATCTGCACATCCAAAACCGGCCACGGCTCCGCCGCTCTTCTTCCGGTTTTGGATATTTGTCTCGGCAACCTGCTAACGGGGGAGGCAAGCAGCGGTGATCCCGCTGCGCGATAGAGTTGTTATCTTAACCCGTTCCAAGATGCGCCGGAGTATTTGTTGTGAAATGGAAACAGGCGAAAAAGGTTTCGCCCCATTTAACGACAAATACGCAGGAAAAAGCAGATTGCCGGGCAACTTTCTTTGGTTCGTTTCTTTTTTGGAAAAGAAATGAACAAAAAATACAGGTATCTTCATGCGAACTCGTAAACAATTATAGCTCTGGAGCTTACTTCTACTTTGGATGTTTTCTTTAGCAGACTACCAACGGGGGGTCAAAAAAACTTCACCACAGGCTAATCCTCGATGAACCTTTTTTATGCTTTTGGGAGATGTTTCAGAATCGTTTCCAGCAGTCCCGGTTCCCCATCACCTTTGAGCTTTAATAGCCACAATGGCCTCTCTTTTGGCCACAGATCTATCAGTTTAACCGCATCCTTGGCGGTAACTACCACATTTTGTTGAGCCAGCAGTTGATCCACTTCCTGTCTGGTGAACTGGTGATGATCCGGAAAACTACGCTTTCCTGTAATATTCAGGCCAAAGCTCTCAAGGCTTTCAAAAAATCGCCCGGGGCGTGCAATAGCTGTAGCAGCATAGACGTGTTCAGGCAGATCTGAACTACTACCCATGGCATCAATCAGCCCGTCAGGCTGACTGAACCAGCCCCATTCATGTTTGTTCGAGAGGAGATTGCTTTGCTTTACGGCATCCATCAGGCCAGTGCGAACAATCAGATCGGCACGATCCAGAGCTTTTACAGGTTCGCGCAATGGCCCGGCCGGAATACGGTGGCCATTGCCAGTGCCTTCGGCAGGTACAAGTACAATATCGCAGACCCGTTGCAGGTGACGGTATTGAAACCCGTCATCAAAGATGATGATGTTTCCCCGCTCAGCAGCAAGCATGCAGCCTGCAATGCGATCTGAAGCGGTAATGACCGGAAGGCCGGAGAGGTCGGCAAGCATACGTGCCTCATCACCAACCAGACTTGCTGGCTGATCCGGATCAACAAATTGGGGGATGCTGTTGCTGCCACCATCCCCGCGGCAGAGAATAACCGGCTTATAGCCCTGTTGTTGCAGGGCTTTGGCAAGCCAGAGTACAAACGGGGTTTTTCCGCTGCCTCCGGCAGTAATGTTGCCGACTGAAATGACCGGAAGTGGAGGTTGAATCTGTTTCTTTGCACGTTGCTGCAGATGTTTGTCGCTGATGAAGCTGTAAACCGGTTCGATGATGCGAAGTAGCAGTGGCGGTGTATGCTGTGACCACCAGAGTTTCTCAATGCGACTGTACAGCCCCATTAGCTATTGTTCTCTTTATCGGGCACTGGCGGTAACCATGGTGCGATGGCTGCCAGTGTGTCTTCCAGTACGCCGGTTTTATCCTGCATGAATAGTGCTGCATGCTTATGCAGTGCTTTGAGCTGCTCAGGGTTCTGCAGCAGCCCCTCGATGGCAGCCTCCAGATCCTGATTGTTGGCTGCGATAATAGCTGCCTGTTGTTGTTGCATATCCAGCATGATATCACGAAAATTCTGCACATAGGGGCCGGTGATGACACCACGTCCACAAACGGCCGGCTCCAGTGGATTGTGGCCGCCGATATTCTCCATACTTCCGGCAACCAGGACTGCATCGGCAATTGTATAAAGCTGTCCCAAGACTCCCATGGCATCTACCAGTATAAAATCAGCATCGTGTTGCTCATGCTCACTCCAGCGAGAGAGGTGGTGCCCTTTGTTCCGTATCAGGTCAGCAACCTGATCAAAGCGCTGCGGGTGACGTGGTACGATCACGGTAAGCAGGTTCGGGCATGCAGCATGCCATGTCGGCCACATATCAAGCACAGCCCGGTCTTCGCCTTCATGGGTGCTGGCGATGAGCAGAATCGGACGATTCGCACTACTGTCGAGTTTTAAGCGCAGAGCCTCTGCATCGACTTGGGGGGCAGAAATGGCATATTTCAGATTGCCTACAGCCTGTATGCGCTGTCGATCTACGCCCATGGCATACAATCTCTCGGCATCAATCGGACTCTGCGCCAAAAACATGGCTGCCGATTTGAGGCAGTACCGCCAGAAAAATCGACTTGCTCTGTATTTTGGAAAGGATCGGTCAGAAATTCTGGTATTGATGCCGACCACAGGGACATTGCGTCTCTTGCATGCAGCGAGCATGCCTGGCCAGAATTCGGTTTCCGCAAGTAGCAGCAGTGCAGGTTTCAGTCTGCTGACCATGCGTATCATGGTGCCGGGAACATCCCATGGCAGGTAGGAGATGGAAATCTTACTACCCAGCAGACGGGAGGCATGGGCAAAACCTGTTGCAGTGACCACAGTAAGATGAATCTGATGGCCCATATGCAGCAGTGCCTTGATTAACGGTGTTACTGATCCGACTTCCCCGACAGAGCAGGCATGAACCCAGATGCAGCCCGCTTTTGTGGCAGGTAGATCCAGACTGAGATGTTGGTGCCACTTGATGACTTCTGTGGTTGAGGAATCAGCTGACATCGGCGTATTGCAGCAGGATTAACGCTATTATACCAGTTTACCTTTATCAGCCTGGAGGCCCTGGATAGACGCGTAGACTTGTCCTGTTTCACTCGTTAGGCTGCAATCATACTACTATTGTGTGTATGTTCGGAGGGATGTGTGGAAATTGATCTTGCCTGGATTGAAAAAAATATTATAAAAACAGAACTCACTGCTGAGCAAAAACAGAAGCTAACAGATATTGTGAAGCCTGTGGCTGTATCTAAAGGTGATGTCATTGTCAGTGAAGGTGAGAACGGCGGCGTGATGTATCTGGTTCGTTCTGGATCCGTGAATGTGTTTAAGGATATGGATGGTGCAGAGCACCGTGTAGCCGGTATGGGTGAATTGGCCATGATCGGTGAGGTGACGTTTCTCTCCGGTGAAGCAGCGACAGCTACAGTAGTTGCCGCAGAAGACAGTGTTGTTTATGCGATTGACCGTGACGGTTTTTCCGGTTTAATGCAGACCAGCCATGAACTGGTATTTGCTCTGTTTACCTTTATGTTGTTATATGAATCCAGCGTGATTCGGGAGCTTAAAGAAGATCATATTAAACTGATGACCTTTATGTCCGGAAGCCATAAGTAATTCTTCCGCTGTTTTTCTCAAGGGGTTGTTCTGAGTCATTGTTCAGAGCAGCCCCTTTTTCTTTGTAGTAGTTCAATCTTCGGGCTGATGGTATGGCTTGGTAATTGCTGGAACTATTCGGCGTCGACTCAAAAGGGGAGTTTGTAGGTATGATTGTAACCGTATTATCGATTTGTGCTATTCTGTTTTTGGCACTTCAACTTGAAGATAAAATAAAAATCCCATCGCCGGTGGGGCTGATTGCTCTCTCTTTCGGTTTCCATTTACTGTTTGGAGATCTGTTTATGCTGACCGGTGATGCCGAGCATTTTGCTGCTCTGGTGATTCTACTGCTGCCTATTCTGCTTATCGGAGACTCTCTGGAGTTGAAGGTGGAGGACTTGAAGGAGCACGGTTTAAGTCTGTTTTATCTGGCAGTTGTTGCCGTCTCATTATCAGTGATTACGGCACTGCTCATCGGCGATACCCTGTTTGCTGAATATAATCTTTCAATGGCAGCGATTATTATGCTTTTTGCCATGGTTTTAGCTACCGATCCGGTATCTGTGGTGAGTATCTTTTCCAAGTTCGAGTTGCCACACAGGCTGAAAATCCTTTGTGAAGGTGAGAGCCTGTTTAACGATGCCACAGCCTTGATTGTGTTTGTTTTTATCGGTCTCTATGCACTCGACGGCAGTGAAGTGACGATAGGTTATGTTACACAGATCAGTGCGGTTGTGGTGCTTGGCTCAGCATTTCTGGGTGTGGGACTCGGCTATATCGGTCTGTTGGCCATGAAAACTACGGATAATCGTATTGCCGAACTACTTATCCTTATCCTGACCGGTTACGGCGCTTTTGAACTTTCCGAGCATTTCTACGTTATTCTTAATATGTTTGGCGGCCATTCGCATATGCATCTTTCCGGTATTCTGGCCTGTATCTTTGCTACGGTGACGGTGCACCATGTAATGAGTCGCGCAGTTGCATATGATGATATGCGCATCGAAAAGGAAGAGCAGTATCTACAGCAGGAGTCTGCAGCCGAGAAGAGCTCACGCAGTCTGGTTAAGCAGGCTATCAACAAGATCAAAGCAACTGTGGAAGAGCGTGATCGGCACATGCGTACAAAAGAGGATGTGCAGCTGCTGGCGATTGTGGCCAATACCATGCTGTTTGTCGCGATGGCTGAAATTATTGATATGAATCTGCTGTGGGAATACAAAACAGAGATACTGGTCATGTTTCTGGCTACGACCCTGATCCGGGCTGTAATGATGGCCAAGTTTGCCCTGATCACCAATCGAACCGACAGAATGGTTGATGTGAATTTCCGCTGGTGGGGTGTACTCACGTTTGCCGGTATCAAAGGTGGTTTGTCGATAGTTATGTTGATGATGATTCCTACATCATTTGAGCATATTGAAATGTTCAAGGCGATCGTGATCGGGGTGATTATGTTATCGACATTTATCTACTCTTTCATCCTGCTGGCGATTATCGGCAAGAACAAGGCGATCTTTGCCCGTGAGCTGAAAGAAGAAGGTGATCATCATTAATGTCGCTGGCAGGCATGAGCAGTGATATGACAGCAATAAAAAAAGGCCCTGCATATGCAGGGCCTTTTTTATCGGATCCGATACCCCTGTGGGGAAGTGGGGAAGTGGGAAGGTACCGGACC
>Ga0316203_1001654_pt1 | contig 14725 bp, 11 predicted proteins | sample 6monrhotite_MG_FD_204940 | JGI IMG/M metagenome (GOLD analysis project Ga0316203, IMG submission 204940) | Microbial mat bacterial communities from mineral coupon in-situ incubated in ocean water Damariscotta River, Maine, United States -... | ecosystem: Environmental > Aquatic > Marine >... | reverse complement strand
TTCAAGTCCTACCTTCGCCTTGAATTCTGCGCTGTGAACCTTACGTTTCTTCGTCTCGCTCATTTCGATTATCCTTGGGGCCAAATTGAAGCTTAAACTATTGTCTGGAATCCGGGGTCCACTTTAGTGAGCGCCACAAAATTAAATCATAAGAAAATTTTATACGCTTTGGGTATATCGCAATACTAAAACCCTCAATTGAGCGATGAGCACTGTGGCAACAATAATGGTGACAACAGCAAGCGCCACCGCCGCTATAAACACCTGCTGACCCGGGACAAAAAGAGTTGTTGCAGCCACAATTGCCGCGCAAAAGCCCCCAACGAAACGATTCGCAAATAAATGTCCATCAAAGATACCTTCGGGTTAGAAATAGACCGTTTTTACCTGATGCCCATTGTCCTTACGCTATGGCGCAAAATAGTCATGACACACTCATAACTCACCTGCCGACTACATTTTATAAATGCGTAGGGATTAGGGGGGGGTAATTAATATTGATATACCCATGGCGTTTGAGGTTCGCGACGGCGAGCAATCACGGTCGTTTTCTGCAAGCTCATAATCTATTCTGCGTCATACCCCAGGTTCGGCGCAAGCCAGTACTCAGCATCTTGCATCGACATCCCTTTGCGTTGAGCATACTCCTCAACTTGTTCTCGGTTAACCTTGCCAACACCAAAATAGATCGCATCGGGGTGTCCATAATAGATACCACTCACTGCCGCCGTCGGCACCATCGCCATCGACTCCGTTAGCCAGATGCCAGTGTTTTCTTTCACCTGCATCAAATCCCAGATCAAATCTTTTTCGGTATGATCAGGGCAAGCCGGATAGCCTGCGGCCGGACGAATCCCCTTATACTCTTCTTTGATCAACTGGTTGCTATCAAGTGTTTCATCACTGGCGTAACCCCAGAACTCTCTGCGCACACGCAGATGCATCCGTTCCGTAAAGGCCTCTGCCAAGCGGTCTGCCAATGCCTTCAACATGATTGAGCTATAGTCATCATGATTTTTTTCATACTCGGCAATATGCTCATCAATACCAACCCCAGTGGTTACCGCAAAATTGCCGATATAATCGTTAACACCGCTCTCTTTAGGCGCGACAAAATCGGTCAGGCAGCGGTTAGGTTTTCCATCTGCCTTCTGTTGTTGCTGGCGCAGATTATGAAATGTTGTTAACACCTCGCTGCGTGATTCATCGCGATAAACTTCAATATCGTCTTCAACACTATTGGCAGGATAGAGTCCAACCACTGCCTTTGCCTGCAACCATTTTTCGTCGATAATTTTTTTCAACATCATCTGTGCGTCGGCAAAAAGTTTCCTCGCCTCTTCACCCTTTTCCGCATCATCAAATATTTTTGGATAGCTGCCTTTTAACTCCCATGAATGGAAGAACGGCGTCCAGTCGATGTACTCCACCAGCTCTTGCAACGGATAATCATCAAATACTTTTGTGCCGATGAATTTAGGCGTGATTGATTGATAGCTGGCCCAATCGATCTTTGTTTTATTGGCTCTCGCCTGGGCCAGTGTTAACCACTTTGCATCGCTCTGCCGTGCGGCGTGACGTTGACGTACCACTTCGTATTCTGATCTTAGGTCACCGACAAACTTTGGTCTCAGCTCATCCGAAATCAGACTCTGCGCGACACCCACTGCACGTGAAGCATCCTTGACCCACACAATGGGATGATCATAGTGGGGATCGATCTTCACCGCAGTATGCGCCTTCGAGGTCGTTGCACCACCGAGCATGATTGGAATATCCATCTCCAGACGCTTCATCTCTTTTGCGATATGGGTCATCTCTTCCAGTGACGGGGTAATCAAACCCGACAACCCAATCACATCGACGTTATGTTCTTTCGCCGCTTCGAGGATCGTCGCGGTCGGCACCATCACGCCGATATCGATCACTTCAAAATTATTACACTGCAACACAACACCTACGATGTTTTTACCGATATCATGCACATCGCCCTTCACCGTCGCCATTAAAATTTTACCGTTACTCTGCGAGGCCCCCTCTGCCTTGGCCGCTTCAATATACGGAATCAGATGTGCCACTGCTTTTTTCATCACGCGTGCAGATTTCACTACCTGCGGCAGAAACATCTTACCGGCACCAAACAGATCACCGACCACATTCATGCCATCCATCAACGGCCCTTCAATCACCTGAATCGGACGATCAAAGGTCTGGCGAGCCTCTTCGGTATCTTCAGTGACAAAGGTATCAACACCTTTAACCAGTGCGTGCTCCAGGCGCTTGCCAACCGGCCAGCTACGCCACGCCTCGTCCTCTTTCTTTTCAACCTTGCCATCACCACGATATTTCTCTGCGATTTCCAACAGACGGTCAGTGCTATCGTCACGACGATTCAACACCACATCTTCAACACGTTCACGTAGCTCTTCTGGCAGGTCATCATAGACCGCTAGCTGGGCCGCGTTAACGATCCCCATATCCATTCCCGCCTTGAAGCAATGATAGAGGAAAACCGAATGAATAGCTTCACGCACCGGGTTGTTACCACGGAATGAAAATGAGACATTGGAGACACCACCACTCACCATCGCATGCGGCAGGTTCTGTTTGATCCAGCGCGTCGCCTCGATAAAGTCAACTGCGTAATTGTTATGCTCTTCGATGCCAGTCGCGACCGCAAAGATGTTAGGGTCAAAGATGATATCTTCAGGCGGAAAGCCCACTTCATTGACTAGCACATCATAAGAGTGCTTACAGATCTCGGTCTTACGCTCAAAGGTATCGGCCTGACCCTTTTCATCAAAGGCCATTACCACTGCGGCTGCACCATAGCGCTTGATCAATTTGGCATGATGGGCGAACTGCTCTTTACCCTCTTTCAAAGAGATCGAGTTCACAATGCCTTTACCCTGAGTACACTTCAACCCCGCTTCGATGATCTCCCACTTTGAGGAGTCGACCATCACTGGTACTTTTGAGATATCAGGCTCGGATGCCACCAGGTTCAGGTAGTGCACCATCGCCTCTTTACCGTCGAGCATTGCCTCATCCATATTGACGTCGATGATCTGCGCACCGTTCTCGACCTGCTCACGACAGACACCAAGAGCCTCATCAAACTGCCCCTCAAGAATCAGGCGTTTAAATTTAGCTGATCCAGTGACATTGGCGCGCTCACCTACATTGGCAAACAGTGACTCTGCTGCAATATTAAATGGCTCTAGCCCAGAGAGGCGACATTCTACCGGGATCGTTGGTAACTTACGTGGCGCGACATCTTTGACTGTCTCGGCAATCGCGGCAATGAAATCGGGTGAAGTACCGCAGCAACCACCGATGATGTTAAGGAAACCGCTCTCAGCCCACTCTTTGATAAAACCCGCCATGTTATCCGGCGTATCGTCATAGCCAGTTTCAGCCAGTGGATTTGGCAACCCTGCATTGGGGTGCGCGCTGACATAACAATTGGCCACGCGCGACAACTCTTCCACATACTGGCGTAGCTCTTCGGCACCTAACGCACAATTCAATCCAATCGAGATCGGGTTGGCGTGTACCAGCGAGTTGTAAAAGGCCTCGGTTACCTGGCCAGAAAGGGTTCGACCTGAGGCGTCGGTGATCGTTCCGGAGATCATAATCGGCAGCTCATGTCCGATCTCATCAAACACCTGCTGTACTGCAAAGATGGCCGCTTTGGCGTTAAGGGTATCGAAAATGGTCTCGATCAGGATCGCATCGGAACCACCCTCAATCAAACCACGCGTCGCCTCACTGTAGGCCTCTACCAATTCATCGAAGGTCACGTTACGTGCAGCCGGATCATTCACCTCTGGTGAAATCGAGCAGGTACGGTTTGTTGGTCCCAATACGCCTGCTACAAAACGCGGTTTATCGGCAGTCGCAACGGTATCACACGCCTCACGTGCAAGGCGCGCCCCCGCCACATTCATCTCGTAAGCGAGTGACTCCATGTCGTAATCGGCCATCGAAATGGTGGTTGCACCAAAGGTATTGGTCTCGATAATGTCAGCGCCAGCATGCAGGTATTCGGTGTGAATATCGCGGATAATCTTTGGCTGAGTCAGTACCAGCAGATCATTATTACCTTTTAAATCTGATGGGTAATCGGCAAAGCGCTCACCACGATAATCTGCCTCTTCCAGTTTGTGACGCTGAATCATCGTGCCCATCGCGCCATCGAGAATGAGGATGCGTTTTTCGATAAGTTGTTTAAGTCTGTCCATCAAATTACCTAATTGGGTTAAAGCGATGCTGGCAGTCTATACCTGTCAGCTATATATAGAATAGCCTGAAAATCGAGGCGTGCAGTCTAGCACGCCTCGATTGTCATGTAGATAAATTATCTCCTTAACCTACTGTTCCATAAGCTCATTAACAATAAAGCATTGCGAACTCTAAAATTATATAGAACAATACTCATAGAATTTGCTGTTAGGTAGAAAAGTCTTCCATGTGATACCTCACTGCCAAAAGCCTCATAATTAGTTGAAATATAAATAAAAAATAAAATTGTTAGTGCTCATTAAATTAATAGGCTGAACTTTAAGTAATTAGAGTGCCAGATTTCAAGGAGATATAAATGGCTGCCGCCAGGCCCAGAATTCCACTGCGCGAACGAAAATACGCCCGCACCAAACTGGCGCTGGTAAATGCCGCCATTCAGCGCCTTGAAGCGACCCCGATGGAAGAGATCACCGTCAACTCACTTTGTGATGACATTGAGATTTCAGAGGCGACGTTCTTTAACTACTTCGCTAAAAAAGGAGACCTGCTCGATTACTACGTACAGCTGTGGACGCTGGAAATTACATGGGAAATCCGTAACAGCGACCAGAACGGTATTGCTGCCATCGACGCTCTGTTTGCCACTGCGGCACAACAATTTCAACGGCACCCCGGATTAATGGGTGAAGTGCTGGCGCGCCTTGCGCGTCTACGTGAAAAACCAGTGCCACAATCGATTGGCCGGGCAGAGCGACATCGCGCCTTTGTAAAAGTGATCACCGAAGAAAATGCCGGCGAGATTGAAGCACTGGATGTTAGTGGGCTTGATGCCGTGTTAGTGCCTGCGCTACAGCAGGCAATTAGCAAAGGCGAGCTACCCAGCAACACACACGTGCCAACGGCAATGTTAGGCCTGGTGTCGCTTTTTTACGGCATACCGCTATTGCTGCGAATGAGTAGCCCGGATGCCATCCCGATTAGCTATCGTCAACAACTCACTATCTTTTGGCAAGGGATGCGCTCAGCAAGTCAACGCGCCTGATCATCAGCAAATGACATTGCATAATAAACCGGGAATATAGATCGGCACGTTTATGTCAGCATAAAAGATAAAAAAATCATGCACCTTTATAATTCTGGTTTATTTATTTAAGTTATTCTACTACAACGAATAATTAGGTTTTTGATACGGGAATAGGGTATAGTGTTTTTGCTTGCATTGGCTCAAGCTGGCTTTCTTAGAACACCATACGGCTCCCTCTCTGAATCCTTATTGCGTCATCATGCACGCTAATATAATGACAATTTAATTAAGTTTGAGGATTTCAATATAATGAATACTGGCACCGTGAAATGGTTTAACGAATCTAAAGGTTTTGGTTTTATCAGTCCAGCAGATGGTGGCGACGATGTGTTTGTACATTTTCGTGCTATCGTTGGTGACGGTTTTAAAACCCTGACTGAAGGTCAGGCCGTAAGCTACCAGGTTGAAACGGGGCCAAAAGGTCTGCAAGCTGCACAGGTTCAACCTCAGTAAGAAATCGCTGTCACTATGTAGCCTTGCGATGCGGGGCTACATAGACTCTTTATCTCGCTTGATTTCACTTCAGGCCACCGCTATTAAAATAGAATTCCTGATTCTATAAGGACATCACCATGAAAAAACTCTTTGTTGGTAACCTGCCTCCTACAACTAATGAAATTGAGGTCACCGAACTTTTTTCACAATTCGGCAAGGTACGCTCTATTAAACTAGCAACGGATGTCTTTTCTAATAAGTGCAAGGGCTTTGGTTTTATCGAGATGGAAGGACATGAAGCGCGTGCTGCCATTTCAGGGCTTGATGGTAAAGATTTCAGCGGGAAATCTTTACGCGTAAACTTTGAAGAGCCAAAAAACAAACGCGGTGGTCGTCGCTAATCACGCGCATCCTGCAAAAGACTTAGCCGGGAGCCGTTTGTTAAAAGCATTGCCGAGACAAATGCTTTATTAGTGGCTCCCGACACACCCTACATCAACCAATCTCTCCAATCGGATAAAAACAATACCCCTCCCGCCGTCACCCCGTTTATTACCTGCCCTCATTAGCGAGCGCGTGATATGCTGAGATCCACCACTAGCAACCAGCAGGTAGAGGATTCGAGTGGAAGTCCATACCGTTCTGTTACACCTACTGATCATCCTGCTATGCGCCAGGATATTTGCAGAACTTGCGGTACGCTTACAAATACCATCGGCCATCGGCGAACTCTTTGCCGGCGTACTACTTGGCCCAAGCCTGCTCGGCTGGGTAGCACCCGGTGATGCGATCAAACTGTTAGCCGAAATTGGCATCATTTTATTGCTCTTCGAAGTAGGGCTCGACACCGACCTTCGTCGCCTGATACGCACCGGCTTCAAGTCTTTTCTGGTCGCGATCACTGGCTTCTTTGCACCACTACTGCTCGGTTTTGCAGTGGCATATTGGGGCTTTGATCTGTCCGTACTGGTTTCGCTATTTATCGGTGGCACATTAACTGCAACCAGCATCGGCATTACCGTGCGCGTACTCAACGACCTGAAACGACAACATAGCCCGGAAGGACAGATTGTGCTCGGCGCTGCTGTTGTCGATGACATCCTTGGGGTAATACTGCTGGCGATGCTCTATGAGTTTTCTTTCGCAGGCGAAGTTGACTTAATGAACAGCGGTAAGGTGTTCGCCTTCATCGTCGCCTTTTTCTTTATCGCCCCGATTTCCGCCAAACTGCTATCTATCGCCATCGGCCGACTACATGAACAGAGCGAAATCCCCGGCCTCATCCCCACTATGATTATCTCTCTGGTACTCTTTTTTGCATGGCTTGCACATGCGATCGGCGCGCCGGAACTGCTCGGCGGCTTTGCCGCAGGACTCGCACTTTCCCGTCGTTTCTTCCTCCCCTTCGGCATCGCACTGCGCAGCAACAAAAAATTTTCACGAAGCATTGAACAGGAGATGAAACCGATCATCCACCTCTTCACCCCGATATTTTTTGTGATGGTGGGGCTATCGCTTGCGCTGCACGAGATCGACTGGAGCTCACCCTTTATCTGGCTCTTTTCGCTCAGCATGTTTTTAGCTGCCGTCGTCGGAAAACTCATCGGAGCTTTTGCACTCAAGGTGCCAACACAGATGCGCTGGATGATAGGAACCGCTATGGTGCCACGCGGCGAAGTGGGCCTGATTTTCGCCGAGTTGGGGCGAGTCAGCGGCGTACTTAACAACGAAATCTACGCAGGGATGATTATCGTGATTGCGTTAACCACGCTGCTGCCGCCGTTTGTGATGAAGTGGTATTATGGAAAACACTACAGACCTGTCAACAGCCAGTGAAAAGCTATGCTGTAATTACCATCTCAAGCAATACACACATCGCTACTCAAGTAACGTAAGCGTCAGCTGACTACCCTCAATTAACTCTGTTTTCATCGCCACACCCGATTTTTCTGCAATGCTCTTAAAATAACGCCCGATTGAAAAAGTAGACTTCTCTGTTAGCACTCTTATTTCTAGCACATCCCCCCGGAATGACTCGAGCTTATGATTTATATTTTTCTCAGACAGCCCATCGAGCAAGGTCTCCAGCACATCATCATTCATATTAAGTACAGTCACCATAACAGCTGCCCGTTCTGGATTGTAATTAGCAACCACATCCCTCATCAAACCCTGTAGAGCCACCTCACCACCAATACCAGCCAGATACGAAATTTTATGCCGAACTCTTTGTGCTGAATCACCTGTGATATCTTTTTCAGAACCACCACTAGTCGCTATCACTCTATTATTTTTATTATCGATAAACTTTAGTCTAACCGCTGCTTGAACCAATGACATACCCGCTCTCTTTTTATATCGCTCTGCACTAGCATGAAGGGTAGCAACAATATGCGTGTCTGCACCATCAGCACTGCCACTGGTAACAACATCAAATTGAAGCTTCCTCAGTTCATTTTCAATTTGATCCAGCATTGCAATGACCTCCTGTGAGGATGCTGGCAATGCATTTTCACTACCCCTTAAATCATAGTTCACACTAACCGTACGATTTTTAAAAAGCCCATCCTGAACGCTTCTCCATCGCGCCAGCCTTTCAGCTATTTTTGCCTCCATGTCACTGGAACGTATTAACGTATCATTTAACGACACATTAAGTGTTGCCATCCATTCTCCTGGTGTTACCTCACGGCTCTCCAACACAGACCAATCAGAAATGAGGCCCGATGATTTATTTTCCAATACACTCAGCAAAAAGGCTGTGCCAGCTGATTTTAATGAAGGCATATCACCAGCCTTATTTACAAGATAGCGAAGTATCGCATTTGCTGTCGCGTCAGCGCTAGATTTCCCATATCCGGCCTCACTGCTCTCATTGGCAAGAACAGTAAAAGGTAGCTGAGTCAGGAATAACATCCAGATACCACCAATAGAAAATTTAACGTTAACGGCACTCATTACACGCTAATCCAGATAGGCTTCAGCACGACTCAATTTCGATTGAGATGCATTTAAACGCTCACTAATTCTAAAGTCCGGCTTGGGTGAAAATTCTTCTGCTTGCGTGTAAAACTGAATGGCATTGCGGAAATCGCCACTGAGCTCACGACACAACCCTTGATTATATAGAATAGCAACCGAATTAGATTCAAGGCCAGCCGCCTCATCCCAATTATTACAGGCTCTTGTCCAGCGGGATTTCTTAGCGAAGCTTTCTCCAGCCTTAACCAGCTCTTTAGCATCATCGTGAAGAACTCCTCCCGTTTTAATAATCACTTTTTCCACCGAGTTATAAGGTGCAACATCTTTACTTAAGCTATCGAATGCCGAAATTTTAGCGCCGTTAATTAAGCTGTTTCTTGTTGGATGTGCTTTATCAGAATCAGCGCACACGCTACTTTCATTCGTACCTCGAATATTTCTTCCATAAACAATACTCATCGATTCAACCTTTACTAACTTCGGTGTAAATGAATAGTGGGCTGAACGCTTTGTGCAGGCGACTTTATATGGGTTATATTTGACGCACTTTTTGCCTTCTTTAGCCACACATTTACTACGATTTTCTGAAAACTTCTGATCGACAACACCGCTAGAAAAACCGGTCACAACATATACACCATCAGAACCTAAGCGCTTTCCAAACCTCGCTACTGCCGCTTCATCAAATTCAGCGCCTTTTTCAATGGCATGTAAACCGGCTACCTGGTCAGCATTATTTTTTTCCAGTACGGTAAAATAAGGTTTATTATTAACATGGATACTGCTAAGCAATGCCTCAACACTGTTACGAATAGACTTATCGCTAACATTATTCCCCTTGATAACCGCTACTCGTGTTACCTTTGACGCCTCAGGATGGTTCGGAGGATTTGCCATGCTAACCTCGGTGCTAAACATCATTCCTTGCAACTTTGCGACCATCGAATCCATCGCCGCACAACCTGATAACACCCCAACCATAAGCATGATAAATATCGATCGATATAACATCTACTTCCTCCCATTTATAATAGTTCTGCTCAAATTAAAGGGAAGATTCTATTCCCACATAAGAACAAGTGACTATATCAATGTGGGCATTATTTTTCTGTAGGATTAAAATTACATCAATACAAGGAAAAAGTCGTTTTTAGTTTCTGACTATCCCCAACCACGCCACCCACTCATCAAACAGTTCTTTGTTAAGCGCAGCAACAGCAGAGCGTGGTTCAAGACTAACAGATAACACAGGCTCGCCATCTAGCGTCATTGAATGACCACCTGCTTCATGTAATACCTGACTGGCGGCACCATAATCCCAGATGCGCTGCTTACCATGCAAGTAAACATGAGAGCGACCCGCTGCCATCCAGCACCACTCCAGCGCAACCGCGCCCACATTACGCTGCGAGCTAAAGGGCTTTTCATCGATAATGCGTATCACCAATTCGCGCGGCAGTCGCTTCAGATCAATCATGCCAATGCCTTTGGCGAGTGGTGGCTCGGGCATATGCCTACCAAGCAACTCACCATTTAACCATGAACCCTCCCCTTTGATTGCTGTAAAACATTCATCACGCATCGGGTCATAGACAACACCCATCAATACGTCACCATCTTTTAACAGTGATAATGAGACGGCGCAAAAGGGGATGCCTGCGGCAAAGTTACTGGTACCATCAACAGGGTCAAGACACCACATCGCCAGCCCTTTGGTATTAAGCAGTGCAATCTGTTCCGCCTCAGACATCTCTTCGCCAACAAACAAAATCTCCGGCCACTGCTGCTTTAGTGCACCTTCAATTACCTGTTGTACTGCGCGGTCCGCTTCGGTGACGATGCTGCCGTCGGATTTGTATTCACGCTCACTATGGGTAAAGCGTGGGCTCAACTCCTGCTTTGCCGCATTGATAACAATCTCAACAACAGTATTTAAATCAGGTAATGACATCACGAATCCTTTCCAGTCAACGCAACATTATCAAAGGCGATACCACCCCAACCATGACGCATAAAATTCCGAATGTTTGCGTGATCACTACCATCAGAATTTCCCAATACGTCGATGCGGTAGTAGTCACCAAAACAGTTAAGCGTCTGTGTCTCATTAAATGCTAGTAATTTCCCCAACGCAAAGATCTTGCATGACCCTTCATTGCTACCCGCCTCATTTACCGCCTGACTATCGCCCGCGCCATTGGTAAAACGACTGGGGGTGTAATCAAAATGGTTGTCGATTAATGCCATCGTGTCACTAAATGACGTTTCATCTGGTGTAGTGACTAACTTACTGACGAATGCTTCTACTGACATCTTACTTTCTCTTTAGTCCGGCAAATGCTGCTGCCATTGCTGTCTGTTGCTTAGGTTGTTGTTTCTGCTGAGGTGGCCTTCTATTAGATGATGGACGTGCACGCTCTTGCTTAGGCACATCATTATCAGCGCCCTGCGATTTCATAGTTAGCGCAATACGTTTACGCTGTAGATCGACATCGATCACTCGCACCTTCACCACATCACCCGCTTTAACCACTGCACGCGGATCACTGACAAATTTATCCGCCAGTGCAGAGATATGCACCAGGCCATCTTGATGGACACCAACATCGACAAAGGCACCAAAGGCCGTTACGTTGGTAACGACGCCTTCCAGCATCATCCCCTCTTTAAGGTCACTCAGCTTTTCGACGCCCTCTTTAAAACTGGCAGTGACAAATTCAGGGCGCGGATCACGGCCCGGCTTGTCCAGCTCCGCCAGAATATCGCGCACCGTTGGCTCACCAAACTTTTCATCAGTAAATGCCTTTGGATCAAGCTTTTTCAGCAGCGCACTATCACCAATGATGGAACGCACATCACCCTTATTAAAGGCAGCAATACGCTCAACAACAGGATAGGCCTCGGGATGAACTGCCGAGCCATCCAGTGGGTTTTTTCCATCCATCACCCGTAGAAAACCAGCGGCCTGCTCGAAGGCCTTAGGGCCAAGGCGTGTCACCTTTAATAGAGTTTTGCGATCATTAAAGCGACCATTGAGATCACGGTAATCAACGATATTTTGTGCCAGTGTTGCATTAAGCCCAGCGATATTTGCCAGCAGTGCCGCTGATGCCGTGTTCACATCCACACCGACTGCATTCACACAATCTTCGATCACCGCTTCCAGGCTACGCGCCAGGCGCACCTGGCTCACATCATGTTGATACTGACCCACACCAATCGCCTTCGGCTCTATCTTTACCAGCTCTGCCAATGGGTCTTGTAGGCGACGTGCAATCGATACCGCACCACGAATCGAAACATCGAGATCTGGGAATTCACGTGCCGCCAGCTCCGATGCCGAATAAATCGATGCTCCGGCTTCAGACACCATAACCTTGGTCAGGCGCAGGTCACTATGTTGTTTGATCAGGTCACCCGCCAGCTTGTCGGTTTCTCGTGAAGCGGTGCCATTACCAATGCTCACTAGATCCGCGTTATGCTTCTTCGCCAATAGTGCCAGTGTGTGGACCGATTGATCCCACTGGTTTTTGGGCGCATGCGGATAAATAGTCGCGTGATCAACAAACTTGCCGGTGTTGTCCACTACTGCCACTTTAACCCCGGTACGCAAGCCAGGATCAAGCCCAATCGTGGCACGAGGTCCAGCCGGTGCCGCCAACAACAGATCTTTTAGATTACTGGCAAAGACATTGATAGCATCCAGCTCACTCGCCTCACGCAGGCGCTTCTTCAGCTCAAGATCAACATGCATCGAGAGTTTTACACGCCATGCCCAGCGCACCGTATCCTGCAACCAGCGATCAGCCGGACGCCCTTCATTCTTGATACCAAAGCGACGTGCAATCTTGCGTTCACCACTACTCGGCTCTCGCTTGGCCAGTGCCTCTTCGTCATCAGGTATTACTAATGCCAGTTGCAGGATACCTTCGCTGCGACCACGAAACATCGCCAGGGCACGATGAGATGGTATCGCCTTGATCGCCTCTCCCTTGTCGAAATAGTCGGAAAACTTGGCCCCTTCGTTCTCTTTACCCGCGACAACAGTCGAGTGCAGTTGCCCATTCTCCCAGAAGTGTTCGCGCAGCTCACCTACCAACTCGGCATCTTCAGCAAATCGTTCCATCAAAACCTGGCGCGCGCCGTCCAGTGCGGCGGCGGTATCCGCGACGCCCCTATCCGCAGCAACATAACCTGCGGCGCTCTTTTCCGGTTCAACGCTCGGATCAGAAAAAAGTAGATCGGCCAACGGCTCCAGCCCCGCTTCACGTGCAATTTGTGCCTTGGTGCGGCGCTTAATCATATAAGGACGATAGAGATCTTCGAGGCGCGTTTTGGTATCCGCTTCAAGAATCGAATGTTTCAGTGCTGGGGCTAGTTTGCCCTGCTCATCAATCGCCTTGAGTACCGTGGCACGACGATCATCCAGCTCCCGCAGATAGGTGAGGCGCTCATCGAGCAGGCGCAGCTGTGTATCATCCAGCCCGCCGGTGACCTCTTTACGGTAACGGGAGATAAATGGCACCGTATCACCGCCGTCCAGCAGCGTAATTGCGGCCGTTACCTGCGCTTCTCTGGCGTTTAACTCGGTGGCAATTCGGGATTCAATCGAGACAATGCTACTCGTCGACATATAAATACGCTTCCTCAACAACAATAAAGGAGGGCATTATACGTGACTCGACCCCACTTAGGCGTAGTGAAACAGAAAATCAGCCAATCTGCGGCGGCAGGCGATGCCTTTTAAACAGTCGCCGACGTGTGCGCCGCATTAACATTATCAAGCGAGGGGCTAATGCCAGTGCAAACGCATCCACCATCACATACCACACGGCCACCCCGCTCGGCGGATTCCCCTGTGGCAAGCCAAACACTGGATCGTACATGGCCCAGTACCAGGTACCACTCCAGGTACCCACCACCTCCAGCCAGGTGGTGATAAAAAAGGCCCCAAGGTAGACCAGTGGCGAACGGCCTTTATATAGACAATAGACAAAAATCGCGAATAGCAGCGCACCACCCGCATCACCACGCTCAGCAAAAAATAGTCCCCATAGTGACCACACCCCGCCGATTGCCAATACTAACCAGGTGATCTGTCGTTGGTAGGCGGTAAACAAGGCCTGTCGCGCCATCACCACGGCCGTTAAGTAGACCATGCCGTGGCCCGGCGGCACATAAGCGGGCACATTTTCAAAACGATAAATATAGGCTCCCAGATAGACAGAGGCGAAATATTCACCGATGGTGGCAAAGGCGATCGCCACCAAGACCTGCATCCGCACTGCGGTACTTTCGCCCAGCAGCATTAAACCAAGAAAGAACCAGGCGCAATAACCCATGGTATTTTGCAGCGCAAGATTAGCACTGGCATCAAGGTAGAGCGCCAACGCGACAAAAAAGAACGCACTGCCAATAATGACAATATCTCGCCCCCCCTCGACTGTATCTGCCAACAACCGCCCCATAACGCCCCCACGTGTGGAAAATAGTTGAGCAACACAAATGTAGATCACCCTCCCCCGAAGGTACATGGTATAAACTACCGTAAAAAGAGACGCGGCTCCACTACCGAAGCAACGAAGTGTGCCCCTTGTAGATAAAAATTTTGCAAGGCGATGCCGTTCCCCTAAAATACGATGGATACCTCATTACGCTAGGCAATTTATGACCACTATGAAACCAAGCCCCCCCCTTTCGCCTGGCCAGCGTAATCGCCACCGCACTACTACTCAGCGCCTGTGCGTCAGTGCAATTTGGGCGCGACTTTGACATCAAAGCCTTTGAAGCCAAAGTGGAACATAACGCTAGCAACAAAGCCGATGTTAAGGCGTGGCTCGGTGCGCCTAGTAGCCCCCTGTGACAGGATACCTGTCGCCTCTCTAATTTAAATATCTTAAACTAGAGAGGATAGAAGATGAGCACAAAACATTATACAGAAGGCTTCAAAGAGCAAGCCGTACAAAAGGCACTCACGCG
>Ga0316203_1001652_pt1 | contig 14790 bp, 13 predicted proteins | sample 6monrhotite_MG_FD_204940 | JGI IMG/M metagenome (GOLD analysis project Ga0316203, IMG submission 204940) | Microbial mat bacterial communities from mineral coupon in-situ incubated in ocean water Damariscotta River, Maine, United States -... | ecosystem: Environmental > Aquatic > Marine >... | reverse complement strand
CCGCTGTCTGTGCGCAGGATCATGGCAAACCAGCTTGAAGTGATTATCCGCGATCCGTCGCGTTGGCTGGATGCCATTCAGCAAGAAACCACTTATCTGATTATTGCGCTTCTACCCATTCATGCGCTTATCCTCGCATTCGGGCAAATATGGCGCCGCGGATTTTACTTCTATGACCACCTTATCGCCTCCCTGCATTTTCACGCCTTCATTTTTGTGCTGCTCACCTTACTGAATTTGCTGGGTGGGGTTCTGAATGCATGGGGTGTTCTTATCTTCATCGTATGGAGCAATTTTTACGTCTATCGCATGCATAGAGTGGTCTATGAGCACGGTCGGATCATGTCCGTGCTCAGAACGCTTTCGCTGGATTTCACCTATGCCATCGTGCTGGTCTTTGCACTGCTCGCATTGATTATCGTCGGATTGTTTACCGCCTGACCTATTGAGGTTGGACGCCCCGCGAACGTAATTCGTTACCGGCGCCGGTTGATTGCCGGGCCTCGATAAAGGCTTGGAATTCAGGAGAACTCATTAGTGCGTTGAGCTGCGCTAAAGATTGTGCCGATTCAGCAGAAACGCCGAAGAATTCCTGGAAGGCCTCAAACGGCGTCCGTTCGCGAGGGAAGCGCTGCAGATTGATGGATTGTCCGTCCTCGATTCCCGCGAGCTGGCGGGCAGCTGCAATGGCTTCCATGAACCCACCCACTTCGTCCACAAGCCCATTTTCAAGGGCCTGATCGCCGGTCCAGACCCGACCGCGCGCGATTTCGCGTACAGTCTCAATGTCGATTTCCCGGCCATCGGCTACACGCTGCGTGAAGTCGTCATATATGTCGGCCAGCTGAGCTTCGACGGCTGCGCGTTGTTCGTCAGTCCAAGGCGTGTTTGGTGAATATGCGGAGGCAAATTCTCCGCCGACCGATACTTCTTCGAAATTGATACCGATGAGACCAAAGGCATCACCAAGACTAATTTTCCCACCGTACACACCAATGGATCCGGTGATGGTGGTGGCATTGGCAACGATATAGTCAGCAGGTGCGGCAATGTAGTACCCACCAGACGCGGCCGCGCCACCCATGGAGACAACAACCGGAATGCCGTCGTCCTGAGCGCGACGAACAGCGTCCCAAATCTGGTCGGATGCGATAGACGATCCGCCGGGCGAATCAACGCGCAGGATAATCGCCTGAACGCCCGGAGCGGCGGCGGCATTCGAGATCGCGTCGGCCATGGAATCGCCACCGATAACGGGGTCTCCTCCAAAAGGCGAAGATACGCCAGCACCCGTAATGATGGCACCCTGGCCCTCGATCAATGCGATGCGCGGGCCGGTTTCGGCGAGAATGCCGCTGAGCCGATAGTCATCAATGCTGGCGAAACTTACATTGCCGCCGGCGCGATCAATCGCGGCTTGGCGCGCTGCCGCAACGTGACCCAATTGGTCAATCAGTCCAGATTCGGCAGCGGCTTCGGCGCTGTGGGGTGAGGCTTCGACCAAAGCCCGAAAGGCCCCCGCTTCGAGATGGCGGCCTGTTGCCGCATTATTGATGGCCACGTCGTAAATTGCGTTGAAATAGGATAAGGTGGCTTCGCGGTGCTCGGGTGTGAATCCCGTTTCGGTGTAGGTGTTTGGTGAGTTTTTGTATTCAAGGAATTGAATAAATTCTGCATCGACCTCAAACCGTTCCAAAGCGCCGCCATAAAAGGGCACTTCACCTGCGAGACCTGATGCAGAAAACCCTGCCGTATCTTGTAACCAAATTTCATCGGCGCTGGATACTGCCAGATAGTTGGTTATTGACGTGCCTGAGAAGCCCTGAGAATGGACGACGACGCTTCGACCGCTCTCGCGGAAGGCCGCTATGGCGCGATTGATTTCCTCAGCATGGGCCGGTGTCATCCCGAATTCATTGGCGCGAATGAATAGACCTGCCACGCGTTGATCCGTACTGGCACGATCCAGCAAGCGGACCATATCCACAACCGAGGTTGTTTCCGTAAAGGCAAAGGGTGACCGAGACGGGTGATCCAGGCGTTGCTCCCTGAGATCAATTTCGAGGACAATCCGGCCGGCCGGGAGACCGGTTTCTTCAGCCGCGTTGGCTCCCATCGCTCCTACCAGACCAATAAGCCCCGCCACCAGGATGAATAGTGTGAGGACCGATCCGATCATCACACCGATGATGGAGCCGAAGAGAGTGACAAAAAATTGTTTCATGAGAGTGTCCCGATTTGCGCGTCTTGCGACCGAAGCATGCGTATATTGTGCCGAATGGCGTGAGGGATCGTCACATGAATCATCCCCCAGCGTAAAATCAAGAACCAATGTGCTCTGAATACAACGCAGGCAAGGTGTGGTTCGTGTGTGAGATTTATTCTGGTGACCTCAGCACTTTGAGGATGGTGCTCTATATAGCTGAGTTATGCTCCGGCAGGTGCGTGGGCGAATATGCTCTCTTTATAATGGATGTAATCGCTACAGCATCACCCCGTTGCATGATCTGCGGTGAGCGGTTATCTAGCGCTTCCGTCGCTATATGCGGTCGGCCTGTTGGGGCGTAGCTTAGTTGGTAAAGCAGCGGTTTTTGGTACCGAAGAGCGGAGGTTCGAGTCCTCCCGCCCCAGCCATAACTTCGAAAAGTGATTCTGGTGTTCTGACGGTTCGTGCGACTGCGAATTGAAAGTTTTAGCAGTTGGCCCTTGAACATATTTTCGTGAACACCCATGCGCCATTGCCCAGTTGGTGAATACAAACGTCTAAATTCGCGTTTAGCGGCAATTGGTTGGCTGCAATTCACCGTACGCGGGAGAATTGACCATAAAACTGCCATTGTCACCGCATTCCATACGTGTCTGTCTATTGATTGACGGACGTCACTTGGTTAGCGTCCGAAATCAAGAAGGCGTAAATCGCCGAATGAGACGGGAGATTAACTCCCGCGGAGCGAGGGGAAGGGTTCTATAGTTTTGGGTGCTTCCCAACTTCAATTTCGAATCTGCAGGTTCGGGCCGGCGTATTGCTGCCGTCCGGCCTCAGAACAAGCAGGGGCTTATTCAACGCGAGGCGTTGGAATAGCATAAACAGTCAGTCAGGCGCGGCGGAGATAAACCGCGCTGTTCAACGTGAGGCGAGACATGGCGAACTTGAATAAATGGCTTCGGACTTCGGTCGCAGCAGCGGTGTTTTCCGTTGGTGTCGTCGGTGTTGCGGACGCCCAATTGCAGACGGCGCTCTCTACAGGTGCCCAATCGACGCAGGACGGTGCATCGACGCAGTCGCAAATCGACTCCATCGATGATGACCGCACAAATGCCGAGCTCGAATATCGGGCTCTGTTGCAGCAGATCGAAAGCCAAGGGCTTTATGTCGCGCAGCAGGAAGTCTTCATTCAATCGCAGAGCAATGAGCTGGACTCGTTGCGCCTGCAAATCGACAGCGTCGGCAATATCCAGCGAGATCTGGTGCCGATGCTTCGCGAAATGGTCGATAATCTTCGCCAATTCGTCGAACTGGATCTTCCATTCCAACATGAAGACCGGCTGGATGGTGTTGATAGCCTCTATGACCTCATTGACGATCCGGAAGTCTCCGCGGCTGAAAAGTATCGCGTCATTCTGAACCGTTATGACATTGAAGCCGCTTATGGCCGTGGTCTTCGCGTATTCGAAGAAACCACAACGATTGACGGAACGGATGTAACACAAGCCGTGCTGCAAATTGGCCGGGTTGCACTCATTCGCGACACGCAAGGCTCCCTCGATATGCTTTATCGTGGCGCCTCTGATTGGGTTGCTGTTCCAGCCAGCCATAATAGCGAAGTTCAACGGGCTTTCCGCATCGCACGCCAAGTGACGACGCCGGAAGTCTTCACAGTGCCGCTTCCCGGCTCTGAAGATCAATAATACGACCCTGACGGAGAATTTGTGATGAAATTCAATCTCAAAACACTTGCCGCAGCGGTCGCATTCGGTGCCGCTTTTGCCGGTGGTGCTGTTGCACAGCAACAACCGGTGTCAAGTATCAACCAATTGCTGGACCGCCTGCGTTCCGACGTTCGTGAAGCCTCTGCTGAAAATCAGCAGCGTCTTGGCGAATTCCGTACCGCCCGGAACCAACAAACCTCACTTCTTGCGGGAGCCCGCCGAGAGCTGGCTGCACTGGAAGCTCAGGCAGATCGCCTCGAGGCTCAATTTGAAACGAACTCAGCACAAATCGATGTGCTTGCCGACGAATTGCGCCTTGCGCAGGGTGAATTCGGTGAGCTCTTCGGTGTTGCGCGTCAAAGCGCCGGTGAATTCGGATCGCAAATTGAGGCGTCTCTTGTCAGTTCACAGCATCCGGGTCGCGCTGATCCATTGTTGGAATTGTCAAATAGCCGCGTGCTTCCAACCCGCACCGAGCTCGACACGATCTGGCGGTCCATTACTGCTGAGATGATCTACCAGGCTGAAATTTCGTCCTACTCGGCGAATGTTTCGGATCTGACCTGCGCCAGCCCGTCTGTCACCCGTGTGGGCATATTCGTTTCGTTCGCGACTTGTGGTGGCGAAGCTTATTTCACTCAGTGGGCACTTCCTGAAGGTGCGGCTGCCAATGCTCGCTACGGCCTGGCAGCTCTGCCGGCGCAACCGCCAGCTAACATTCGCGGCGCTGCGTTGAACTTGTTCAATGCCGAACGCGGTGAAATCACTTCCGGTCCGGTTGATCCGTCCCGCGGTGGGCTGCTGCTCGTATATCGTGACCTTCCTGACTTGGGTCAGCGGATCGAACAGGGCCGCATCGTTGGTAAGATCATTATTGGCCTGCTGGTTGTCAGTGTTGCCTTTGGCTTGTTCCGCCTGCTGATGCTGATCCTGGAATCGATGGCCGTTGGTGGTCAGAAGCGTCGTTCGACACCGTCGAGAGGCAATTCGCTTGGCCGCGTAATGCTGGCCTATGAATCGGTCAAAGATCACTCGGAAGAAGTCATTGAGATGAAACTGGACGAGGCGATCCTCAAAGAGGTGCCAAAGCTGGAATTCGGTCTCAACTTCCTGAAACTTGCAGCCGGTATTGCACCGCTACTGGGTCTTCTCGGTACCGTGACAGGCATGATCAAGACATTCACCCAAATTACCCTCTTTGGTACGGGTGACCCGAAGATCATGGCTGGTGGTATTTCAGAAGCCCTTGTCACTACCGTGCTTGGCCTTGTTTCTGCCATACCTCTGTTGTTCCTTCATAGCTTCGCAGCGAGCTTTTCGCGCGGTGTGCAGCAAACGCTGGAAGAGCAAGCGGCTGGTATTGTCGCCCGTCACGCAGAAGAGCGCGCTGGCCGGTCGGCTTAGGGGGAGGTCCGAAAAATGGATTTCCAAACAGCCATTGACGGATTGAGAGAATTCCTTGATCGCGGCGGGCCTGTGCTCGTCGCCATCATGGGGGTGACTTTCGTCATGTGGGCTTTCATCCTTGAGCGTCTTGCATATTTTTTCTTCGCCCAGGCGGGTGATGCGAAACATGCCCTCAAGGAATGGTCCGCACGGTCCGATCACACATCGTGGACGGCTCACGCTATTCGCGATCAGTTGATTTCCGAGGCGCGCCAGAAGGCGGAAAACAATGTCGAGCTCGTTAAAGCGCTCGTCGCCGTTGCTCCGCTCTTTGGACTTCTTGGAACGGTGACAGGCATGGTTCAGGTGTTTGACGTTATGGCGGTTGCCGGTTCGTCAGATGCAAGAGCGATGTCGGCGGGTGTGTCGCGTGCGACGATCCCGACCATGGCCGGTATGGTGGCCGCGCTTTCTGGATTGATTTTTTCAAACCAGATTGAACGCCTCGCTAAATATCGGACTGCTGTCCTCGCTGACAAGCTGGAACTGGAGTAGCGATATGCGCAGACGTTCCAATAAAGGAAATGACCAAGCCGAAGTGAACATGACGCCGATGCTCGACATCGTGTTCATTCTCTTGATCTTCTTCATCGTCACGGCGACATTCTTGCAGGAGCAGGGGTATGATATGCGACCTCCGCCGCCGAGCGAGACACCGCCGGAAAATACTGAAACGAACCCGGTTATTCTGGTCCAAGTGGATGCTGAAAACCGTGTGTTCGTAAACCAGCGAGCGACGAGTGAAGATCGCGTTCTGGCGGCTGTACAGCGGATTCGCGCAGAGGCCCCGCGAAGCGCGGTTCTGATCGAACCGGCGGATGCGGCCTTGCATGGCACGATTTCATTGATTTGGGATGATATGCGATCCAATGGGATTGCCGTTTCAATTCAACGCGCTACTGGCGACGACAACAACTAGTTCGGGGAGAGAATCATGGCTCGACGTGGGAGCCGGGTACAGGCAGACGAGGAAGATGCAGAGCTGAACATGACGCCCATGTTGGACGTTGTCTTCATTCTCCTGATTTTCTTCATCGTGACGGCTGTATTCGTAAAAGAGCCGGGTGTGGATGTTTTCCGTCCGGATGTAAGCCTGAGTGACTCGGAAAAGCCGACACTTCTTGTGGCGGTGACGGCAACAGATGAAATCTGGATCAACCGGAATCCGTATGAAATCACGCAGGTGCGCGGTGTTCTCGAACAATTACTGTCCGAGAATCCTAGAGCTGAAGCCATGATTCAGGGTGATGAAAACGCGCCTATTGGAACGGTTTTGGACGTGCAGGAAATTATGATGAACCTCGGTATCGAGACGATCACGATTTCGGATGAAAATTAGGAGCGAGTGATGGGCAGCATTGTCAGACTTATCATCGGTATTCCGATTGCGGTACTCGTGACGTTCGGGCTTTTTACTCTCATGAAGACACTTATCTTTGTGGATGAGGCTTTGCCTGAGGACGATGGCGTTGAATATCGGTTCGATATCAATCCTCAGGTTGAAGCGATTGATGCGCGGGCCCGTGACACATCCATTGATGATGTAACGCAGGTGGATCCACCGCCGCCGCCGCCGCAAATCGAACGTCAGGCCGCAGATTTGCCGTCCGAAAGCCTGTCGACGATTGTGGGCAGTATTCCGGACTTCGCTGCACCAGAATTGAATTCCGGTAATGTGAGTTTCAACGTTTCGGACCGTAATGCTCAGCCCTTGGTACGGATTCCGCCTCAATATCCGCCGCGCGCTGCGGAACGTGGGATTGAGGGATATTGCTTGATGGAATTCAATGTGTCGCCGGATGGTACGCCCATCGATATTCGGGCGATCGATTGTTCAAGCAGCATGTTTGAGCGCACCTCGGTCCGCGCGGTTGAACGCTGGCGATATAGCCCACGAATTGTGAGTGGTGTTGCACAAACGCGAACCGGCGTTCAAACCCGCCTTGATTATCAATTGGACGAATAATGGTTGCCGCGTTGCTTTTGGTGACCAGTAGAGGAATGCAGAGGAAGCATGATGATTAATCGAATTTCCTTCGTTATAGCGGCCGTCGTCGTATCTTTCGCAGTAGTGGTGCCAAGCGCCGACGCGCAACGGCGAGGACGGAACCAGGACGAGCAACAAGGCAGTGCTGAAGACCGCACTATGTCTGCGCAGGTCGGTGAGCCCATCATTGCGGCTCAAGACTGTCTTGAGGCGGATAATATCACTTGCGTGATCAACACGCTGACGCCCTTGCTTAGCCAAAGTCCGAACCCGTATGAGCAGTTTGTGATTCGGCGAATGCGCGGTGTAGCTTACTACAATCAGGATCGCATGGATCTCGCCATCCGGGATTTCGAAGCGGCGCTTGCCACAGGTGCAGCGACCTTGGATGAATCGACTTCTCTGCGCACCAATATTGGGCAGCTCTATATCGTTTCCGAGCGGTATTCAGAAGGCATCGCTCAGCTGGAGCGAGCTATCGCCGAGGGCGCGACTTTAACACCAAGCCTGACGATGTTGCTGGCTCAAGCCTATGCACAGGCAGATCGTTTTAGTGACGGTTTGCGCTACGCGCAAATGCAATATGACAATGCCAGCCCGCGCGAGCGTCGTAATTTCGATATGCTGCTGCTTTACTTCCAACAGCTCGGCCGGACGTCGGATCAACTCCGGCTGGTGACCCAGATGGTTGAAAGGTGGCCCGGCGAGCGAGATATCTGGACGTCGCTCGTTGCGCTTATGGCTCAGACGAATAATGAGTCCGGTGCATTTGAAGCCAACAAGCTGATGTATCTGAACGGTATGCTGACCGAAGAACGCGAACTTGTTCGATTGTCTCAGTATTACAGCTATTTCGAATACCCTTATCGCGGCGCTGTCATTCTCGAACGCGAGATGAATGCCGGCCGGGTGGCTCGCAGCAATGAAAACCTCGACATTCTCTCCAACATGTGGCGGCAATCTCGCGAATATGATCGGGCGATTCCGGTACTGGAAGCTGTTGCCCGTCAGGGGGGAGGCGAGGACTATCTGCGTCTGGCTGAGGCCTACTATCAAGAGAACCGGTTGGCGGAAGCCGAGACGGCTTTTGAATCCGCCTTGTCACGTGGTGGAATAAACCGCCCTGGTGACGCACAGGCTCTGCTTGGGACCGTGCGTTATGAGCAAGGCAATCGGCAAAGCGCTTTGCAGGCTTTCCGTGGATGCGGTCAATATTCTTATAGCCGCCGAACCTGTAATGGCTGGGTGACGTTTATCCAGAACGAAATCCGGGCGGAGACCGAGCGAGCGGAAATTATTTTGCGCGTCGCAACGGAGGAGTGCCGCATTACGATTACCGCTGAACTTCAGAACATTATTCTTGTCGGCGATCTATCGAATTTTGATGAGGAAGGCCGTCCGAGATTGACTGAAGTTCCCGCGCGTTGCGTGAATTACTTTGATCGGCTGGGCGACCAGATCGGTGGTTACGGATATGTAGCTGTAGCTGCGGCTGAAACCAATGACGCTGAAGCGGGTTAACCCCTTCTGAAATCGTCAATGAATAAGGCCCCGGTCCTCGGACCGGGGTTTTTTCTTTGCCGAAATGGTCGTGATGCGGGCGCAAACTCGCCGCATTCTTACAGGATTGTCATGTTGGGAGAGGGGGGCGCTTGGAAGGGAGCGCCACATGCAGCGCATATTGAGAACATCCATAAGCTTGCCATTCGCCGGACTGGTGACGGTATCACTCGCATTTTTCATGGCCTATATGATTTCGGTCGAAGGGGAGTTCAGGCCGGATACGCCGGATCTGGTCGTTGAACTGTTTCCGCAAGTCGACATCATCACGCCAGAGCGAACTGTTGAGCTGCGTCCGGTCGAAGTTGTGAATCCACCACCACCTCCTCCAGAAATAGATGTTGTGATGGCAGACCGGCCAATAGAGGATATTGGCACCATTGTCGGGAATATCCCGGAATTTGGTGAAACGGCCATCACGAATGAAGCCGTCAATTTCAACGTGGCAGATTCCGATTCGAGACCGATCGTCCGGATCCCACCCATCTATCCGCCCCGCGCACTTGAACGCGGGCTGGAGGGCTATTGCGGCATGCAGTTTGACGTCGGGACAGATGGAATTCCCCTCAATGTTCGCGCGAATTTTTGCACGAATAACATCTTTGAAACTAACTCCATCCGAGCTGTCGAACGGTGGCGGTATGCGCCGAGAGCCGAAAACGGTATATCGGTGGTACAGCGGGGCATCACCACCCAGATTGACTATACGATCACGAATTAGGCCGGGTCCGGGGCCAGGACAGCATCCTGGCCCCGGTGAGACTATTCTGCATCAGGATCAACTTCAGCGTCGGCAAGACCCACCGTCATCAAGGCAAAGGCCCAGTTCTCGGCGGTTTCGCGCAGGCTGTCGAAGCGGCCCGATGCACCGCCATGTCCAGCGCCCATATTGGTCCGCATCAGGGTCAAACCGTCATCGGTCCGCGTGGCGCGTAGACGGGCAGACCATTTCGCGGGTTCCCAATACGTGACGCGTGGATCCGTCAAACCTGCCGTGGCGAGTACGTGCGGATAGTTGATGGCCGCAACATTATCGTAGGGGCTGTATTCGACGATTGTGTCATAGGCCTCTTCATCCTCGATGGGGTTGCCCCATTCGGGCCATTCCGGTGGTGTCAGCGGCAGGGTGGGATCGGACATCGTGTTGAGGACGTCGACAAAAGGCACGGCCGCAATCGCACCCGCGAACAGATCCGGTTGCAGATTGATCGCGGCACCGACCAGCAATCCACCGGCGGAGCCTCCATAAGCCACCATATTACCGCGTGACGTGAAGCCCTCGGCCGCGAGCCCCTCGCCCGCCGACACAAAGTCGCGGAAGGTATTCATTTTGAGGCCGAGTTTGCCGTCGAGATACCATTCATAACCCCGCGCCTGGCTGCCGCGAATATGGGCAATCGCGAAGATCATGCCGCGATCGACCAGAGGCAGGGGCGTGACCCGGAAAGAGGCCGGAATGGTGATGCCATAGCTGCCATACCCGTTGAGCAATAGCGGAGCGGAACCATCGATCGGCGTGTCGCGATGATAGAGGATGGTCACGGGGATCATCTGGCCATCATGAGCAGGTGCCATGATGCGGCGCACGACATAATCTTCCGGGTTGTGACCGGACGGAATTTCTTGGCGTTTACGCAGCACACGTTCGCGCGTTGCCATGTTATAATCATAGATCTCTTCGGGCGTGGCCGGGCTCTCATAACTGAACCGCATGTCGTCAGTGACGAATTCATATCCCGCATCGACGCCGAGCGAATAAGCTTCCTCGGCGAAGTCGATATTGTGTTCTTCACCGCTGGTGAGGTTGCGGATCACGATGCGGGGCAGGGCATTTTCGCGCTCGACCCGGACCATCCAGTCGCGAAATCCCATTAGGCCGGTGATCAGCGTGCCAGATCTATGAGCGACAATTGTTTCCCAATTCTCACGTTGTGGAGCGTCCAGCGGTGCGCGCATGATCTGGAAATCCACCGCGCCATCGAGATTGGTCAGAATGTAGAAGCCCTCGCCGGTTTCCGTCAGCGAGTACTCGATATCTGTTTGCCGGCCCGCGACCAGCATGGCCTCGGATTCCGGGCTATTGGCATCAATCAGATGGACTTCGCTGGTTGTATGGCCGGACGTTGAAATGACGATGTAGCTGTCGCCCTCTGTGCGACCGACATTCACGAAGAAACCGTCATCCGCTTCGTCAAAAATCATGGTGTTGTCGGTATCGCTGCGGCCTTGGCGATAGACTTGCTTTGAGCGACCATTTGCATCGCGCCAGACCCAGAAAAGGGTCTCGGAGTTATTCGCCCAAGCAAAATCGCCCGTGCTCTCATCGGTCAGGGTAAATACGTCTTCACCGGATTCCAGATCGCGAATGCGGATTTCATAATATTCCGAGCCGCGTGTATCGACACCATAAGCCAGCCAGCGATGGTCGGGGCTGTGATCGACATCCCCAAAATCGAGGTAATCAATGTCCTCGGCAGCGGCATCACCATCCAGCAAAATTTGTTCCTCACCGGATTCACCGGAGCCTGGATCAATCGGCCGACGAGCATAAATCGGATATTGACCGCCTTCGCGATACCGCGAATAGTATTCGTAATTGCCATCACGGTCTGGAACCGACGAATCGTCTTCAAGAATCCGACCACGAATTTCCTGAAAGATACGTTCTTGCAACGCCTCTGTTGGTGACATCACCTCTTCATAATAGGCATTTTCGGCTTCCAGATGTGCGCGAATTTTCGGCTCCAGCACTGATGGATCGCGCATAACTTCTTGCCAGTTATCATCGCGCATCCACGCATACTCATCTGTTCGCGTGCGACCCAATTGTTCAATCGTAATTGGCCGTTGAGCGGCAGAGGGCGGCGTAATGGATTGAGCGCGGGCAATCAAATTCATGTTCGAGTTCTCTGTGTGGGTTTGGGTATTGGCGTCCGTAGTATATTAACACGGTTCATTGCTTCCAGTATCGCGCGCGCCGTCAAAACTGACCATGATGACCGGCAGTTGGGTTCAGTGTTTGCGACGGATCGACAAGATTGGCGTAAAAATCGAAATCAATGCGAGAACGATTGCCAGGCCAATCATAGGAATCAGAACCGATTCTCTTGGGCCAAGCGCGGCAACGACGAATCCCATCATGGCCGCCCCGGCTGGCATTCCGCCAAAGAGGCCGAGCTGATAGACTGACATGATACGGGCCAGCATTTCGGTTGGCGCATTTTCCTGCACCACCGACCGGCTGAGCGAGATAGCCACACCAGCTCCCAAGCCCCAGAAGAAGTCCAGCGCGTACAAACCTTCAAGCGGGATAGGCAAGGCAAGTCCGCCGAGACTGATGACGGTGACCAACTGGGCGAGCATCACTGCACGTCCGGGGCGTTCAACGTGTTTCAGTTTTGCGAGCAGCGCGTTGGCGATAAAAGCGCCAATCCAGAATACGACCAGCAGGCTCGAAAGTGTGCCGTATCCCGCGCCGTACACATCACGGACCAAAACCGGGATCACGACGAAAAACGCTCCTCCGACGACGAAGAAACCAACCGCGACCATGACGCCCGTCATCGATGCAATCACCGGCGATTTAAGAACAGTGCGAATGCCCTCAATGAGGTCTTGCAAGGCGTGGGTGTCGCCTGTGCGTTTTGCCTTCAATCGGGGAAGGCCAACGGTAGCGATGACGCCAATCATAAAGCCGCCTGCCTGCAGGAAGAGCAACGGACCCGGCCCTGTCCATCTAGCCATATAGCCGACACCCATGCCGGTGATTTGTCCTGCAAACTGGACCAGTGATGCGATGACAACGGCTTTTTGCAAGGTCAGGGGTCTGCCAGATCGATTGGCAATATCAACGACGTTATTAATCGCTGAGTCCCGCGCTGGCAGAACGAAAGCGCCGCACGTGCCAACTGCGATCGCATAGACCAGAAGCAGCCAGTAGGAGAGCAATCCCGCCAAGAGCAGCCCGCCGAGAATGGCGGCGCAAACCGCGGCAAGCGAATAGAAAATGATCAGAATTCGGCGGCGACCTCGGCGCTCGGCCAATACACCTGCCGCTGGTAGAAGAAATAACATCGGCGCCGTCAACGCCATTTGGGCGATGCCAAGCTGCTGGGGTGTGCTGTCTGTGAGCGTAAAATAAACGATGCCGGGAAAGAGTGTTGTCTGTAGTCCGAAGCCGAAAAACCAACCGGCCACAATTATTAGATAAGCGGCAAATGGCGCCGGGCTTTTACGCGAATCTACGACTGCCATAACGCCCCCCGGCGAAGACTACGCCTGCAACTTGGCCAGCGCGCTTGGGAAGTGCAAGACGTCATGGCATCGCACACGCTTGTTTAACGCCTTGGCGGGCATTTTCAGGTGAACAGGCGATGTTATGAGCAATACAGATCCACTCACCCTGACGGAGACAGCGACCGATACCGGCCGTGCACGCGCTGCGCTTGCGCGGCGCCTGGCGGATATCATCTGCCTACCCTCCAGCGTTATCAGCCCGCAAGAGCGTTGGATTGTCGGTGACTTGCTTTATGAAATTTTGCGCAATAGTGACGCCCGCATTCGGCGCAGATGTGCGCAACGCCTTGCTGAAATCAGTGATGCCCCAGCTAATATTGTGAAGTTGCTGGCCGCTGACGAGATCGGCATTGCAGCGCCACTTCTTGAAGCGTCATGCGCATTATCCGATTTTGACCTTATGGAGATCAGTCGGCTTGGCACCGTTGATCACCGCGTCATGATTGCGCGGCGCGAAGCCGTATCAGAAACCGTGACGGCCGCGCTCGCATCCATTGGCGAGCCAGCGGTTATTACCGCATTGCTAAAAAACCATGGTGCGCGACTGGCGCCGCCGACAGTGAACCATATTGCCGCGCTGGCTGAGGAAGAAGCGCGATATGTGCCCGCGCTGTTGAAGCGGCAGGAATTACGGCCGCGTTCGGCCTTGCAGCTATTCTGGCATAGCGATCATGAATGCCGGAAGCTTGTCCTTCAGCGCTTCGCTGTTGGTCGATCGTTGATGATCGAGGCCTCCGAAGATGTCTTTGCGATGGCTGCCGCAGAAAATTGGGCGGACCCATTGGTCAATCGCGCATTGAAATTTGTTGATCGCCGCCAGCGAAATCGAGAGGCCTCTGATGCGTGTGAGTTTGGCTCGATGGAGGGTTTGATTTCACAGATACGATCACGTGGAGCGGAAGCGGAGCTTATTGGTGAACTCGGACTGCTTGCGGGGATCAGCGAATCGCTCATTTCCCGGATTTGTACAGATCTTGGCGGCGAACCGCTTGCCATTTTGTGCAAGGCGACCGGCGCGGATCGCGAGTTTTTAGTCCAACTTTGTGAGGGGCTTGGTGGATTCAGCGAAACCGAAAGTTTGCGCCGCGCGACGACCGTATATGATGGCCTTTCTGTTGAAAAAGCGCAGACGGTGTTGCGGTATTGGGATTGGTCCAAGGCGGGAGACGACCGCCGTAAATAACCCTAGGCATTTTGGTGTGGAGTAAACCGACTGAATTACTGGCCAAGCCGGAAGGGCATGGTTAAAAGCCTCTCCATCGGTGCGTTTGCAGACGACGCTTGGGAGGAAGCATGATTTACGGGGTTAGCCTCAGCCTTGTACTGGCATTGCTCTGGTGGGTTTTGTCCGGCTACGACAAGATTACGTTGTTGGCGTTTGGCGCGGTTAGCGTTGTGATCACGATGGTGCTAGTTCTCCGCATGCGGATCGTTGATCGCGAGACGTCGCCCTTTTTTCGACTACACACTCTCATACCCTATTACATCTGGCTCGGCGGCGAGATTGCCAAGGCGAATGTGGCTGTCGTGAAGGCATCACTGAAGCCCGAGATCGATATTTCTCCTCGGCT
>Ga0316203_1001648_pt1 | contig 14844 bp, 19 predicted proteins | sample 6monrhotite_MG_FD_204940 | JGI IMG/M metagenome (GOLD analysis project Ga0316203, IMG submission 204940) | Microbial mat bacterial communities from mineral coupon in-situ incubated in ocean water Damariscotta River, Maine, United States -... | ecosystem: Environmental > Aquatic > Marine >... | reverse complement strand
CAGCGCAAAGTCATTCGTACCGCGCGCCGCAATCGCAATGGCAACTCCACACAGATCGAAACATTCGCATTCCACGACATCGACAGCGCCTTTATCCGCCGCTCGCAAACACCGGTGATGCCGTCGCGGCTGTTCTTTTGTCTGAGCGATGATTTACGGCAAATTCAGGTCGTGACGGGTGATTTGACTGATCTGGAACCCCTGTTGGCGCGAATCGTCAAGGATCTGCATCAGGGCAATGAACTGCGGGAACTAAGCCTTGCCAAACCGCGCAGCACGATCAAGGCGGCGCGCGCAAAATCTGCCTTTGCGGCGCGCTGATCCGCACCACAGAAGCGCGCAAAAATCCGTTCTGCCGGTTCTGTTTTTGTCAGCCACGCCCGCCCAAAAGGGGCGCGGCGTTTTTTGTTAATTTCTGGACGCCCGTGCATGGGGGCGTTAGACCGGGAAAACAAAACAAAAAATGGGGGCAAGATGAGCCGGGCATTTGTATTTCCAGGGCAGGGCGCGCAGACAATCGGTATGGGGAAATCCCTGGCCGATACATACCCTGCGGCCCAAGCGGTATTTGATGAAGTCGACGACGCGCTGAGCGAAAACCTGTCAGCCCTGATCTGGGAAGGCGAGGCGGATCAGCTGATGCTGACCGAAAATGCGCAACCTGCGCTGATGGCCATGTCGATGGCGGCGATGCGGGCGTTGAATGCCGAAGGGATCGGTATCGAAAACGCGGCATTTGTCGCTGGTCATTCGCTGGGTGAGTATTCCGCGCTTTGCGCCGCCGGTGCGCTGAGCGTGGCAGACACCGCGCGACTGTTACGTCTGCGCGGCAAAGCCATGCAACAAGCCGTGCCCGTCGGCCAGGGGGCGATGGCGGCTCTGTTGGGGCTGAGCTTTGATGATGTGCGGGCAGTGGCCGACGAGGCCGCGCAGGGGCAGATTTGCCAGGCAGCCAATGACAACGATCCCGGGCAGGTCGTGGTATCAGGCGACAAGGATGCGGTCGAACGTGCCGTCGAAATCGCCAAGGCCAGGGGCGCGCGGCGGGCTGTGTTGTTGCCGGTTTCCGCACCGTTTCACTGCGCATTGATGCAGCCAGCTGCCGACGCAATGGCGCAGGCCCTGCAAACCGTTGAGATAAAGACGCCACAAGTGCCGGTTGTCGCCAATGTGTTGGCCCAGGGCGTAAGCGCGCCCGATGATATTCGGGCGTTGCTGGTTCAGCAGGTGACGGCGTCGGTCAGATGGCGCGAGTCTGTCGCGTGGATGGCCAGCAACGGTGTGACTGATATTTGGGAAATCGGTGCTGGCAAGGCGCTGAGCGGAATGATCCGGCGGATTAATCGGGACATCACCTGTCGCACCATCGGTGCCCCGGACGATGTCAAAGCGGCAGCGGAATCTGTCAGCTAACAACAAAGGCTATGAAATGTTTGATTTGGAAAACAAAAACGCCCTGATCACCGGGGCTTCGGGTGGCATCGGCGGGGCGATCGCGCGGCAATTACACCAGGCCGGTGCAACCGTCGCATTATCGGGAACACGCGAGGAACCATTGCAGGCGCTGGCCAGCGCACTGGGGTCACGGGCCCATGTATTGCCCTGCAACCTGTCGGATCGCGACGCGGTGGAAGCGTTGCCAAAGCAGGCGGCAGAGGCCATGGGCCGCGTCGATGTGTTGGTTAACAATGCCGGCATCACCCGTGATAATCTGTTTATGCGGATGTCGGACGAAGAATGGGACACCGTTCTGAATGTGAATCTGACATCAACCATGCGCCTGTGCCGCGGCGTTTTGCGGGGCATGATGAAGGCCCGTTGGGGGCGCATCGTGAATGTCTCGTCGATTGTGGGTGCCACGGGCAATCCTGGGCAGGCCAACTATGCGGCGTCCAAGGCGGGCATGGTCGGGATGTCAAAATCGCTGGCTTACGAAGTGGCCAGCCGCGGGATCACCGTCAATTGCGTGGCCCCCGGTTTCATCACCACGGCGATGACGGAAAAGCTGACGGATGACCAAAAGGCCGGCATACTCAAGCAGGTGCCAGCGGGTCGCATGGGCACATCGGATGAAATCGGTTCGGCGGTTTTGTATCTGACCAGCGAACAGGCCGGTTACGTGACAGGTGCGACCTTGCATGTGAATGGCGGGATGGCCATGTTGTGATCGCTGGCGCAAGCCGGTGGGTAATTGTTGCTGGCCGCTGTTGTTGTACATCACAGCGGGCTGGTCCCGTTAGCCGGACCCATCCGGTGGCCGGGGGAACATGCGACAAATAAGTTACGAGCGAAACCGTTTGCCTTAGCGAAACGATATGCTATAGGCGGCGCAGATTGGATCATATACCAGCGATGATATGTGACCGCGCCCGTTTATGCGGGCCATCAAACGGCCCCGGGGGCCAGCGTTATTACCGGGCACTGGGCCCTTTAGAATTGAAGAGGATAGGACATGAGCGACATCGCAGATCGCGTTAAAAAGATCGTCGTCGAGCATCTGGGCGTTGAAGAAGACAAAGTGGCCGAGTCGGCATCATTTATTGATGATCTCGGTGCTGACAGCCTGGACACAGTTGAACTGGTTATGGCGTTCGAAGAGGAATTCGGTATCGAAATTCCGGACGACGCTGCGGAAACCATTCAGACTTTTGGCGATGCGGTAAAGTTCATCACAGGCGCATCCTGAGTTTCAGAACAATTCATTAAGAATCGGCGCCCCGTTGGGCGCCTTTTTTTATTGGCGGTGCGGCAATTGTCGCGCGACCGGGGCGCGATCGCGGTTTACTGTCGTGTAGATCACCGTCAATCCGGCCGGGTTGGCTTTTTGTCGCATGGCGATGAATTTCTGGTGATTGGACAACTTGGCGTTGACAGTTTTTGATGCAGCTTGGCATTAATGTCATCAGTTGACGGAGGCGCGCTGTGGCCGCAAGTGGAAAACGTGTCGCTGCAAATGCAGTGATTGCAGGTATCTTTCTAATCGGATTGGCCTATCTGGGTGTTCCTGAACAATTGGGCGCGCATCCAAGATGGGCGATGAAAGTTAGTTATATTGGTATCGGGCTGGGCGTGGTGATCTATTCGCTGGCCTGGGTCTGGCAAAGCGGCTGGGTGGCGAAATTCATCCTGTTTGCGGTCCTGGCAGTGATATCCGGCGTCGGCGCGACCTTTGGAAAATCCCGGTTTGCGGCGTCATTTGCCGAAGATGCGCTGGCGGGGCAGCTTTGGTATTTTGGCTGGATCGCGGTGTTTGGGTTTGTTTTCGCGTTGTTGATGCATTTAATGTCGCTGCGCCGGGAATAGTGCCGGGAATATTTCTTTGATTAGTCAATTGTGTGCGGTCGTTGGATGGCGCATGGCGGTGTATCGCCTGCACTGAAATGCGTTCATAATATTGCGGTTTGAGTGAACACACAGACGCGGTGTTGCCCAAAGGGGGCGATACGGCCGACTGCCCTTGCCCCTGTGATGAAAACCCGTGTATCAAATCGCAACAAATTCGAAGGTGGGAGCATCAGTATGCGGCGTGTCGTAGTTACCGGTCTGGGCATGGTGTCACCGCTGGCGTGTGGTGTCGAGGAAACTTGGACACGCTTGCTGGCGGGGCAATCCGGCGCGGGGCCGATTACCCGTTTCGAGGCGGGCCATCTGGCGACGACATATGCCTGCGAGATTCCGACCGGCGATGGCAGCGATGGCACGTTCAATCCTGATGACTGGATGGCGCCCAAAGAGCGTCGCAAGGTTGATGATTTCATTCTTTATGGGATGGCGGCCGCGACACAGGCTGTGCGCGATGCAGGCTGGATGCCCGAAGACGACGAGGACCGTCTGCGTACCGGGGTTATGATCGGGTCCGGCATTGGCGGTCTGGGTACGATTGCTGACACCGCAATTTTGTTGAAAGAACGCGGGCCGCGGCGGGTCAGTCCGTTTTTCATTCCGGCATCACTGATCAATCTTGTCAGCGGGCAAGTATCGATCAGGTTCGGTTTCAAGGGACCAAATCATTCGGTTGTTACAGCATGTTCTACCGGTGCCCATGCCATAGGCGATGCCAGCCGTCTGATTGCGCTGGGGGATGCTGATGTGATGGTGGCAGGTGGTGCCGAGGCCCCGATCTGCGAATTGGGGATCGCCGGGTTCAATGCGTGCAAGGCCCTGTCGACCGGGCGCGCCGATGATCCGACCAAGGCCAGCCGCCCTTATGACGCAGACCGCGACGGGTTTGTGATGGGCGAAGGTGCCGGTGTCGTGGTTTTGGAAGAATACGAACATGCCAAGGCCCGCGGGGCCAGGATTTACGCAGAAGTTGCGGGATACGGATTGTCCGGTGACGCCTATCATATCACGGCACCAGCCGAGGATGGCGATGGCGGATATCGATCGATGAAAGCGGCGATAGAGCGCGCCGGTCTGACACCCGATGACATTGATTACATCAACGCCCATGGCACATCGACCATGGCCGACACGATTGAACTGGCGGCTGTCGAGCGATTGATGGGCGACGCCGCGTCCGGTGCGACCATGACATCAACCAAGTCGGCCATCGGCCATTTGCTGGGGGCGGCTGGTGCGGTCGAGGCAATTTTCTGCATTCTGGCCATGCGCGATCAGGTGGCACCGCCAACGATCAATCTGGACAACCCGGCCGTGGAGCCAAAGCTGGATCTGGCACCAAATACGAAACGTGCGCGCAAGATTGACGTGGCACTGTCCAACTCTTTTGGATTTGGCGGTACCAATGCCAGTGTCGTGTTCAAGCGGGTGACTGGCTGATGTGGCGCAATATCGCCTCGAATGCGTTGTCGCTGTTCATTGTGGCTTTGATTGCGATGGGCGGGGTGATCGCCTGGGGAAAAAATCAATACAGCGCTGCGGGACCGCTGGAGCAGGCCATCTGTGTCAAAGTCGACAGAGGGTCCAGCATGGGCAAAGTTTCGGCTGCGTTGGCAGAACGTGGCGCGATCAATAACCCGTCTATCATGCGTATCGGTGCCGATTATTCCGATAAGTCCCAGCTGTTGAAAGCGGGAAGTTTTTTGGTGCCCGAGCGCGCGAGTATGCGTGACATCGTCGATATTGTGACCCGGGGCGGGGCCAGTACATGTGGCACAGAAGTGGTGCTGCGGGTGGGTGTGACGCGTGCTGAAATTCAAGTGCGGGAACTGGACCCGACCACCGACCGTTTTGTGACTGTTTCCACCTATTTACCTGCTGATGATGCAGTGCCAGAGCAATATCTTGCAGTGCGTGAAGATGCCGATACCCGGTATCGGATCGCATTGGCCGAAGGCGCGACAAGCTGGCAGATCGTGCAGGCGCTGAATGCCGCAGATTTTTTGACCGGCACGTTGGCTGAATTGCCCGCAGAGGGCAGTCTGGCCCCGGATAGCTATGAAGTGCGCGCGGGCGATGAGCGGACCGCACTGATCGACGCCATGACGGCAGAGCAGGCTGTGCGATTGGCAGAAGCCTGGGCAAACCGCGCCGATGGGTTGCCGTTGAAGTCGCCGCAAGAGGCGCTGATCCTGGCCTCGATCGTCGAAAAAGAAACCGGGCTGCCAGAGGAACGCGGACAAGTGGCCAGCGTGTTTGTCAATCGCCTGGAACGCGGGATGAAATTACAGACCGACCCGACCGTAATTTATGGCGTCACCAACGGGCAGGGTGTTCTGGGCCGTGGTTTGCGGCAAAGCGAGTTGCGCCGTGAAACGCCGTTTAACACCTATGTCATCGAAGGGCTGCCGCCGACACCGATTGCCAATCCCGGTCTGGCCAGTCTGCAAGCGGTGCTTAATCCGGATGACACGCCCTATATCTTTTTTGTAGCCGACGGCACCGGTGGACATGCATTTGCAACGACTCTGGCAGAGCATAACGCCAATGTTGCAAAATGGCGGAAAATTGAAGCCGACAATAACTGACACCGCCTGATCAAGGCTGACGCCAGGACCCCGGACTGATCCCGTCGATGGTCCAGGACCCGATGCGATATCTGATCAGGCGCAGTGTCGGGTGGCCGATGGCCGCAGTCATGCGCCGCACCTGACGATTGCGGCCTTGTGAAATCGTAATACTCAGCCAGCAATCGGGGATTGATTTGCGCACGCGGATCGGTGGGTCGCGCGGCCAAAGCCCGTCGGGTGTATCGATACGGCTGACCTTTGCGGGGGCGGTCATGCCATCTTTCAATCGCACCCCGCCGGACAGTTGATCCAATGCCGCCTGATCCGGGATGCCTTCGACCTGCACCCAGTACGATTTGGTCATCTTGTGTTGCGGGTCGCTGATTTTGGCCTGCAGTTTTCCGTCATCTGTCAGCAGCAGTAAACCTTCGCTGTCACGGTCAAGGCGGCCCGCCGGGTAAACGCCGGGGACATCAATGTAATCGGACAGGGTTTGACGCGGACTGCCGGCGGTGCCGCTGTCGGTGAATTGCGACAGGACGTTGAAAGGTTTGTTGAACAGGATGAGATTTGCCATGCTGTAACGTGTTTCGCGCGTAAACACTTATAAATCAACACTTTGTTAACCCGAGCGTTCGCAACCACAGATTGCTTTGGCTTGACATGGCGCACGGTCAGGTGTATACCTTTGGACAAGCTAGAAGAAGTGGGCAAGCGGCGTCGGATCACCGGCGGCCGCTTTTTCATTTTCGCTCGTGCGGAGAAGCATGAGAGGCACCAAACCTATATGACATTGATCAGGCCCGACGGCGACGACGGGACTGCTGCTGATATTTTGGCAGCGGTCAAGGAGCACTTGAAAGACGTGGCGTTGGACATCGACCGACGCCGGAAATCCCTGCAGAGCAAACCGGACCTTGATCCGGGCGCAATGAAAAAACTGATGGCCGATTACCGGACTGTCACCCAAAACTGTTTCACGGAGGCCAACCGCCTTGAAGAGCAACTTAAACGAAACGCCGGTATCGTACACGAGTACGCAGTCGACTTTGACGCGGCGCGAGACGAGATCCGGGGCCGCCTGGCTCGCCTGCGAGGCGCCGGAAGTGCAGGAGACGTTCCTGAATGATCTGACGCCGGATACATTATTGGCGTTGCCGTATTTGTTTGAATTCTGGGCGCTTGACCATCAGGTGCCGCCGGAAGGGGACTGGCGAAGCTGGGTCATCATGGGTGGTCGAGGTGCGGGCAAGACCCGCGCCGGGGCAGAGTGGGTGCGGTCCGAAGTCGAAGGATCACGCCCGCTGGACCCCGGCCGGTCACACCGTGTGGCGCTGGTCGGGGAAACCATTGATCAGGTTCGCGAGGTCATGGTGTTCGGTGAAAGCGGTATTTTGGCCTGTTCACCGCCGGACCGTCGCCCGGAGTGGCAGGCAACCCGCAAGCGCTTGGTCTGGCCAAATGGTGCGACGGCCCAGATTTATTCAGCCAGCGAGCCGGAAAGCTTGCGCGGGCCGCAATTCGACGCGGCCTGGGTCGATGAACTGGCCAAGTGGAAGAAGGCCGAAGACACCTGGGATATGTTGCAGTTCGGATTGCGGTTGGGGGACGCGCCGCGCCAATGTGTAACAACGACCCCGAAAAACGTGCCGGTATTGAAATCCATCCTGGCGGCATCGTCGACCGTTGTCACCCATGCGCCGACCGAAGCCAACAAAGCCTATCTGGCGCAGTCGTTTCTGGAGGAAGTGCGGGCGCGCTATGCGGGCACGCGGCTGGGGCGGCAGGAACTGGACGGCGAACTGCTGGAAGATGCAGAGGGCGCGATGTGGACCTTTGCCGGGCTGGAGGCGGCGCGGATAAGTGCCCTGCCGGAGCTGTCAAGAATTGTCGTCGCAGTGGACCCGCCGGTTACAGGTCATGCGGGGTCCGACGCATGCGGAATCGTGGTCGTGGGGGCCATGACCGACGGCGCGCCGCAAGACTGGCGTGCCGTCGTTCTAGAGGATGCGTCAGTGTCGGCAGCCAGCCCTCAGGTATGGGCCGAGGCTGCGATTGCTGCGATGGAGCGACACGGGGCGGATCGTCTGGTGGCAGAGGTTAATCAGGGCGGCGATCTGGTTGAATCTGTCGTGCGCCAAGTGGACCCTTTGGTGCCATTTCATGCGGTAAGGGCATCGCGCGGGAAAGTCGCCCGCGCCGAACCCGTGGCGGCGCTATATGAACAGGGCCGCGTGTGCCATTTGCACGGATTGACGCAGTTAGAGGACCAGATGTGTCTGATGACGGTGCGTGGGTTCCAGGGCAAAGGGTCACCTGACCGGGTGGATGCCCTGGTTTGGGCAATACATGATCTGATGATCGCGCCGGCTGCCAAGTGGCGACGGCCCCAGATCAGAACGCTGGGATAGGTCCGGTGGTCAGACAACACAACGGGCGGTAACGCGTCCAGCCAGATAAATTGCAAATTCAAAGATGAAAATAGCCGGGCCGTACAGGTCGGACCGGGAAAGGAGCATGCCTGATGGTGTTTGATTTTTTACGGCGGGGTGGCAGCGCGCCGGAAGCAAAGGCATCGGCCACAGGGCCGGTGATTTCCTATCACTCGTCCGGGCGCGTCGCCTGGAGCCCGCGTGACACGGTGAGTCTGACCAAGTCCGGTTTTGCGGCCAATCCGGTTGGCTTCAGGTCGGTCAAGATGATCGCAGAGGCGGCAGCGGCCATTCCGCTGGTGGTCCAGGATCAGGATGTCCGGTTTGCGTCGCACCCGTTGCTGGCGCTGATTTCCAGGCCGAACCAGGCCCAGGGTCGCGCCGAGTTGTTCGAAGCGTTGTACGGTCAGTTGCTGCTGTCGGGTAATGGCTATTTAGAGGCGGTCGGTGGGGCTGACGGAGTTCCCGCAGAATTGCATGTGTTGCGGTCAGACCGGATCAATCTGGTGCCCGGGGCTGACGGCTGGCCGGTGGCCTATGAGTACAATGTCGGTGGTCGCAAACACCGTTTTGCGGTTGTCGACGGTGTTTCGCCGATCTGTCATGTAAAGTCGTTTCACCCGCAGGATGATCATTATGGGCTGAGCCCCATGCAGGCGGCAGCCGCCGCGGTCGACGTCCACAATTCCGCCTCGCGCTGGTCCAAGGCATTGCTGGACAATGCGGCACGACCGTCAGGGGCCATCGTCTATCAGGGCAGCGACGGGCAAAGCACGATGAGTGCGGATCAGTATGATCGTTTGCTGTCCGAGATGGAGGCCCATCATCAGGGCGCGCGCAATGCCGGGCGACCGATGTTGTTAGAGGGTGGTCTGGACTGGCGCCCAATGGGTTTTTCCCCGTCGGATATGGAGTTTCAGAAAACCAAGGAAGCCGCCGCCCGCGAGATTGCGCAGGCTTTTGGGGTGCCGCCGATGTTATTGGGGATACCGGGTGATGCGACCTATGCCAATTATCAGGAGGCAAACCGGGCGTTTTATCGTCTGTGCGTTTTGCCGCTGGTGGCGCGTGTCACGGCGTCCGTCGGTTATTGGCTGGCAGAATTCACAGGCGATGCGATTACCCTGAAGCCGGACCTTGATCAGGTGTCCGCACTGACGGTTGAACGCGACGCGCAATGGAAACGGGTCGCCGAGGCGGCGTTTCTGACAGACACCGAAAAGCGCAATCTGCTTGGATTGCCGAAACTATCTGATGAAGGATAAGCGATGACGGAACATGTAGGTGCCCCAGAGCACAAATTTTTGCGTCTGGGCGAGGACATCACTGTCACCGACGGTCATCTGATCGAGGGCTACGCGTCCTATTTCGGCAAGTGCGACAAGGGTGGCGATGTGGTGCAGGCCGGCGCATATGCGGCCAGCCTGACGTCGCTGGCGCAGCGCGGCGTGTCGGTCAAAATGCTGTGGCAGCATGATCCGGCCCAGCCAATCGGGGTCTGGGATGAGGTGCGCGAAGACGCCAAGGGTCTGTATGTCAAAGGACGATTGCTGAGCGAAGTTGAAAAGGGTCGCGAAGCTGTGGCGCTGCTGGAGGCGGGGGCCATTGACGGTTTGTCGATCGGTTATCGCACGGTGCGCGCCAAAAAGGACGACAAGGGCCAGCGGCTGTTGTCTGAACTGGAGTTGTGGGAGGTGTCCCTGGTGACATTTCCGATGCTTTCAGATGCGCGGGTTGGCGCCAAGGGGGACACTTTGGGCGACCAGTTTTTGCGTGATTTGGCAGGCGTTTTCGCAGACGCGCGCCGCAAGCTGGCCGCAGGATAAGCGCCAGAATTTCCACACTATAGCAAACAGGATTGTTTGATGAGCAAAACCGAAACCAAGGCATCGGGCGCAATAGCTGTGCCTGATGGCCAGTCGCCTGCTGGCGAAGTCAAAACCGCGATGGCGGGTTTTCTGAATGATCTCAAAGATTTTCAGGCTGAAATTAAATCAAAGTTGAAACAACAGGAAGAGCGACTAACCATGCTTGATCGGAAATCTGTAACAATGGGTCGTCCGGCCCTTTCCACCGCTGCCGAAGCGGATGTTCCCCACCAAAAAGCCTTTGAGGCCTATGTGCGCTCTGGTGACGATGACGGTCTGCGGGGCCTGGTTCTGGAGGGCAAGGCCCTGAATACCACGGTTGCGGGTGACGGCGGTTATCTTGTCGATCCGCAGACATCGGAATCGGTGAAATCGGTTCTGAGTTCGACAGCGTCGCTGCGTCAGGTCGCCAATGTCGTTAACGTTGATGCGACATCTTTCGATGTTTTGATTGATCGCAGTGATCTGGGCGCGGGCTGGGCGGACGAAACCACCGCAACCACCGAAACCGGAACGCCGCAGATCGAGCGTATTTCGATCCCGTTGTTTGAATTGTCGGCGTTGCCAAAGGCAAGTCAGCGTTTGCTGGATGACAGTGCGTTTGACATTGAAGGCTGGCTGGCCGGGCGTATCGCGGACAAATTTGCCCGTACAGAAGCGGCGGCGTTCATCAACGGCGACGGCATCAATAAGCCAACCGGCATCATGAACCACCCGCAGGTGGACGATACGGCCTGGGCGTGGGGTTCCATCGGGTATGTCCCAACCGGTATTGACGGTGATTTCGGGTCTGCTGACAGCATTGTCGAGCTGGTTTATGCCCTGGGTGCACAGTATCGCGCCAACGCGTCTTTTGTGATGAATTCCAAAACTGCCGGGCGTGTGCGCAAACTGAAAGATGCAGACGGTCGGTTCCTGTGGTCCGACGGTCTGGCAGCGTCCGAGCCAGCGCGATTGCTGGGCTACCCGGTGCTGATTGCCGAAGACATGCCGGATGTGGACACAAATGATGCCGCGATCGCCTTTGGTGATTTCGAAGCCGGATACACGGTCGCCGAACGCCCAGATTTGCGTATTCTGCGTGATCCGTTCAGCGCAAAACCCAATGTACTGTTTTACGCAACCAAGCGCGTTGGCGGCGATGTGTCCGACTTTGCGGCCATCAAGTTGCTGAAATTCTCGATGACATAATTTGGTTCGAGATCGTGTTCCGCGGGTTTTGTGACCCGCGGAATAGGTGGGCGCGCGTCACAGAATGCGTGTTGTCTAGCTGCTCCCCCTCCGTCCGAGCAACGCGGAGACGTGCGCCCATTTACCAAAACAGGGGTCTTAATGTGGAAAACATTTCATGATGTTAGTCGAGCAAACAACTGTGCCGAGTGCGGCGTTGCCGGTTGCAGAGTTCAAAGACCATTTGCTGTTAGGCACCGGATTTGCCGATGACGCATTGCAAGATGGAATTTTGGAGAACTATCTGCGGGCGTCGATTGCGGCGATCGAGGCGCGTACCGGCAAGATCCTTGTGACCAAGCAATATACCTGGAGCCTGACCGCCTGGCGTGAAACGTGCAGGCAGGCTTTGCCGTTGGCACCGGTATTTGGTCTGGATGAATTGCGGATTGTTGATCGCACCGGTGCGGCGACCATAATTGATCCGGCGATATACAATGTTGAGCCGGACATGCATCGACCGCGGGTCTGGGCCAGTGGTGCAAGCCTGCCATCGATCCCACTGGGCGGAACCGCAGAGTTGGATTTCGTCGCTGGATATGGCGCGATGTGGAGCAATGTGCCGGTGGATTTGGGCCAGGCGGTGTTTCTGTTGGCGGCACATTACTATGAAAGTCGCGCAGCAACGTCTGACGGCTCTGGCGCCATGCCATTCGGGGTCAATACGCTGATCGACCGGTACCGCAATGTGCGCGTACTGGGAGGAGGTGCAAGGTGAGCAAAAAAGTTCACTTGAACCGGAAACTGGTTCTGGAAACGCCGGTACGTGCCCTGGATGGGGCTGGCGGGCATATCGAAACCTGGCAATCTGTCGGCACACTTTGGGCATCGATCAAGCCGGGCACGGGCCGCGAGTCACGCTCTGAATTATTGACGCTGTCCAGGGTGCCTTATCGGATTGTCGTGCGTGCTGCGGCCGAAGGCGCTGTGTCGCGCCCCAAACCCGAGCAAAGGTTTCGTGACGGGAACCGGCTGTTTCGGATCGCGGCGGTGTCAGAATATGACCCCAAGGGATACTATCTGACATGCCACGCCAGAGAAGAGGTGGCGGTATGAGTTATGGAGTTTCCGCCGCTTTGCAGGAAGCGGTGTTTCAACGACTTGCAGCCGATGCAACCTTGCTGTTGCTGGTGGGGGCCGACATTTTTGACGCGGCCCCGTCAGGCCTGGTGCCCGAGACTTATGTCAGTCTGGGTCCGGAAGATGTCAAAGACGCATCCGACCAGGGTGGCGCCGGTGCGTTTCACGAATTCAAGGTCAGCGTTGTGTCAGATGCGGCCGGGTTTCGCACAGCCAAGGATGTCGCGGCAGCGGTTTCGGATGCGCTGATTGATGCGCCACTGGTGCTGACGCGGGGACGTCTGGTTTACCTGAATTTTTTAAGTGCAAAGGCAGACCGTGTTCAGGATGCCGATACCCGGCGTATCGACCTGAAATTTCGGGCGCGTGTCGAAGATAACTAAACTTTCTCATTGGAGTGATGGCTATGGGTGCCCAAAACGGCAAGGACCTTTTGATCAAACTCGACATGACCGGTGCCGGCATGTTCGATACAATTGCGGGACTGCGTGCAACGCGGATTTCGTTCAATGCCGAGAGAGTTGATGTGACCAGTCTGGAAAGCCAGGGTGGATGGCGCGAACTATTGGGCGGCGCGGGTGTGCGGTCTGCCACAATTTCGGGATCAGGTGTTTTCAAGGATGAAACCACGGATGAGCGTGCCCGGCAGATATTTTTCGACGGCGAAGTTCCTGAATTTCAGGTTTTCATCCCGGATTTTGGTACGGTGGAGGGGCCGTTTTTGCTGACCTCGATCGAGTATGCGGGCAGTCACAATGGTGAGGCCACATACGAGATGGCGATGGCGTCTGCCGGTGAACTGACCTTTACGGCATTCTGATATGGCCAATCCATGGGCCGGAGAGGCGGCGCTGATCATTGATGGCACGGCCTACAATCTGAAACTGACGCTGGGATCACTGGCAGAGCTGGAAACGCAACTGGATGTCGGCACGCTGGTGGCCCTGGTGGAACGGTTTGAATCCGGTACGTTTTCCACCAAGGAACTATTGGCGTTGATCGTGGCCGGTTTGCGTGGCGGCGGCTGGGATGGCAGTGCAAGTGATTTGTTGGCGGCTGATATTTCCGGCGGCCCGCTAGAGGCCGCGCGGGTAGCCGGCCATTTGCTTGCCCGTGCGTTTTCCTGTGCCCAGGACGGCCAGTCATGACCACATTTGACTGGCCCGCATTGATGCGGGCCGGCATCCACGGGCTGGGCCAGCGACCCCATGAGTTTTGGGCGCTGACACCGGCAGAGCTGTTGATGATGCTGGGGCATGACAGTGGCTCGCCCCCGCTGACGCGCGCGCGACTGCACGAACTTTCGCAGGCGTTTCCTGACAATGACAAAGGAATGACGGATGACTGATGGATTTGGTGGCGACGATCTGGAAACACAGATCGCCGCGCTGGAGGTGTCTTTGGGCGGTGTGTCGTCCATGGCCGCGGTATTTGACGGCGAACTGCGACGGATGCAGGCGACCATCGCCGATACCGGGCGTGAGATCACAACCTTGCAACGCGGGATCAACCGTGGCCTGCGCGGTGCGATCGACGGGCTGGTGTTGGATGGCGACAACCTGTCCGAAGCGATGAAACGCGTAGGCCAGTCGATGGTCAACGCGGCGTATTCTGCCGCGATCAACCCGGTGACCAGTCAGGTCAGCGGTATATTGGCCAGTGGGGTGGAGGGCGTGATCGGGTCATTGTTGCCATTTGCGAAAGGCGGGAGTTTTTCGCAAGGGCGTGTCGTTCCGTTCGCCAATGGTGGTGTCGTGAACGGTCCGACAACGTTTCCGATGCGCGGTGGCACCGGATTGATGGGCGAAGCAGGACCAGAGGCGATCATGCCGCTGTCACGAGGGGCTGACGGGCGATTGGGTGTGCGCACCGAGGGCGGTGCACGCCCGGTCAATGTGGTGATGAATATCACCACGCCGGATGCCGCAGGGTTTCGCCGCACACAGTCCCAGATCGCTGCACAAATGACCCGCGCCATCGGGCGTGGTCAAAGAAATCGATGAGGAGCGACCATGGAGTTTCACGAAATACGTTTTCCCACGAACCTGAGTTTCGGGTCCGTTGGGGGCCCGGAACGCCGGACCGAAATTGTCACCCTGGCAAACGGCTTTGAAGAGCGCAATGCGCCGTGGGCCCATTCTCGTCGGCGCTATGATGCAGGTGTCGGGATCCGGTCGCTGGACGACATCGAAACGTTGATCGCTTTTTTTGAGGCGCGGCAGGGACAATTGATCGCGTTTCGCTGGAAGGACTGGTCGGACTACAAAACCGCGGCGGCCTCGGCGGCGACGGCGTTTGATGATCAGGTGATCGCGACCGGTG
>Ga0316203_1001621_pt1 | contig 15256 bp, 14 predicted proteins | sample 6monrhotite_MG_FD_204940 | JGI IMG/M metagenome (GOLD analysis project Ga0316203, IMG submission 204940) | Microbial mat bacterial communities from mineral coupon in-situ incubated in ocean water Damariscotta River, Maine, United States -... | ecosystem: Environmental > Aquatic > Marine >... | reverse complement strand
GTAGGATCATTTATGTTTTGTATCTGTGCGGCATCATCTTTATCTTTCGCCATTATATATATTTCATCTGAATTTCGTATCTTGCTATTGGATATCATGCCATCAATTTCACTTTGTTTTTTCTCTTTTTCTTGTTTTCTCTTTTGATATATAAACCATCCATCCAAACATTCATCATCTTCTATAATCTTATCGCTAGGAGATTCTGGATGCTGGTTCACATTATCATACATCCTAGAATAAGAACATAGTCTGGATTGATACCAGTCTATTCTAGTAAACGGAACCCCAAAAATTTCTGTGCCCTTACCTCCGTGCCACATACCTGTCCAAGGTTCACTTCTAGCAATTTTGCGTAATATTCCTTCATCAGGCCTGCTTTCGTTATAAAAATTTACTAGCTGAGGCAATGAGACATCTTTGAAATCATAATATGAGCCGTCAGAGAGTTTAGCTGTTTTAGAAATCATCCACATTGCTTTAGCATAAGATGCAACTCCAGAGCAAGTCAAGTGGTCTAAGGAGTTCTTTTTTGTCAAAGCTTTCATCCATCTACTCTGGAGGTGATTCAGCTCTCTTTTTAATTTAGCTAACTGCTTTTTATGTACAAAATTTTGGAAGCATTCTAGCTTCTTGTTTTCTATCTCTTTAGATAGTCTCTCCGCTTCTTTGTCGTCTAAGGGAGACCAGTAATCATTTTCAAGTAATATGGGAAGGATCTCTGATTTTACATAAATGCCTTTTTTATAGGCCTGATCGTAAGCTTCTTCATATATTGCATGGGACTCAAATATCAGCTCCGGTGTCGGCTCATGTATATATAGAACAAGGTCGTCATGCACCGTATAGCGCAAACGACCTTGTATAATTCTATATAAAGTTTTTTCGATCTCGATACTCGACATCATTCCATCCTTAAATCCTAAACTAATTTACGCTTGCCGAAAATGTCCTAATACATTATATGTTTTAATCGACTATCGCGCAGAACATTACCAGTAAGTTCCACCACCATTAACTTTCAAGTCATTGAAAGTAGAGTAAGAGAACGAAACTGTTGCGTTTCCACCACCAGTGTCACCACCAGAGTAAGAAACGGAAGTAAGCTTATTTTTAGTTCCTAAATTAATAACAGTACCTGCAGTATCTTTAATAATAATACTTCTGGGTGTCAAGTTTTCTGAACTACCTGAAACATTAACCAAGTCACCTTCCGTAGCAATAACTTCAAATTCTGAAGTAACCTCAAACGGGAATGTGGCGTACTTGTAATAAGGCCCGAATCGACCCAATTCCAAAATGTTTTCACGACCAAAGTCAGCACTAACACTGATATTTTGGATGTGTCTACTAGATGAAGTACCCTGTGTAACAACTTCAGCAGGAAGCGTTGACCCAGAAATATCGACATTGTTTCTTCTGATAATACCAGATGCTGGTGTATCGGCACCATCAAACCCATTCAATGGAGCACCGAATGAAGTAGCTGGGTTTGCTGGACCTCCAACACCGGCAGTAAATCCTGACCAGTATTTATCATTACCAACAAGCGTTACAGATTCTGTAGCATTACCATCAACTGGATAAGTATATGAGACCGAACTCACATACAGCCCAGAAGCCATAACAACCTTTGTAGGTGTTGCACCATTTGTAGATGAAACGGTATCTGCGTAAATCGCTAAATAAACATCACATTGTTTAGTTGATGCAGAAACTACATTGCTCTTACCAGTATTACCTACTGCAGATAGGTAAAGAAGTTTTTCCCCATCAATTAGCTTTTCAATAGTCACTTCGACATCAGCAATATCTTCTGAGTTTTCGTAGATTTCTACTTGGCCCAGCTCAAAGGCTTGCTCTAGCGTGAAGTTGGTTGTAATACCGACTGACTGCACACCCTTTGCAAAGGCGACATTTGCACTTGCGCCTGCAGAAGGTGGGAAGCCCATATTACAAATAGCAACCGCTTGGCATGCATAGAAAATTCTATTATTTGCCATAATTAACTCCTTGTTAAATATACGTATATATTGTATCTATCTCTGGCTTGGTTATAAGTATATACACAAAAAAAATGAAAAAACGCTATAAGTCAGACAATTCCATTGACTATTTCTGTAGAACATCTAACAACACCCATATATAAGTCTGGGGAAAGCTGAGTAACACCCTGACCTTCAGTATCACTGATATAACATCTTTTATTTCTGTGGTCATCTACTAATTGAGGATATAATCCGCTAGGTAAAGCATTTTCGTTTATTTCACCCCTGTAATCAAAGGGATAAACACCAGAAACAGCAATTTTATTAGAATCAAATAGCCATAAGGTTCTATCGTTCTGAGAAACAATTTGATCCATAATGTTTGTACATTCCCAATGATTTTCTGTTATCACATAGAACATAATATCTGAATTAACATTTTGCCCGCCGCCAAGCTGGAAACCACCTAAAGACTTACCTCCAACAACATCAATAGCAACCGCAGGCATTTGAACTCTAGTTTGACCAAGCTGCGCCCAGTCACCAGAACCAAATTGAGTAAAGGTATCGTTATCAAGCCTCATTGAGCCTTGTTGTATTTCTCTGAACCAAGGCACACCTTCAGCCGGAATTACATTGATCCACTTGTGCGAGTATTCTAGCTTTACTTCAGAGGTTGTAGAAATAGCAGTATCTAAAACCACTCTACCATCGGGATAATTTACATGAAATGGCTGTTGAATATTGCCGGTTGCTCTAAAGGTTCCGCCAATGAAGACACCAGAAATTCTAGTGGGCTGCTCTGTGTTTGCTACGCCAGTTTCCCAGACCCAGTTACTTCTATAACCCTCCCAAACTTGGCCATCATTATAATTGGGATCATCAACAGCTCTTAATTTATGCTTATCTCCTCCGTAGAGTCCAGACTCAGGAATGTCTATGTTATAAAAAGCGCCAGCGTTCGTAAAACCCCAATCATAAAAGACGATGAAATTCTCTAATAGGTTGTTAGAAAAGCTAACGTCTTGAGTGTTAAGAACACCTTTTAGTGATTTATAATCTTCTGGCATTAGAAGGCCCTCGTTACAATTTTAATTATGTTATCTGCATCTTCTTCTAGAGCTTTGCTCACAAAATTATTACTAGTTGTACCCGAGTGTATAGGATCAATCATAAAAGGCGCAGTTCCTTTTGACATAGTTGCACTTCCACTCCTACCAGTACCGGGTTTATAGCGAACACCAAAGTCCGCAACAATTACTGAAGAACCTCTAGTCAAGAGCCAACTTAACCAAGGCAATTGAGCACCTTTTTCTGTGGCGACAACACCAAAGCTTTGACCCAAGAGGTTTGAAAAATTGCTAGGCTGAACATTAATCGAAAAACCTCCAGAAAAATTTTTGCCTGAAAGTTTTATTAGCCTTGGTATAATAATTGTAGAATTAGCGACAGCCTCAATAATAGGAGTAACTACGTCTTGGCCACTAGGTATACCTAGAGCACCTCTAAGTTTTGACCCACTAGAAAGCTCACTAACAGTATTGGAAGATCTTAACGCAGATCTAACCTGCTGACGAACCGGATCTAATACATTTCTTACAGACTTTGTAAAATATGAATTTAACTCATCAACCAAAGCACTCAGCACTAGCTTATCAAAAGTAGCTTGTGACTGTGTTAATTTTAATCCTAATCTAGCCATTATGATTGTCCATTTCTAGTCCAAAATGTAACCGCATACTTTTCTGGATTTTGTTTGAATCCTTGAGGATATGCCGCACCAGACCTAGTAAACTGCATAGTTGTGTAGTTTGAAATATTGCCATAAGTTATAGGGATCAAATATTTTGCCTTATCGAGTTTTGGCATATCAGTCATTTTGGATATAACTTGTATTGATCCTTCAGGTAGATCAATAGGAATACCAATATCTCTAAAGCTTTTTGCATCCCAATATATTCTAACTTCAATGCTCTCTTCTGCCTCAACAGCCTTGTAACCTTTTCCGTTACAATAGGGGCAAGGCATACCACGAGTAAAAGGATAAGGGCCACCAGAACGGTAGACACTGATAGACCGAGTGCGCGTACCCATAGTATCTAAGTAACAGTTTGGGCACTGCTCTTTCTTCTCTGGATATACTAACTTGACGGTGCGCTCAAAAAGCCCAACCGCCTCGTTGTATACATTAAATACTCCAGTTGGTATTACAATAGGCATTTATACAATCCTATATGATACGTGTCCACCTAAAACGCCTGAAGAACTGCTTATTTGTAGATTGACACCTTGAGCTGTTTCAAACAGTCCGTCTACACTATTTGCAGATACACCACCATTTGCTGCGACATGAACACCACTAACTAACGGTGTTGAGGCTCCTAAGAACTCAATCGTCGTAGCTTTTTCTGCAACAACAACATAATCTACAACCTCGATACTTCTGCCAGTAATAGCACTAACAACAATACCTGTGGCATTTTCTCCACCCGCTAGACCCAATCCGATTGGCGCAAAATTAACATTGTCGGCATCAAATTTATGATTCAATGCTGCATTTATTACATTGTTGGATTCATCTAACTGACTAGCTGTCAATGGAGGAAAAGGAGTCAAGCTAACGTTTGATCCTATCTTCTCTGCTGCCGTTAAACCTTTGGCACCAGCCATGCCAACAATACCTTCGCCACCATTAGGCTGGCCGTCGCCATTTTTGATTTTTTGTACAATAGCCATTTTCTATCTCCTTTATTGATTTTCAAATATAGTACCTGAACGACTATATCCGTATTGGAATTGTGAATTAACAATAGCACTTCCCGGACTGTAAGGACCAAGAATTGCTTGACCGTAAACTCGGGAGCCCGCCTTATATGTATCTAATAGCTCTTCATATTTTTCACAGAGATCTTTATAGAGAGCATTTAGAGTTGTAGCAACTCCCCTAAGATCAATTGCTGAGGGACCATCCCTTAAAGATAAAGAGTTAGCTGCTTCTGTTTTAACTTCGCTGCCTATGATTATACATGCTGATTTATAAGCAGTCAAGACAGTAAAATCTGTATCCTTGTTTACGACAGGATCAGGACTTATTGTTTTTGCTGCAATGTCTACTGTGTATGTGTAATCGAAATCAGATGCATCATTAACGTTATAGGCTCCAACTGCGATAATCTGCTCAAGTCTTGAATCGGTATACTTAGAGCTATCTAAGTCACCAATCAAGGTTCTCACAAACAATAATAAATCTGTTGTCCAAGCCATTTTATTTTCCCTTATATTAATTATAAAGCTACTGCTTCTGTATTAGTATACACAATAAATAGTGATAGCAAATAAAAAAACCGCCCTATCATTACAATAGCGCGGTTTCTTATAGAATCAGGTTCTAAATTAGAATGAGCCAGCGAGAACTCTTCTATTGTCAAGAACACCAAATCCAATCTCAGCCCAACCGTAGTAACCCTGACGCTGATGTCTGTGAAGAGCTTCGTCTTCATAAACTTCAACTTCTTTTCTAACGGGCATTACAAAGCTGTCGTTTGAAGCTTGGTCCAAACCGATTACCAATTCTACATCAGCTGCTTGGAGGGAACCGCCGAGATCGCTAGTGAAGTAGTTTTGATATTCTTGGTTGTCACCAAATTCAAAGAGGTCGTGAAGGTTTACACCGAAGATACGAGTAATTGAAGCTCCGTCGTCACCTGCAACGTAAATTTCACGGCGTGAAACTTCGTCAAGCTGATCGACACCCCAGTTACGGATATCTTCGATTGCTTCTGGCGAGAGGTACATGTCGCTCAAGCGACCATTAGCAGTAACACTATTACCACCGCCATTACGACGCATTACAGTCTTCATCAAAGATACAAGACGCTTTGTAAACTGACCAGCAGCGGCATCGGCATCATAGACCAAGATATTTCTATCAACAGCAGCGGCTAGCAATGTGTGCCATCCGTCGTCGTTGATTTTCTTTACAAATGAAGCTTCCAAAACTTGCATTGCGCGAGCAACAACATTCCAGTTAGCTTCACGAGCATACTTAAGCAAGAAGTCAATCGAGCTTGTGATGCCGTAAGTGTTAACCATTACGTAATCGCCTTCGACGCTACGTTCTGGAATACGACCGTGACCCGGATTAGTATAAGCGACATGTTCGCTTTCTGTACCCGGAGCAAGAAGGTCAAGAGGGAATTCAGGTGTGGCACCCGGCTCAAGTGGCATAGCTTCATAAATTGAAGTTACAACATCACCGAATAAAACACCTTTACGTAGTGGCAATTCCAAAGCTTTAGCGATTTCGCGCTGAGCTTCAATAGCCACTGCTTTATCTGAACTACCGGATTGCTTTAGCAATGCGATGAATTCATCAGAAGGACGTTCTTTAATATTCATTATCTTATTCTCCTTTAGAGGGCTAAATTTAAGGATTGCGTACGCGAGCAGGAGTACCGGGCAAATCAACTTCAATCTTTGCGTAATCGTCTTCGTCTTTGCTAGACAAGAAAATTCCAATTGGAGTGTTTGCTGTACCACTGTGGTCAGTAATTGTACCACTGTTAGCGATATTACCACTGAACGTAATAAAAGCAGGTTCCCCAGCTACAGGTGCCGTTGCACAAGAAATACTACTTGTAACAACATAACCCTTGCGAAGGATCGTAACTTTTCCACCCTTTTGGATTTCATCTTTATGCTGATTGATGTGTTGACGTGTGAGGTCAAGATCAACCATGTCATTCAACAAAATGCCAAGAGGAGCTTTACCGGAAGCAGCCGTGTAGGTAACCAAAGCAGCGCCTTGATCCATAGCAGCACCACTACCACCAGTACTTAAAGAAACTACACCACCTCTAGTAGCTGCTTCATTCATGAAGAAGCTAATATCGGTTTGTAATTCATTTCTATCTGATTTAAGAGCCATTATATATTTCTCCTTGTTAAATTACTTAAGGTTTGCAGTTGATTTCAGAAGAGATCCAAACCATTCACTAGCTGTAGAACGAAGTTCCTCTGCAGGATCTTCTTCATCAATAGCTTCAGCCATTGCTAGGTCAGCTTCTTCTTCTACTTCTTCAAGAACTTCGACACTTGCTTCGGCTTCTTCAACTTCTTCTTCAAGAACTTCATCAGCTTTTGCAACTTTTTTCTGTGCCTTTTCTTTATCTTCTTCTTCTTCTTCTTTATCCTTTTTTACAAAAGGATTTTCTTTCTTCATGGTTGCATTTCTTTTTACTTTTGCAACAACAAAGTCAAAAGTTTCGTCATCAAGACTTTCAAACTTAGCGATAGCTTCGTCAAGTTCTTCACCCTCAAGTCCGGCTTCCGTCAAAGCAACAAGTCTCTTTTCAAGAGCGGCGGCTTTTTCGATTTCTGCAACCTTAGCGATTGCTTCTTCTTTAGCAGCTTCACTAGTAGAAAGATTTTCTTCTAATTCAGCAATTCTTGCCAAAGCTTCATCAGCTTTAGCTTGGACTTCAGCAATAGCTTCGTCCTTAGCAGTAATTTCGGCTTCAAAAGTTTTAAGCTGACTTTCAATAGCTTCAGACTTCTGTGCTTCCATTTCCTGCTTCATAGTTTCGTTGGTTGCGCGAGCTTCATTAAGTTCAGCTTTCACGTCATCCAACTGTTTCTGCAATACATCGGACATATTGTTCTCCTTTATAGATGAAACAGTAACTAATTCACTTTCAAATTCACTAAAACTTTGGTTGTCATTCAAAATGACACTTCGAGGATTAGCAGGTTTAGAAACCAAGCCCTTGCCAGAGAAAGATATATTTCTTAATAAACGACCTACTGTGTAACCCTCATACTTTCCTGTTCCCCCGTAAGCCCGAAGATGTTTCGTCAAAAATGCCGAAGCGTCTTCTCTTGCTACAATTTTGGTTTGGCCTTCAGAACTTCTTAAAGCATAATCAAAATTTGGGAACATACATTCCATCGAGACAAACCATTTTCCTTCTTCAATTTCCTCGATTATATTGTGCATTCTCTCGCGAAGATCCATGTCACTCCAAGACTTATATAGTACCCCAGTTGAGATAATATTAAAGTCTGTTGGTGATCCGGCTTCTTCCCAAGACAACTTGCTATCTAACTTGTTTCCACTAAAGTCCGTAACATAGTTACCAGTAATATGTCCAATGATATCTTTTTCATTGTGCATATAATTGAACTGTTTATCTTCAGGAGTGGAACGAGCTTCCCACATTTCCTTAGCATCAAATACATCATCGTTCTTATTCCAGCCACTGCTGACTAGAACAGAACTTAAATAGTATAAATCTATTTGATCTTTATTTTCTGCTTTGGATTCATGAAGCTCAAAGAAAGACCTAGCGACAGCCTTATCAGCGGCAACTGATGCTTCGCTAGTATTTAAAGTATCGTCCTGACAAATAATATCGGAACAATACGCAATTGTGTTGTTCTCTTTAATTACTTGCTCAAGACCATCTTGTATTTCTTGTGCATATATTTTCATAATGAAGATCTCCTTACATCATAATACACAAAAAAAATATAATAGTTAATTTTTTGCCGTAAAACTAGCTATAACTTGCAAACGTTGAAGCATAGATATAGCGCATTTCATCAACACTTGGTTTTCTGTTCTGCGTATCTACAAAAGATGCAACGGAGTTTTCAATGGATTGAGTGAAATCTTTAGATGGTTTTGTGCTCGAATCAATAATTGATTTTATAACATCTGCATCTATTTCCATGTAAGGTTTCATGCCTGTAAGAATACATAATTTAAGATACTCCAGCTGATCAAACTCTGATTTTGTAAGGCTTCTAGCGTTTTTCTTATTATAATGTTCTAAAGCCATAGGCATGACTAAGTCAGCAATCGCCTTTTGAGCCTCGTAAGCCCATAAAGTTTTAGCTACACCCTCTCCGCTTCTAGGGAGAACTCGCTTCTGTTTTCTTGGCCCAGAATCTCTGGAGTGCATAGGTCTGCCACCATCAGGATTTTCACTGACTGGATCATACGCCTCTTCTTGTTCAGGAGACGAATTATCTTCCACCCTTTTGACCTGCTCTGTCTCCACTTCAGCTTGATTTTCTGCAGGAGGCAAGCCAAGAGTTTCTAGATACTCTTCATTGTCAAGCAAATCTTTTGTAATAGCTAATTTTGCAACATCATCTGAATGCTGTGGATTATGGAAAGGGCCAGCCTTTCGTGGAGCAGAAGAGTCTTTAGTTCTTTCTCTAGACTCTCGACGAACTCTAATCCTTTCAATTCCCGGCATCTCTCTAAATCGTTCTAATAAGGTTTCTTGAGATATAATATCTCTGTCTGCCAACTGCATTAACAACTGCTTTTGCGCAGCTTCATCAGATAGTATGATTGAATCAAAATGCATTTCAGCTGGAAACCTAAAACCCATCGCCTTTTGTACCATTGCAATTTCTTGAGCCCAGAAGCCTTTTAATACTTCTCTACCGTATTCTAATCTTTCAATAAGTGTTTTCAGGCTAACATAATTATTAGTATATCCTCCAGTTGCGCCAGCAGCTCCAGTGAGTGTAGGAGGAATTCCAAGCCCAGCATAAACGCTAGTTAAAACAGGTTGGTATTTTTCTGCACCCAAAAATTTGTATACCTGAGTACTGCTTTCCTTGAAGTCGATTTCTGGACCCCAGACTAAATCCATTGTACCACCACCGACGTTACTAGCCAAGATATCACGCAGTCTATTGATAGCAGCTTTCGTAGGAATAATCTTATGATCTAAATCTCCAATAGTCCATAACCGAACATTTGAAATAGCACCATCTAGAGCCGCTAAGTCAGCGAGCTTCATTTTTTCTAACATAATAATGTCATCAAGAATAGCATAGATCATTGGGTTTGCCCAAAGATTCCAGTCATCCTTTTTGTAATGGAATACAGAAAGCTTATTTTGATCTAGCTCAATTTCTCTATCACCGTTTTTGAATTTCCTCATTATGTCGGTAGGGAGCTGTTTATTAACTCCTTTTCTACCTTGATAGCTCATCATGGAATTTATAGTGTTCTTTGAAACTTTTAAAACATATTCTAAATCCCCGGTGAACTCTCCACCATTATTTTTTACATCAACAGCCATAGGATTCAAGAAGTCATACTTCCAAGGTATAACCCTTCGTTCTACCGGAACATTTTCTATCTTCATGTCGGCGGCAGCGGTACTTCTTTTCATTTCCGCTTCTTTGTTTTTATTTATGCGAGCAGTGCGCCTTTTTACTACAACATTTCCGCATCTATACAAATAGTTCAAAAACCTTTCAGAGCGATCAATGCCATTTACATTTTCAAACCATTTTCGATAGAACTTCTCTACATTTCTATTTGGATGAACTAAAGTAATTCCTTGAGAAGCAAAATCGCCCATTAAGTCAATAACGTTTCTGATGATACCAACCTTGTCATAAGCCTGCATACACATCTTGATGATACGCTTCTGCTGTTTAGGTACAGCTTCTCCGGGACGGAAAGCGGTATAGTCACTGCGGTAAAAAGAAGGTCTTACAGAGCGATTTGATTCAACATCAATGAATGTTCGATAGTCATATGCAAAAGACTTCTGTACACCATCGTAAGCGTTAACGTTGTCCGATGCCTTTTCATATGCTTTACTTCGTTCTTGTTCATCGCCCCATGTTAAGTATAGATCATCTGACATTTATATTGCTCTCCAACCAATAGTATTGTTAATTGTATTGTAAATCATTATACACACAATTAATAAATATCGCCTATATTTTCTGTAAACCATGATGGGCCATTATAGAGCGGGCCGTCATCTTTCTTCTTTTGTGGCTCGTTTCTGTTGGCGAAACCTCCATAATGATCGTATTCAGTAACTGATTGTTTAGTACCATAATGTCTAGCACTCATATTCGCCATAATTAAAGAAGAGTAACGGTCCTTTCTAAGTCGGCTCTTTTTCCCTGCCGCTACCTTTATTTGAGGAGTATCCCACCGTTCTCTTCCTGTGTTTGTTTGAGTCATGATAATCATAGAAAGCTCATTCTTTAGTTCTTCTATTTCCATAACACAATCTTCTAACGTATCATAAATTCTGCCTGTCCTACTGTCTTCTTCTGCAGATAGCCCAAGACTAACCGCATCAAAAGCAGGAAATAATACGAGCTTGTCTTCAAAGTCTTTTCTAAGTCCATGATTTGCTTCTGCTAACCAATCATACTTTGCAAACTGACACATCTTTAAAATATGTAGACCTTGTTCATTGTCTGTGTCTTTTGGTTTGTCCCAATCAATAACAGGCCATATTTTGAGCTCACCGTCTTGAACCTTGTCCTTATCGTGCAAAGCTTCCATAACAGCTATACCACCACCCTGAGCATCTAGTGCGATCTCTACACAAGGAAAGACTCTCATCAGATTTCTGATCTTTCTAGCGCAGTAAGAATAAAAATCGTCTTCGTCTACAAGGTGAGCCTTAAGCTGGTCTCTATGCTGACTCCTGTTTGTAGTCCAAACATGAACAACTCTCCTATGGGTCGCATTTAATTCCAAAACTACAATACTGAAATTATCAACTTCAGATGCCGGGTCAACGCCAAATATATATTTTTTCTCCGGGTTACCTTTAAGCATTGATTCAAATTGTACTTCTTCGCCTTTTATTTTTAATCCGTTCTCTTCTGAAGCTATACAGTTTTCTATTAATGACCTCTTGAAGAAGCCCTGACTGTCCGTAGTAAAACATGCGCCATATTCCATTTGAAAAATACCAGAGTGTATGGTAGCTCTCGCTCTTTCAATTTGTCCCTCATCCATAAAGCCATCAGGCAAAGACGTGACAGGCATACGGATTACTGAATATTCATTCCAAGCAAAATCATCTGGAACATTCTGACCAAACACTTCTTGCAATTTAAACTTGTCACCCTTACTGTTTATAATTGAGCGATATCTCTTCCAATAATCTGCAAAGTGATTAAAATCATAATATGCCGTACCAGATAAAATAATTTGGTTTGACTTCTCAACTACACCGGATTGTTGACTAGGGTCTTCGATTACAACACCTAACTCTTTTGCTTTTTTCTCTTGCGCTCTTTGTTTTACTTTTTCTATAGGTGAAGCTGCCACCGCAGCAAAACCAGCTACAACATTTTCAAAAATGTCTCTAGGGATAGAAGCAAACTCGTCAGCAATAATATCATTTGCTCGCTGACCACGAATCTTACTTCCGTCGCCTAAAGGAAGACATGTAATTGTACTATCGCCAATATGCATTATGCATCTATCGACATCTCTTCTTGGTCCACTCCTAGAGCCGCACAGATCTCTCAGAACAGGCGCGTTCTTCCAAATGGTGTCCATGTATTCAAAAAGAACTTTCGACTGCCTAAACGCCGCACCGACGACGATAATTTTTCTCTTGGGCATAAACAAAGCTCGAAGTAGAGGATAGACAGAAAGTATGAATGACTTACCCATACCACGACTACCAACAAGCATTGGAAATTTCTTATTCCATATTTCTTTTAATAGCAGAGACTGAAACGGAGAAATCTCTATGTTCAAGATATATTTACACGCGAACGAAAAATACTCTGGCTGCATAAATAGCCAAGCTATTCTTTCTAAAATTTTGTCTGTATCGCCGTCATGAAATATAAAATCAATAGGATTAAATAAATTCTCATCCTTAACATTGATACCAAGCCAAGCATCTTGTAATACTTTTTCTATGTTCTCTTTTTTCATTATAGTCTCTTAAGTATATTTTGTATTGATGTATTCTGACCTGTGCCAAATAGTATGTCGGCAAAACCATATTGAACCGCCTGCGCTCCATCAAGTATCCAATCTTCTTTTACATTCAATCTGCGTTTGAGAATTGCCTTGATTTCTACTGGCTTTCTACCTTTAAAGGCTGGTCCCTTCTTACAGGAATCAACAAATATATCATACATTAATTCTTTTGACTTTTTAAGGGCCTCAGCGTTCGATATAAACTGTTTTGTTGTGCCATTGGTCTCACAAGACCCTTCATGGATTAACCACTCTGTATGAGGGTGTGTGACCCTTAGACCTTTACCTACAACAGCTTGTGGAATTATACTTCCCATAGAAGATGCTGAACCATAACATACAAACAAAAATTTGCACTTGCTCGCCTTAATTGCGTCGTAGATCGCAAACCCAGCAGCTTGGTCTCCTCCGATGTTGTATTGGTGAACAATAATAGGTTGGGGGCCAAGAGACTCAAGCATTATAAGATTCTTCAGAAAGGTAGCTGAATCTTTAGAATCTAAGCCGTCGTCTCCAGACCCGAGGAATATTTCTCTAGTCTGACTAAGCAATCCGTAGTCCTGCCAATTTGATAGCGCGGAATATATTTGAGTCCTATTAGTCTTGACCATGAAACATCTCATTCAACCTCTTAAATATACTATCGGTAACCTTGAAAGCATTTGTTTTGTTGTCACAAAATAAAACGTGTATACCATGCCAAGTTTGATACTCCAGTAAGCTCTTTAAAAGATATTTACCAGTTATTTTTCTTTTACTTATTTGTGCCTGCACATAATCAGGTCTTCGATTTTTCATATTGTCACTAAATATAGAATTTGGATAATCAATCAAGTCCGACATAGAAAATTCACACACAATATATTTGAATGGATACTCAATCATTCTTTGTATTTCAGCATCAAATCTTTTCTTTTGTTTTCCTAAATTGTTGGCAATTTCTTCGACGCTCATTTTTCTTTCAATACAAACTTGATCCTCAAAACCCTGCAGCGTATAATCTCCAGTCTTAAGTGTCTCAGTTAACATACCGCTACATCGGTCAACTTTATTAAAAATCCAACCACGCTGTTCTCTGGTGTCTTTTATAACTGTATAGTTTGGTATTTTTTTCTTAGCCATCTATCAATCCTAATAAATAAGACTCGTAGTGTGTTTCTTTGCCTGTGACTTCCTTGTGACAATTATAACATAATGTTATTCCATTATTTACATCAAATCTCAAAGAAGAAGCGCTTGCCCACTTTCTAATATGGTGAACATACAGTTTTTTTCTTTTTCCACTAACTTTACACATCTTACAGGTAAATTTATCCCGCTTCAAAACATCCTTGCGAAATTTCTTGTAAGCCGGATCGTCGTAATTCCTCATTTATATCTGCCTCCACCATTCTATGTGCTAACTCTTGAAATTTTATTTGTGGTTCCCATCCGAGCTCTTCTGCTGCTTTGGCTGGGTTACCAAGTAAGTAATCAACTTCAGCGGGTCTAAAGAATTCAGGGTCAATGTACACGTACTGATCCCAATCACCAAGGCCAGCGTACTTAAAAGAATATTCCAAGAAGTCCTCAACGCTGTGTGTTTCTCCAGTAGCGACGACATAATCATCTGCAGTTTCTTTTTGTAACATAAGCCACATTGCTTGAACGTAGTCTTTTGCATGTCCCCAGTCCCTCCTTGCTTTTAAATTTCCAAGTCCTAACTTAGGAAAGTTTTCATCCTTTCCAGAAGCGAGAAATCTTCCAATCCATTTTGTGATTTTGCGAGTAACAAAGTTTTCTCCTCGTCTTTCGCTTTCGTGGTTGAATAGAATTCCGCTAGAAGCATAAATGCCATAACTGTCTCTGTAATTTCTAACCAAGTGATGCGCAGCTAATTTTGCGATAGCATATGGAGATTGAGGCATGAATGCAGTATTCTCGTCTTGATATTTGCCATCTTCTGTAAGAGTAAAGTTTTTACCAAACATTTCGCTAGAAGAGGCTTGATAAAATCTAATATCATTAACTCTAGGAGAAACTCTGATTGCTTCTAAGATATTTAGACATCCTCCACCAGTTACATCCCAAGTAAGAGTCGGCTGCTTAAAAGATGTGCCAACGTGAGATTGAGCAGCAAGATTATAAACTTCGTCTGGTTCAAACTTATTAATAATGTCAGAAACGCAAAAAGCGTCTGTGATGTCTCCTTCAACTAAAGTAAAGTTCACATTTTTTATATTTTGGCCTAATCGCTCCGTCGTATCCACACTACTTCGTCTAGCGACACCTACTACTTGGTAATCTTTTGAAAGTAGCAAGTCAGTTAAATAAGATCCATCTTGGCCAGTAACTCCAAAAATTATTGCTGTTTTCAACTTAATCTCCTTTTACAGTATCTGATGAGAGGAAAGGCTGGTCAACTTGCCCGTCTTCATACTTAATATATTCTGATAAGCGCTCTTTCTCTGCTTCTGTAGCTAATCGCATCTTTTCCATCTCTAAT
>Ga0316203_1001611_pt1 | contig 15377 bp, 19 predicted proteins | sample 6monrhotite_MG_FD_204940 | JGI IMG/M metagenome (GOLD analysis project Ga0316203, IMG submission 204940) | Microbial mat bacterial communities from mineral coupon in-situ incubated in ocean water Damariscotta River, Maine, United States -... | ecosystem: Environmental > Aquatic > Marine >... | reverse complement strand
ACCATCAATGACGATTTCTCCGATAATACCGCCCTAGCGGCAGAAAAGCGCATCGATGAGATCGCCGCGCATCTAGAGCTGCATCCCGGTGATTTTGAAAGCCAAGCTACCAGACATTCCGAATGCCCCAGTGCTTTGGAAGGGGGGCTGTTGGGTGATGTGATGGCGGGTAAGCTTTATCCCGAACTGGATGAAGTCCTGTTTCAAATGCAAGAGGGCGCGATTGCCGGGCCGTTGGAAAGCGAAGCGGGATTTCATTTGATCTTGTGTGAAAAAATCATTCCGGGCGCATTGGTCACTTTGGAAACTGCGCGCGAAAAACTCCGAGAACATCTCACCAATCAACGCCGCAAGGCGGCACAGAAAGCTTGGATAAAACGCCTAAAGGCCTAAGCGATCAAACAAGAGAGAGAGGAAAAGATTATGGCGAATGTATATTTTAGCTCACCGTTGATGAAGAAAAACAAGAAGGTCGAGGCCGTCGCCGGTTCGCTCGACACCATCTTGAAAATTGCCCAGGCCAACAAGATCAAAATTCCTCACGAGTGTGAAGATGGCGAGTGTGGGTCGTGCATGGTCAAAGTCACACACCTAGACGGCGAACGCATCAAGGGTGTGGCGCTGACGGACAAAGAACGTGTGGTGCTGAAATCCACCGGCAAGCTGTCCACGAAAGAGATCGACAAAACCTATGTCGATGACCTGCCGCCGACCTTTCGTTTGGCATGCCAGTGCGTGGTCACCGACGAAGATCTGTTGGTGCAGTTTACCGGGGAACCGGGTGGGGCTTAGGCACTGGCAAGCCCCTAGTATCCTAGACACTTGCGACCTTCCCTAAGTACCTTTTTTCGAACTCGACGGGAGACAGCCCATTGTTGTTTCCATGCCGACGCTTTGGATTGTAATACAGCTCGATATAATTGAATATTTCTGACCGGGCCTCAGCCCTTGTTTTGTATATCTTTCGCTTGATCCGCTCCGTCTTTAACAGCGAGAAGAAGCTTTCGGCGACCGCGTTGTCGTGGCAGTTCCCTCTTCGGCTCATGCTGGCTTCAAGATTGTTGTCCACAAGGAACTTTCGCCAGTCGGAACAGGTATATTGAACGCCCTGATCGGAGTGGATCAAAACTTTGTTGTTTGGTTTTCGCCGCCATAAGGCCATCAATAAGGCATCGATCACCAGATCAGCTCGAGGATTATTCTTCATGCTCCAGCCGATGATTTGCCGAGAGAACAAGTCCAAGACAACCGTCAGATACAACCAACCTTCATGGGTGCGGATGTATGTGAAGTCTGTGACCCAAGATTGGTTGGGGCCGCGGACCTGGAACTGGCGATTCAAAGTGTTTGGGGCGACGTGGCTGACACCTCCACCCTTAAACCCTTTGTGACGTTTATACCCCCGCTGAGAGCGGATGCCTGCGGTCCGCATAATACGATGCACACGATTTTTGCCACACGTTTCACCCTGATCTTTCAGATCTTTGCTGATGCTGGGAACCAGTGTCACCGTATTTTGTGATCCAATCTCGTAGACTTTTACTGGTCACGCCAAGTCGATCGGAGACTTCACCGATCTTGTAACCGCGATCCGTAACTTGGTGGACCGCTTCAATCTTAAATTCTTCTGTGTAACGTTTACCGCTCATTTTAAACACCTTTCTCATGCGTCAATTGGTACGCTGAAAAGTGTCTAGGATACTAGGGGCTTGCCACTGCTTATAGTCAAAAGTGGAAGGTCCATTGATCGTGTTTTATAGAGAATGACGATATTCATTATCTGTGCTGATCTAAATATTTTCGCAACTTTTCGAGAATTGGCAAAGCAGCCGCCATATCTTTTTCAGAGAGTTGCTTCGATATATCAGTAACCAGTGGATTGATACATTCGACACAACTGTTGCGCATTTCGAGACCAGCCTTAGTTATGCTCACGAGCTTACCGCGACCATCTTCGGGGTCGGATATAACATCGATTAGCCCGCGGTTTTCCAACCGTTGCAGTGTATTGGTCATCGCCCCCTTCGTCACTTGGAATGCGTTGGCCAGTCGCGCTGGTGACCATTGCCCATCTAATCGCACGAGATGATTCAAAACACCGAACTGAGACATCTTTAGGCTATCAGGTAACGACCGTTCCAATTGGTTACGTGACAGTTGCTCAATAATCGCAATTTCAGTGAACAGCTGAAAGACAGTTGGGTCCTTATAATTTGCCAAATTATGTATCTTTCAATCTCGTTTGTAACGGCCAGCGAGGCGCTGGGCCTACATCCTTAGCGTAACCCAGCCGGGCCAGCATTTGCACGCGCTCACCTGGGCGCGTAGTCAGCATATTATGTGCAGTTTTGTAATGTTGCGCCATCTCTGGATATTCCTGTAAGGCTTGGCTCATGGGTTGCATGACAAGGCCATCGGCAGCGACTTGTAGCGAGATGCGCATATAGGCCCGTCCGGCTTCAATTTGAGCAGTGCGATCACTGGCTGGGGTCACGATCCAAACAAACCCCATCGATGACATTGCTCCTTCTTCGGCCATATCGATTCCGATTTGAAACGAACCCGACTTAGGGTCAGAAACATTTTCACGGGACAATATGCCGGTTAAACTTAACGTTTCCAAAAAAGCTCCGCCCAATGATATTCCGTCCGGGTTTGCTTCAATTTCCGAGCGGCCGATACGCATCAAATCAACACTTTCCTGATAGGCATCAGGCGTCTTGATCTCATCAACGAGCGCATTGCGCGTCAAGTTCCGCAGGCGTTGCAATTGTTCACCCTCATTGGCCGTACCGGTTCTTACAGGCCCTGTCGCGACATTTTGTAATCGCTTGGCGGTGTCATTCGAGATGGGGCGGTTGGTGTCATAAGGAGTGCGATTGGTATGGCGCTTGAGTATATGAGCAAAAAGCGGGCTGGGTTTGACGTCGGCTTGTTTTTTTAGAGTGAGCGCAGCGATAGGTCTTTGGTCTAGACGATCATCAGCTTGACCCTTTGGAAAATAATGAATGTCGGCCTGATAACCTTGCTCAGCCGCTACAATAGAGAACAGTTCGAGGAAGCACCCCAGTCCAATAACGATCTGGCGACTAAAGGGGTCAGTTGCAGGGAGAAGCCGGTCCAGGTCACAACTCAACACAGCCTCAGTTTCACTCTTGAGATCAATCACCCAAGGTTGGCGATTGTGCGGACTGGGGGCCAGGATGGCATATGATAATGCCCGTCGCATAGGATCGGTATATAGGCTTCCCGCATCCTTCCAAGGTTTGAGCGCACTTGTTGGTGCCCGTGTGCCAACAAACCCGGCACCGCCTGCGGCAACGATGACGGCGGTAGAGCCTGCAATTTTCAAAAAGTTACGCCTGTTCATGACAATTTCCTCTATCCGTAGACACGAAAATAGTTTAGCGTTCAACTAAATACAGTTTAACGCTAAACTAGTCAAGCGTTCTTCGAGATGGTCAGAAGAAAAAAGGGACACAATACTAATTAAGTCATCACCAACGCATGGTGGTACCGCCTAATTAGGCCGTACACTCATGGATACGGCGACAGTTTACTAAGCTGTTTTTCCGCCCTTAGGCTTAAGGCCTCTTTTCGCGGGGTGGACTGGATGGTCGAGACGTTATTCGATGTCTTCCAGCCATTCGTTCGATCCTATCGGGCGGCCAATGGTTTCTGCCTGGCGAAGGCGCACGCGCATCTCTTCATCTTCGCCACTTTTCAAAAGAGCTGCAAAATCAGCATAGCGGCCCCCCGCAACCAAATGAAAGCTCACAACCTCAATAGGTTGCGGGCTTTCTCTTGCCCGGGCTACGCTCAGGCGTAAATGTTCATATATTTCATGCAGATAACCCGAAGGCACGATGAAATGTTTTTATCGTTTGCCACCAAGCATTGATCGTGGATGCGCGTGATCAGTTGCGGCAGGGTCAGCTTCATCCTGTCCGACATGTCTTCAAGCACGGTCCAAAATACCTTTTCAAGGCGAACGGTGGTACTATGGCCGTGGATGCGAAACCCGCGTTTTTCGGGAACGAATTCGTTGACTTGATCGGTTGAACAGGCATTGAACATGTGCCCTAGAAAGTTTTCCGGTTCGATTTCGAGAAAAATTGACATGCCCAGGAACCTTTCTTATTCGGGGAGGAACGGTGACTTTCAGGGGGCTTAACCCTCTCATGAGCGGCTGCGCCCGAACGCGCATTGGGTCCGTTTGCAATAATTACTACCACTCGCATTTCTCAGCAGCCTAGACTTTTTTCAACGCGGCGAAAACGTCGCACTGAAACATAACACCAAAGTGGGGAGGCTTCGGCCCATGGAGTTTTTCAAAAAGACTCTCGATCCGGTCATCGCATTGATGGCCATCGCCGTTCTCGATATTTTTCTTTTTCTCATCGTCGGTGCGTGGACCGTCGGCGGCGGTGAGACCATGATGACCGGCCTGATCGCCGAATTTTTCATGGGCGACGATCTTAAACGCTTGCCGTTTTGGAACCTCGTGTTCGTTCCCGATGCGGGCTATTGGAAAATATATATCAGTCTCGGCATGCTGTTCGGGGCTTTTGTCGGCGCTAAACTCAGCAACGAATTTTATCTGCGCTTCCCGCGCCGCATGTCGGAATGGTTGATGATCACCATCGGCGGCCTGTTGATGGGTATCGGCATCCGTCTTGCCTTCGTGTGCAATGTCTCGACCTTCTTCGGCCTGACCCCGGAAATGAACCTTGGCGGTTACCTTGCCATCAGCGGCATCGTCGCGGGGGCTTGGGTTGGCTCGATGATTTACAAAAAAATTCTGGAGGGCTGAGACATGTCTGTCATTGGCGAATGCATCGTTGCTTTCATTTTTGGATCCATGGTCGGACTGCTGGTTCAACGTTCGCGCTTTTGCAATACCGCCGCACTGCGCGATGCGATGCTGTTCAGCACGTATCGCAACACCAAGGCTCTGTTGGTGGCAATGATGGTGTTAACGTTGGGATTCACCACGTTCATCACCTTCGGCGAAGGCAAGACCATGCACTTCGATGTCGGACTGAACACGTTTGCAGGCCTGTTCATCTTCGGCGTCGGCATGGTTCTGGCCGGGGCCTGCACGGTTTCCACTTGGGTCAAGGCTGGTGAAGGCAACATTGGCGCGTTGTGGGCTTTGATCTTCACCTTTGTCGGCATGTTCTTGTTCTCATTGGTGTGGTCGGTGAACTACTGGCCGCCAGCGCCCGTCAGTATGACGGGAGAGCCCAACCTGGAAGCGTTGCAATTGGGTTATTCCAACGCGGCGACCTTGCAAGAAAAGTTCGGCATCCCCGCGATCTTTTTCGGCCTGATCCAAGTTGGCGTGTTGTACCTCATCTATCGCGCTATCTTGCGCAAAGAAGCTATCCAAGCCGGCCATCACCGCGACGTGGCCAAAAGCCATGAAACTGCGCCAGCCGAATAACCAATCAACACCTTTGATTTCATAAAGTGAGAACCACCATGGGACTGTTCAGCAAAAAACCCAAAGTCGAAGAAACTGCCGCCAGCCACGATGTTACGCTCAGTGACGGTAACACCTACACCGTTGTTAAAGACGTAGACTGCATCGGCGACAGTTGTCCGCGCCCGCAATTGATGACCAAAAAAGCCGTCGGTCAAATTGAGGTCGGCCAAGTGATCGAAGTGATGGTCGACAATCCGTCCTCGATGGAAGCCTTGCCGCCGATGTGCGACGAGATGAGCGCGACGCACCTGGAAACGGTCAAAGATACCCGGTGCTGGAAAGTTTACATCCGCAAGGATTGATCCATCAGGAGAACCGCAATGTCGAAAATTGCCATGAGCATCTACGCCTGGGGCGCACTGTTGGTTTCTGTGGGAGGGATCGCAGCGATGTTGATTGCACCGCCGCCGAGCCTGCGCACGGATCGTGATGGGGTGGCTCATTTCACCCCAGAAGTGGAACACCCCGAAACCGGTGAAGCGGTTAGCGTCAACACCCTGATCCGTCACTATCGCGGCGATTGAGGAGCACCCGTACAATGGACTTTGAAACAACCGCGCAACTCATCATGGCCATACTGGCGTTTGGCGTCATGTACATCAGTTTTCTCAAGAATACCTTGTGAGGAGCAGCACTATGGATCGAGACAGCATTATTTTTTGCATTGGTTCGCTGACGGTGTCGCTGCTGATTGCCGTGGTGGCGTTTCCGTTTTTCGCTATGGATGCTGAAACGGTCGCCGCAGCTGCAAAACCAAAGCCCGCTTATGAAATGGGCAACGTCAACGTTGGCAGCGGCTTTGGCGAACTGCCGGTCGAGGAACTGATGTCTTACTACGTCGAGAACCCGCCCGCCGCCGCCGCCGCGGGCGCAGCTCCTGAAATTCGATTTGGGGGGTGCTGATCGGATGTTGCGTCAGGTGTTCGCCATCGGTTTGACATGTTGCGTGGCTCTTACAAGCACCGCATCCGCGCGCGCCGCCGCCAGTTTGGTTCCGGTCAGCGACATATCCGGCGACGAGCTGTACCGCGTGATCGACCTCAGAGACGCAGAATCTTGCTTGGCCGGTTCCCTCCCCCAAGCGCGGTGCCTGCCGGTGGGGCACTTTATCCACCCCACCGGCACGGTCATCAGCTTTCATGCCTTGCGCTGGCTGTTGGGTGCAGTGGGCCTCAAAGGTGATGAAACCGTCTTGGTGGTTGGCGACAGCGCCGATGACACACGCAAGGTTGGCGCACTTTTACATCGCGCCGGACAACACCGCGTGCGGATGTTCGACAAACCGTTCAGCGCCCCCGTGAGCGCCCCGTCCGGTGCGCCGCGCAGCCTGAGCCGCGAAACCGTTTTCACCGCGCCGATGCGCGAAGAATGAGAAATAAGGACTGCCTATGGACGTTTTGTTACATCTGACCACTCCCGACGCGGTTCGCATCGCCAAACCGTTGGCAAGCGCCCTGAGCCGCCAAGGCGCCTCGTGGGGATGCTTTCTCACCAACGACGGGGTGGCGGCCTTGAGCGATGCCGAATTTCTCCGCGTTAGTGAAGGCGCGGAACGCATTGCGGTGTGTGAGCATTCGTGGGACCTGCACATGGCCGGGCAAACGTGCCCTGTAGAATCAGGCAGCCAGACCATCAACAGCCAACTGATGGCCGATGCGGCCAAAGTCGTCAGCCTGTAAAGGATCAATGAAATGAGCAGCAAATCTATTCTGGTTTTAGGTCGGCGCGATCACACCGAAGCGATGCGTGTCGCAGCGGGCCTGACCATTGTCGGCAATGCCGTGCGCTTGGTTTTCATGACTGAGCCGGTTGCTGATTCTGATGCCAATGCTGAACAGGCGGAATTGTTGGAGCTGTCCGACATCACGCCCGAAACCACGGTTCAAGAGATGGCCGAAGGTTTGGCCTTTTTGGATGCCGACGCCTTGGGCCAAGCGATCGCCGAGAGCGATCGTGTGGTGAGCCTTTAGGCCAAAAACGAAAAGACGGAGCAACCGCCATGATGACCATTTTGGAACTGAATACAGGCCTGTTTCCCGATGCCGATACGGTGGCGAAAGCCATTAAGGCGCGTGAAGCGCACGCCCAGGTGATCCGCCTGGATGTGATCGGCCTAAATCCCGACGACACGGTTGATTGGGATGCGGCAGCCGCCGCCATTCTCAGCGCCGACCTGATCGTCACCTTGTAGCGCTTATCTGCTACGCCAAGTTCGAGAAAGGGAGCTTTCTAAATGACAAAAACAAAACGAGTTTTGGGGAAATGGCTGGGCGTCGCCTGTGCCGCGATGATCGTATTCACGATGGGCAGCGCACAAGCCGCCGACCCTCTGGTCAATGTGGATTGGGTCAAAGCCAACAGCGCCAAGGCCGGCGTCGTCACGGTTGACGCTCGCGGCAAAGCTGACTATCTGCGCGGTCACATCCCCGGCGCGGTCAACACCAATTACGGCAAAGACGGTTGGCGCGTAGCCAAAGGCGGTGTGCCCGGACTGTTCCCCGACGACACCACCAAACTGGGTGCGCTGATCGGTGGCCTGGGCATCGATAACGCCACCCATGTGGTGCTGGTGGCGCCGGGCAACAATTCGTCCGATATGGGTACGGCGACACGCATGTACTGGACCTTCAAAGCGTTGGGTCATGACAACGTGTCGATCTTGAACGGTGGCATGAAAGCTTATCTGGCCGCACAAGACAAAGCCGGTAAGCCGACCAATCCGTTGGAAAAGGGCGCGGCCAAAACCACCGCCAAAACCTTTAACATCGCGCTGCGCAAAGACATGATCCCATCCACCGCAGACGTCAAAGCGGCGATGGAAAAAGGTGTTACGATGGTCGACAACCGCACTGCCGATCAATACATGGGCGTGAACCGTCACGGTAAATCCAAAGCCAATGGCACTATCCCCGGTGCCGCCAACCTGCCGCAAAGCTGGATGACCGAAAATGGTGGCGGGGTGTTCCGTTCCAAAGACACCATTGCTAAGCTGTATCAAGCAGCGGGCGTTCCGACCAGCGGCGAACAGATCAGCTTTTGCAACACCGGGCACTGGGCCTCAATCGGCTGGTTTGCGTCTTCAGAAATCCTCGGCAACAAGGATGCAAAAATGTACGATGCATCCATGACGGGGTGGACTGCGGCGAAAATGCCTATGGAAGCCAAGATCAAGGTTCAATAATTTCAACGCACAGGGCCTTATGACGTTCAAGTCAAACATATCTATAAGGTCGATCAATGCGACTGCGGTGCTTTACGGCATCGCGGTCGTTGTTGTTTTTGCACTGGTCGGGGGAAAACCCGCCAGTGCGGACGAACTCCAGCCGCATGTGTTGGCGGCGGAACTTCTAATCGTGCGCGGTGACCTGTCACGCCTCAACCGCGCTATGGGCCTCCCTCCCGCCCACATCAGCGGCCTACAAGACCGCATCAAAGGGGCGCTGGGGCTTTTACCGTGGATGTTGCATCAAGCCGGTGACAATGAAGGCGCAGACCAACTGCGGACAGCCAATGGCAGAGCTCTGAGAGAGACACTGGATCAACTGATCGCACGTCACCCATTGAACCTTGCGCCATATGCGTCGGACCGCCTAACCGCCAAACAACGCCGCGAAGCGTTCGTTATCCACGACACCTATTGCGCGGGCTGTCATGATGATACGGGTGACGGAGATGCAGACACCGCACTGCCCGCACGCGATTTATTTGCCATGGCGCGCACAGCATCACCAGAGACCTTCCTTGCTCGTTTGATCAACGGTGTTAAGGGGGATGATACCCTGCTGTTCGCCAACCCGCTGACCACACAACAGCTGGCAGCGTTGTGGTCGTTATATCGGGAGTAGACGGTAGGCTCGTATTAGACTTTTTAATGGTAGGTGGGGGAGGTCAAGTGTTGAAGATTAAAGTGCGGCAACGCTGTATGCGCAGACCGGATCGGAGAAGCCTTTAACCTGGATTTTCCGCGTTTCAACAATATGCACCGCATCTTGCACAGCGTCATAGCTGGTCTGTGAGATCAAAACCTCTCCACGCGCGGCTTTTGATTCCAAACGCGCAGCCATGTTGACCGGCGCACCGATGACGCTGTACTTAGCATGCGCTTCCGATCCGATGTTGCCCGCAACCACGTCGCCGGTGTTGATGCCGATGCCGATGGCGAGTTCCGGCAGACCCCGTTCCAGATTGCGGCGATTGACTTCGGTCATGGCGCCTTGCATGTCCAGTGCGCAGGCAATCGCGCGGTGTGCATCGTCATCACGCGAAATGGGCGCGCCAAACAACACCATCAGCGCATCGCCAATGATGTTGTCGATGGTGCCGTTATGTTTGTGGATGACATCGACCATGATGGTGAAGCAGTTGTTGAGCGAGGCGACCACTTGTTCGGGTTCCATGTGTTCGGACATGGAGGTGAAACCTCGGATATCGCTGAGCAGGACGGTGACCTTGCACGTGCGACCGCCCATGTTCAGCGCTTCCGGATCTTTCAACAGCGCGTCCGCGATTTCGTCTGAAATATAGCGCCCGAAAACGGAGCGGATGAATGCGTTGCGCACGGTGAGGCCTTCGTACAACAGGCTTTTTTCCAGCGTCAGCGCCAAGCTGGCCCCGACGCTCGCAAACATATTGATGTGTTCTTGTTGGTAGACGCCTTTTATGCGGCTGGAAAAAAATAAAAAGCCGATCAATTCGTTTTTGACGACAAGTGGATAGGTCAGGTTGGCGAGCGCCCCTTCTTTGATCATCAAGCCCGTCACCAAGGAATCCGGGCGCTCTTGCAGACTGATTGCAAGGTCATTGACGAAGCGCGGCTGTCCGTCGGCGGCAATCGCGGCCAGGCTGCCGGTTTCCAAGAGCTGGATATAGCCGGGGGTGATATGGCATGTGCCGAAATCAGAACGCGACCAGTGTGTGCGGGCAACTTTGACACCTTTAGAAGTCGTCTCCACGACAGCGAAGCGGATACGATCATAGGGGATGATGGCGCGAAAGGTATCGAAGACATGATTGAGAACATCGGCGATAAACAGGCCTTCATTGAGCTGGTGCGTGACCTCGGAAAGGGCGCGTACCTCGGCGAACTTTCTGTCCAGCGTCATGTTCAGATGCACCAAGCTGGCGCCAAAGCTTTCGACATCGTTGACCGGATCGGGCGTGACGATGCGCTCGAACTTGCTCATCATCATTTGCGTCAAGATTTTTCGGTAAAACGCGAGGTGTTCTTCATCTTCAGGCGATGTGGCATTTTGTTGCTGGCTCCACAAGTCGCGGATCGCACGGCCAAACTCTCCCTTTCCACCCAGACGCTCATCCAACGCTGAGATTTCCGCCTGAAGTAAGCGATAGCCGGGATCATGCCGCCACTGGCTTAAGAGATCATCTGTCATTTCCCGATGCCGCCGATTTTCCGATTGCAGGGTCATAATATCTTATTAATTACTGCTCATGATCGAATAAACAAGTTATCATATCCCTATAAAGTGTGTATCGGCAAGCTAGGCCTGCTCAATAGCACAGCGTCATGCTGTGCAGGCGAGTTGGTCGTGGCGTTCGAGCATAGTCGGTTAAGCCTTCGGTCTGACAGCACGAAAGGTGGAGCATGAGCCTACGGGGCCCATTTTTGGCGGAAAGTAAGCTTCTGTCCTTAAGAAGCCCCTCACTGTGGTTCGTCCCCGCCGTGGCGGGGCTTTTCCTGGTTGCTGTCTCGCAATACAGTTACCTTGCCTTTCACACCCTTGCCGAATTCTTTTCGATCATTGTTTCCTTCGTTCTATTCGCACTGACGTGGAGTACGGACCGATATCGGAAAAATGCGTTTTTGATCGTCCTAGCGTGCGGATATTTTTGGATCGGCGGCCTCGATATAGCTCATACCTTGTTTTACAAGGGCATGAGTGCTGTGGGTGTCGGCAGCGGCAACCTTGCAAGCCAATTTTGGATCGGCACCCGCTACGTTGAGGCGGCACTGCTCGTTTTTGCGCCACTCGCCGCCCGGATGAATATCAATAAATTTTATGCATTTGGTGTGTTTGGCGTGATCTCCACAGCGCTGTTTTACGCTGTCATGTCGGGCATTTTCCCCACAACGTTTGTCGAGGGCGTTGGCCTCACTGATTTCAAGGTGGTTAGCGAATACATCATCATCGCCGTTTTGGTCCTATCCCTCATTGTGCTGTACCAGCGGCGGTTCGACCTGGGTCGCTCTGAAGCCGATTTGATCGCCGCGGGGATTGTTCTGACAATTTTCGCCGAGATCATGTTTACGCTGTACGTGGATACTTACGGGGCCTTCAACTTTGCGGGGCACCTCTTTAAAATGGCTTCGTACTGGATGATTTATCAGGCGGTCGTCGTGACCAGCTTAACCAGCCCGTTCGAAGAGCTGGCCAAAAGCCGAGATTATAATCGAAATTTATTCGTATCGTCATCCATTGGTCTTGTGTTGACGAAAATGGACGGCACCTTGATTGACGCCAACCCAGCGTACGCAGACATCATCGGCCGCAGCGTCGAAGATACATTGAGCCTGACATACTGGGACGTTACACCTGAAAAATACGCCATCGACGAGCAGGCGCAACTTGATAGTTTGCAAAACACCGGACGATACGGCCCTTACATCAAAGAATACATTCATAGTGACGGCCATTTAGTTCCTGTGCAGCTTTCTGGGATTCTCATCCAACATCATGGCGAAGCATGTATTTGGTCCACAGTTGAAGACATCAGCGCACGGGTCGAGGCGGAGGCTTCGGCCCACGAATTTATGCAACGCTTGCAAAAATTGAGTAAACATCTGCCGGGTTTCATCTACCAGTTTCGCATGAGGCCTGACGGAAGTTATCATTTTCCCTATGCCAGTAAGGGAATCCGGAATGTGTTTGGTGTGACGCCACAAGACGTTGTCGATGACGCCAGCCCGTTGTTCGCGGTTCTTCATCCCGATGATTTTCTACGGGTCAGTGAAACCATCCGAGAGTCGGCCGAGACCCTGCAGTCCTGGAGCAGTGAGTACCGGGTCATCCTTCCCAATGGTCCAGAAAAATGGGTTGAAGGTCACTCAAGTCCCAGTAAAGAGGATGACGGCAGCATCATTTGGCACGGTTACATCCAAGACATTTCCGCACGCGTCGCGGCGGGCAACCAAATTACGCACCAACGCGATCAGTTGAGAAGTTACCTCAATCTGGCGGGCACACTGGTGGTCGCCCTTGATCGTGATGGCAATGTTGTCCTGATCAATAAATTCGCCAGTGATCTGCTGGGCTACGACGCGGATGCCCTGATCGGGTGCAATTGGTTTGAGTTGGCCATTCCCCCGGTTATTCGCGACGAGTTGCGCAATGTGGCGGATAAAATTTTCAACGGTCATATCGATCAACACAGGTACATTGAAAATGAGGTGCTCACGCATTCCGGCGAACGGCGGTTGATTTCGTGGAGCAACGCCTGCTTGTACGATGCCAGCGGCGTTGAGAGTACCATCTTGTCATCGGGCATAGACATCACCGTCGAGCGCCAGGCCCAGGTGGAGCTGGAACAGAGCAATCGAGCGCTACGCACGGTCTCTCATTGCAATGAAGCCCTTGTTCGCGCCACCAACGAAGATCAACTTCTCAACGACATCTGTAGGTCTATCGTTGAAGAAGGCGGCTACCAAATGGCCTGGACCGGGTTCATTAGATACAACGGTGGCAAACACATGGTTCCGACGGCTATTTACGGTCCGAATAAGGACGTTGTCGATGCGGTCATCGCTGATATCAATGAATTAGACGAAACCGCAGCCATGAAGTCAGTGCATTATTCAATTGAGGACGGTCCGGCCAATCTGCCCAACTGTCATACAATATGCGTGCAGAATAACATTTCATCTATTTACGTGCTGCCTCTTAAAGATGCGGGGGAAACGTTCGGTGCATTGTTCATCGCCCGCGGTGCTTCCAAGGTGGTCACTGAGGCCGAGTTGTGCTTGCTTGACGAGTTGGCGAAAGATTTGGCCTATGGCATTCAGGCTTTGCGTATGGAGCGCGAACGCATCTACGCGATGGATAAACTTGCCGAAAGCGAAGAACGAAGCCTCGCCATCGTGGAAAGCGCTCATGATGCGATCATCGCCATCAATGAAATTGGCCATATCACTCAATTCAACCCAGCGGCCCAGACTATGTTTGGGTATACACTGCATGAAGCGCTTGGCGCTGACGTGGAGATTATCATTCCTGAACGCCTTCGTTCTCAGCATTCAACTTCCGTTCGCCAATTCGCTAAGACTCACAAGGGCCATATTTTTGGAAAAAATCTATCTCTAACCGGTCTGCGCTCCAATGGGCTTGAGTTTCCGATCGAACTGACCTTGTCGCCGATGCCGCGTAACACGACCGATTTATGCACGGCGATTATTCGTGACGTCAGTGACCGCGAGGAAGCCGAGCGCCAGCGCCGTCAAGCCCAGAACATGGAAAGCCTAGGTAATTTAGCGGGCGGCATGGCGCACGACATCAACAACATGTTGCTGCCGATCCTAAACCTCACCGCGATGGTCAAGCGTACGCTTGGTGCCAAGAGCAGCGAAGATTTAAAATTAGGCATGGTGTTGCAGGCGGCCAAGCGGGTGCAGGAACTGGTTCAGCGGGTTTTGGAATTTTCGCGCCAAGATGATCCGGACTTCAGGGATCAAGACATGCACATTATTTTGGAAAAGGCATTGCCCTTGATCCATTTGACAACGCCGTCCTCGATTGAGGTGAAGACCTCGATTGGCCATTTCAAAGACACGGTCTATGCCGACGAAAAGCAGATCAACGCCGCGCTGATCAACTTGGTCTCCAATGCGGTCGATGCCATCGGCGGGAGCAATGGCCATATAGCGATCAACTTGAAAGAGGCCAAACCAAGTCAAAGCTTGATGATCCGCAATCCGGCTCTGCGCTCAATTCCTTATGCCAAAATCAGCGTGATTGATGATGGTTGCGGTATGCCCTCTGAAGTTCTGGAAAGAATCTTCGATCCTTTTTTCACGACCAAAGAACCGGGCAAGGGAACTGGACTTGGTATGTCTATGATCCACGGCATTGTCGCCAAGCACGGCGGCGGCGTCGATGTCAGAAGTTCTGAGGGGGAAGGGGCCCGTATCGATTTGTATTTTCCCTTGAAGATGTCACCCATCAAGCCAAAGTCTATATCGAAACGTGGGGGGAGTAACCGATGAGCACGTTTTTTCCCGCAGGCGGTTTGAACGCTGATGTTGGTCCATGGTGGCGAGTGTTGCACAGCTCGCTTGAAGCCGGCGCGGACCTCAACACATTGCGCCTTCTCCACGCCGTTGGCGCAGGGCCGATGACGCAAGATCATTGTCGTCTCATGGAACAAGCCCTGACCCCCGACGTTGCCTGCGTGCGCTACGATACGTCCAGTCTGTTGCTGGTTGAGCCCGGCGTAACGGACTTCGAATTGTTGATGGCGGCCGAGCGTGTCTTGGACGTAACCAGCGAGCAACTGCGGCTTTGGCAGGCTATCGACATTCGTGATAGTGGTCTGGAGTTTGCTCCGTTGGATGTTGATGAGATCGAACACAACCCACCCGAAGACGCAGCCTCGCATCCTAAAACCGATATTGTGTTGACCGATGCTGAGTTCAGCTATTTCCCCATGTGGGACGTGCAGGCCAGCGAAATTTTTGGCTACACCTGTGAAAATGTATGGAATACCGGAGAAGGCTCATACATTTCCGAAGAAGCCCTGGACGCTTTCTTTGCCAAATATCGGTACGTTTACGCCTTGGACAAAGAAGCCTTACACAATGCGGTTAGCCAAACTCAGTTCTTTTTGGATCGCTACATGTTCACCAACATCGTGATCCCGGTTCACTATAGCATTATGGCGA
>Ga0316203_1001605_pt1 | contig 15391 bp, 6 predicted proteins | sample 6monrhotite_MG_FD_204940 | JGI IMG/M metagenome (GOLD analysis project Ga0316203, IMG submission 204940) | Microbial mat bacterial communities from mineral coupon in-situ incubated in ocean water Damariscotta River, Maine, United States -... | ecosystem: Environmental > Aquatic > Marine > Coastal... | reverse complement strand
CAGAAATGAAATCGCTGAAGGACTTGAAGGTTTATTTCAGTCGTTTTTATGACTTAACCCCCTTATCCAAACTCAAACACCTACGGCGACTGTTGTTACCTTTGGATGAGCTTGATGACCTGAGCCCCCTGGTCGGGTTAACAGAACTCACAGAGCTGGATATCGGAGGGAATGGCCTTTCTAATATAGAGCCACTTCGGTCGCTTAATAAATTGATCTCACTGGATTTATTCGCTAATAAAATCAAAGATATCGAGCCCTTGACCAGCTTGACCAATCTTCAGGCTTTAGATCTCGGTGTGAATCCCTTGGCAAACCAGGATACATCGGACCTCGAAAAAAAAACCAACCCGCTTGCCCCCCTGGAGCGCATGGTTTCGCTAAAAAGTCTAAAATTAGACGACGTTGGAGGCGGAACGCTCAAGGACCTCCCGAACTTAAAAAACCTCCAGCAACTGGAACGGTTTGAGGCGAATGAAAACTCAATCACCGACCTGTCCCCACTCTCCCAAAACAAAGCCCTCACCTGGCTGTCCCTCAAGGAAAATAAGATTGTTGACCTGGGCCCCTTGGCCGGGTTGACCAACCTCAAGGAAGTGTACCTAGAATTCAACCAAATCAATTCCCTGGAAGCCGCCCGGAACTGGAAGGAGCTCTCGGTGTTGGATATCTTTGGAAATCAAGTTGAAGACGTTTCACCTCTGTCTGGACTACCTAAAATCATGCGATTGCAGGCGCTTGAAAACCCCATCAAAGGGATTTTATCGCTATCAAAATCCCCCCTCTTGTGGGACATCTCAGTAGATAGCCACCTGCGAGAGGAATATTTAACCCTGAACAGGTTATACCTCGAGCGAATCGCCGCCGACCCCAACCACCCAGACCACGGGCTCCTAAGCATCGGTGGTTTAACCGTAAAATATATGCCTCCAGGCAGCTATGAGGGCCCCTAACCGCAAACCGCTTGCCATTTGTTTAACAATCATCCCACAATAACAGGAAAAGTATTGTGGGAATGATTTCTGAGAGGGAAAAATGTTTAAATGGTCGGTTGTAACGTTGTTGGTGCTGGATAGAGGGAAATTCTGGCTCCAATCCCAAAATCCAACTGTATCCGGTTATTCATCATAACAAGCAAAGAAAAAGCTCCCAAATCCGCTCCTAGTTTCACGTTTTGGACTGCACGACAGGGAGTGGGTCATTCGGCGAGAGGCAGGGGGTTACAGAGGAAGGAATCAAAAACTTATATCAGCAGTTTTGGTGCGGCTCCAAGGGGCTGCGAAACCCCAGGTTTAAAGCCTTGGGCTGAATACCAGCAGGTGGATCATTCGGCGAGAGGCAAGTATTTTTTTAATTCCCTGAAGAGGATTTCTCGCTTCAATGGTTTACTGAGGTAGGAATCAAAAACTTGCAAAAACTGTTTTTGCTCCTGCTCCATCGCCGCCGCACTGATCACTACCATGGGGACCGCCTTGAATCGAGGGTCTTGCTGGAGCTTTTTTGCTACCTCAATGCCGTTCAAGCCGGGCATTTTATAGTCCATCAGGATCAAGTCAGGCAGATTTTTCATCGCCAGCTCTAACGCCTCTTCCCCATTTTCCGCCTCGATGATCTCAAAAGGTTGGCCTTTGAGGAACCCGACAATCAATAACCGGTTGGCTAGATTATCGTCAGCAACCAATACCTTGGCAGGTCCAAAGATGATTTTATTTTCTTGGCCCCCTGGTTCATCCGCTTCGTAGAGTTCTTCCTCAACAATCGGCACCCTGTCCAGGGAGAGTTTAAAGATACTCCCCTGCTGAGCGTTCGGAGCCACCGACAGGTCCCCACCCATCAGTCTCGCCAAAGTTCGGCTGATCGACAGACCTAGACCAGTACCCCCATATTTAACAGCACTTTGGCCTTTTTGTTGTACAAAGGCGTCAAAAATATTTTCCCTTTGGTCATCAGGAATACCAATGCCGGTATCAGCCACTTCAAAGTCCAACCTGAACGTATCGCCCTCCTGTGGGGCTAGCTTCATGGACAAAGTGACCCTTCCTTTTGCAGGGGTGAATTTCAGGGCGTTACCGAGCAGGTTAATCAGCACTTGCCTCAACCGCCCTTCATCAAGGAGTAGCCGAGGCGGGGTTGTCTCTGGAAAAAAGACCTCCAGCTCCAGGCGTTTTGCCTTCATGGTCTCATGAAACATCATTTTCATGCCCCGCAAAACGGACACGAGATCACTGGGCCTTGGTTGAAGGACTAGTTTCCCGGACTCGATTTTGGATAGGTCCAATATGTCGTTGATCAAGTTCAGCAAGCTTTCTGCCCCAGACTGGATAAACTCCAGGTTGGTTTTATTCTCTGGGTCTGTGATGGAGTATTCTAGGATCTGAGCAAACCCCATGATGGAGTTCATCGGGGTTCTGATTTCATGGGACATATTAGCCAGAAACTCGGACTTCGCCCGGTTTGCGTGCTCCGCATCTTCCTTGGCTTCCTTGAGTTCCAAGGTACGTTCGGTGACTTTATCCTCCATGGTGTTGTACAACGATTCGAGTTGTTCAGCCATGATGTTAAAAGACCCTGCCAGTTCGCCGATTTCGTCACGTCCACCCTCCCTGATCCGCTTACCCAGCTTGCCATCGGTGATTTCGTGTAGCCCCTCAAGCAACTTCCGCAATCGCCCGGTGAGACTCTGGGCAAACAACCAACCGATCAGGCTGATCACTAAAACAACCACAGCACTGCTGTACATAATCATACGCCAGATATCATGGCCTGGCTGCATCACTTCGGTCAGGTCCGCTTGGCTGAGGTAGTACCAACTGCCCTTTTGCCCAGTGGAACCGGAAACCCCAAGCTTGGTGTCTTTGGTCACAACACGACTGAAAAAACGACGGTCAACCGGAGACATCGCAACCCAGTAGGACCTACCTTGCCACTTTAGAAGTTGAGGTTTTAAAAACAAGGTTTTGGGGTCCAAGTACCCAAAGCCCCAATACTGCCCGGTGCTTCCATCCGAGGCGGCGATGATGTCTCCGTTGCCTCGGATCAAGTACACATTTTCCCAACTGGCGACCTTCTTCCCCTGGGCTTCGGCGATGATGTGTTTCACACGGTAGTTTATCTTCAAAACCCCCAGCACCTTGCCGTCAACCCTGGCGGGCACCACAACCCCGACAACGTTATCCCCCACGCTTTCATCATAACCACGGTCATCAAAGACAGTCCCACCTTTGCCGCTGTTAAACCCCAACTTCCACCACCGTTCGTCCGCTTGGTAGTAATCCGACAGTTCGGTGGTCATCGCCACTGCCCGTCCTGCGCTGTCGGTGAGGAAGATTTCCCCGAAACGATCAGGCCGGTTTTTCTGGATGTTTCGTAGCAAAATGGACAGTTTTGTCCCTAACACTTCTTTGGATTTTGGGTGATTCTTCTTGTCAGCGATCCAGCCCTGATCAATCGCCAAGGTTTGTGCCAACAGGCTTTCTGGCGACTGGGATTCAGCCTCTCTTTGGGCCTGGCGCAAGACCTCTTGCACATCTGGTAGGCTGGTGATGGTTTGGGCCATCAACACCATCTCATCGGTCTGTTGCTCGATATCTTCGCTGATTTCGGCTGTCGTAGTGGACAAAAAGGAGGTGACTTCATTGTGAAGTGCTTCAATGACTTGCTCTGCGGCGAAGTTTGAAATCGCCAGGATTGGGAACAGGGCAATGCCTACAAACAGCACCAATAGTTTGATTCGAATCGACATACACCCCTCCAAGTCCGATATGTTACTCGATTTTAGCTTATACCCCATTTAGGCGGACAATCAAGGATTTAAGATCAGTTTAATAAGAAAAATGCATTAGGCTCTCTAAACCAATTGATTGTATTATTAAGAGACGGCTCGACAAACCTACATTCCGGTTGGATGCCACTGATTGGAGCGCAAGCCAATGCGGGATTGGAACCATTGGCAGCACTATGCATCACCACCAAGAAGGATTGAAAGACCTACAAACCTTTGGCCCAATCCGTGGCCCCCGAAGGACGGATTCCCATAGAATAACGGCACCATTACGTACGGAGTACAAGCTTCCGACTCAAAAGGCAAAATCAGCTAATAAACAAAGAAGTCCCACCACCGAACCGGTCTATCAGTAGATAGGTCTGTCATTCAATGTTCCCTCTCCATCATCTGTTCACGGTTTGACCGATGGGTTCATCACAGCTTCGTTCAGCTGACCGTGGCAATTTTAATTTTGCCGTTTAAAACAATCCACAAACCGCGATAATAATCTGGACAATCTGGCTGTATATATGATCAAATTGCCTGTCCAGCTGGCCGTACGGATCACTGGATTCATTGTAGGCTGGTTTTTCCCTCTCTTAAGAAACGTTGATTGGGGCATATGCTAGAAATCACAGGTTTTCAAATTCAAAGCAAGCTTTTCGAATCCACGGGTACAACCATTTACCGTGGGAGGAGACAAAGCGATCAAGCCCCCGTCATCATCAAGACGCTGAGTTCCAGCCAGCCAAGCTTGCCGAGTATCGCTCAACTGTATCAGGAAATCAAAATCCTCCAGGTCATCGAAGGGGCCGAGGGCCCCTCCACGTACCAACTCATGTTCGAGAACAACAACCCGTTCTTGGTCATTCCTGATTTTGGCGGAAAATCCTTGGATATCGTGCTACGGGAGCGAAAATTCGAATTGGCCGAGCTGCTCCGAATGATGGTCAAGCTAGCAGAGCAGTTGAGTGATATTCACCAAAAGCATGTGATTCATAAGGACATCAACCTCTCCAATATCGTCTTCAACGAAGAGTCGCAACAGGTTCAGTTTATCGACTTTGGCATCAGCACGGTGTTACCTCGGGAAGCGACCAGTTACCTCCCGCCTGAGAAACTTGAAGGAACCCTGCACTATATTGCGCCGGAACAGACCGGGAGGATGAATCAAACCATTGATTACAGGTCTGACTACTATTCTCTTGGTATCTGTTTTTATGAACTACTTTCTGGAATAAGACCCTTCAAATCAGACGATCCCTTGGAACTGATTCACTGCCATATTGCCAAGTCCCCTATACCGCTATCTGAGGTGAACCCCGGTATTGGGGCGAGTCTTGAGGCCATTGTTGCAAAGTTGATGGCGAAGTCCAAGGGAGACCGGTATAAAAGCGCAAGCGGTCTGCGCCATGATTTGAGCCGGTGCTTGGACGACTTAGAAAGCACAGGGTCTATCACACCCTTCAAACTGGGGGAGACGGATCATTCATCTGTTCTCCAAATTCCCGAAAAGCTGATTGGGCGTCACCATGAGGTTCAGCAGCTTTTGGATGTCTATGCTCAAGTTGCGGGCGGCAAAAGCGCCCTCATGTTGATTTCCGGCTATTCGGGCATTGGGAAGTCAACGCTGGTCCATGAAATCCAAAAACCGATCACCGAAAGTCGAGGGTTATTCGCTTCTGGGAAATTTGACCAACACCAGAGAAACATCCCCTATTCTGCCCTGATCGAGGCTTTTCGGGATTTGGTGAACCAATGTTTAACCCAAAGTGAAAAGCAAATCGAAGCTTGGAAGAGCCGACTCACTGCAGCGCTCTATCCCAACGCACAGGTGATCCTCGATGTGATCCCAGAATTAGAAATCATCATCGGCGAACAACCCGCCGTAGCCCCTGTGCAGCCAACCGAAGCGTTGAACCGGTTCGATGTCTGCTTTCGAAGCTTCGTGGATGTTTTTGCGTCCGAGGAGCACCCGCTGGGTCTGTTTCTAGACGATCTGCAATGGGCAGACAATGCCTCGCTGAGGATCATGAAGTCGCTGGTTATCGATCAAAGCAGCCAGTACCTCATGTTAATGAGCGCTTACCGCGACAACGAAGTCAACGATGCACACCCTTTGATGCTGACTTTGGCGGCCTGCAAGGAACAAAAAGCAGCCGTTTCTTCGATCTTTTTAAAGGATTTGAACCTTGAAGACATCAATCAATTAGTCAGGGAAAGCCTTTTCCTCAGTGAAGCTGAGGCTGCGCCTCTGGCCGAAGTGGTGATCACAAAAACTGGGGGGAATCCATTTTTTGCCAAGGAATTTCTGATCTACCTCTATCAAAAGAGGTTGTTAGTCTTCAACGTCAAGTCCAATCAATGGGAGGCAAACCTGCAACAGATTCAGTTGCAAAAATCGACAGATAACATTGCTGAACTCATGGCCGAGAAAATCCTCGACCTACCTGAGCACACCAACGAACTACTGAAATACGCCGCTTGTTTGGGCAGCAGGTTTAGCCTAGGGACCCTCGCTCTGGTGTTGGAGAAAAGCCACAGTGATGTTCTCAAGGACTTGTGGCCTGCGATCCAAATAGAACTGATCATACCGGAGAGCGAGGCCTATCAGCTTGTGATGTTGGAGCGGGATATAAAACTGTCCTCGGAGCAGTCGGAAATAATCTTTTTCTTTCAGCACGACCAAGTACAGCAAGCCTCTGCGGCAATGCTCACCAAAGAAGAAAACAAAAAGGTCCATCTAAAGTTAGGTCGTCACTTGCTTGCATCCTTGGGTAAAGGAGAAGAGCGGTTGCTTGAAATCGTCAGTCATCTAAATTTTGGCGAATCATTGATTGAGGATTTAGAAGAAAAATTCCAATTGGGGCAACTTAACTTCAAAGCAGGCCTTAAAACCAAAACGTCTAGCGCCTATCAGTCGGCGTTAACCCATTTCACCACTGCGATTGCTTTGACTGAAGAAAGCTTGTGGGAACAAGACCGGGAGACGGCCTTCTTGATGCACAAGGAAAGGATCGAATGTGAGTACTTAGTGGGCAACTTCGAAGCTGCCGAACAAGAGGTCCAAAGCTTGATGGACCGTGCACTCGACACCCCCGAGCTGGTGCAGATCGCTTTGATGCGAACCACCTACAACACCATGGTGGGGCGGTTTGTTGAGGCGATTGAGATTGGGATCAATGGCTTGAAGCTTTTTGGGATAGAAATGAATCCGGTGCCCAGCGACCCTGATTTTGGTGCTGAGATGGCACAAATTCAATCCAACATGGAAGGCAAAGAAATCTCGGACCTCACTCAACTCCCCCCCAATCAGGACCCGTCGACCCTTTTCCCGCTCATCCAGTTAGCCCTCATGTTTGCCCCGACCTATATCACCGGGAACGTTCCTTTGATGAGTTTGGTCATCATGAAGATGACTGCAATTGCCAGCAAACACGGTGATTTCAATGGGGTCGCCTTTGCTTCTCAGGGGTTGTTAGAAGGGGCGCAGCAAAACTTTAAAGAAGGCTACGAATACACCTTAGCTGCGTCCAAAATGTCACCTCATGCGGTCTTGCCCTTTTTTGTCATGGGTGCCTTCGTGGGGCCATGGCGAATCTCGTTCAAGGAATGCCAGGAGTTTTTGAATCAGGGGTACATCAATGGTCTCAATTCAGGTGATCTGACCTATGCAAGGTACGCTTCCCAATTCATCCCTTCATACTCATTCTTGAGGGGGGAACCTTTATCCAAGGTTTTGGCGACCAATAAAAAGTTTTTTGGGTTCAATGAAGAATCCGGCGACCCCATGGGATATGCGATCATGAGCTTGATGCCTCATGTTTGCGCTCAGTTGAGCGGTCAACCCAATCCGATTGAGTCCTCTGTATTTGATGCTAAAGAAGGTTTGGCTGAAACCTTTCCCATCATCCATGCCCAATACTTCATCTACCAAGGGCAAAGCCAGTACATTTTCGAAGACTACACCGGGGCGTACCAATCTTTGATGGAATCCATGAAAACGACAGGCGCTGTGGTCGGCCATGGTGTGTTGTCGGTTCGGGCGTTTTATTTGGCTTTGGTGGCCCTGAAGTTGTCCGAACAGGCAGAGGGACAGGAGCTGGAGTCACTGAAGCAGACAATCTCGGAAAATTGCACCCAAATGGCCCTCTGGGCGGAAAACTCGCCTGAGAACTTTTTGCACAAACACCAACTCCTTGAAGCGGAAAATGAATGTATTGCTGGCAATCCAGACAAAGCATTGCCGTTGTTTGAAAAGGCGATAACCCAAGCAAAAGAAGTAGAGAACATCGGAGATGTTGCTTTGGCCTATGAGTTGGCCGCCAAGTGCTACCTCAAGATGAAGGTCCATTCTGTATCGAACCTGTGCCTGACAAACGCTAGCTATTGGTATATGCGCTGGGGGGCGACAAAAAAAACGCATCAACTAGCAGAGCGATACGAGTATAGTTTTTCAAAGGGTACGGATTTCGAAAGTTTAGGTTCCTCCAACACGAAACGTACCCGCGGAACGATTCAAGGAAGCTACCGAAGCGAAATCGACACATCTCAAGGGACTTTAGATGGAGTCGAGGAACAGTCTAGTTTGGTTTATCGAACCGGTTCGAGCATCGGTTCTTTGGGCTTCAGTGCGAGTGTGTTAGACCTAGAAAGTATGATTAAAACAACGAGAATCATCAACAAACACATCGAGTTGAATGCGTTGTTATCCAGTATGTTGGAGCTCATCCTCCAAAATACAGGGGCTCAAAGGGGCGTTTTAATCGTGGCCGAAGACAGCGGCTTGAAAGTGATGGCCCAACTGGACATCGAAACGAAAGAGATGGAGCTTCTCGATCAACCGCTGGGCGACTTTAACGAGCTTTGCCACCCCATTGTGAATTTGGTGTATCAATTCAAAAAGCCCACCGTGGTGGTCGATGCGCTGCAAGAGTCTCGGTTTAGACAAGATCATTATGTACAAAAAACCGAGCAGCATTCTTTACTTTGCTGCCCCATGATGGTCCACCGGCATTTAATTGGTTTGATTTATTTGGAAAACCGCTCGGTTCCCGGTGCGTTTACCGAGGAGCGAGCCGAGTTTTTGCGAATGTTCGCAACCCAAATGGGGATGGCGCTAGACCACGCAAAGCTTTTTGCCCAGGTGCAAGAGCACCGTGAGCAGCTTGAACAAAAGGTAAAAAAACGCACTCAAGAACTGCAAGACGCCAACGAAACCAAAGACAAATTCTTTTCCATCATTGCCCACGACTTAAGAGGCCCCATCGGTAGTTTAGCGACTGTATTTAGCGATATCGTCACGGACCAAGAACCAATGGAAGCCGCTTTATTAGCTGCTATTCGTGAGTCAACGACAAACACTCACAATCTTTTGGAGAACCTTCTGACCTGGGCACGCAGCCAAAAGGGACAAATCGAAAAGAACCCATCCCATTTTTCTGTCAATATGGCGGTTCAGCACACTATACAGCTTTTGCAGGCCAGTGCGTTAAAAAAGGGAATCTCCTTGATTGGGAAGCTGGACTCTGGTTTTATCGGCTATGCTGATGAACCGATGATCAAAACGGTGATTCGGAATCTAGTGAACAATGGGATCAAGTTTTCCCGTAACGGCGACAGCATCACCGTTAAAGTGGAAGAAAAAGGCGAATTCTTGGAGGTATCGGTCACCGATACGGGCCGAGGAATGAGCGATAAAAAGCAATCGGCTCTGTTTAATATCGCTAAAATCAATCATTCTTCTCCAGGAACAGACAACGAAAAAGGAACCGGTTTGGGGCTCGTACTCTGTAGGGAATTTATTAGTGCCAACAACGGAACCATTGGGGTTGAGAGCGAGCTTAACAAAGGGAGCCGATTTTTCTTTACCCTTCCTAAGGGCAATGTAGAAAGGCAGTTGAACGAAAGAAGGTTAAAAGAAAACGGCAAAGCCTTATGCTGTTTGTTGATCGACGACAACACCCTGAACTTAAAAACAAATCATTCTATATTATCAGGTTTAGGCCTCAACGTAGACAACGCCGCCAACTGCGACGAAGACCTCACCCAGGTTAACGAGAAAGACTACGATCTGATCTTGGTGGATCTTGAGATACCCAATTTGGATGGCCTCGCAAAGGCAATCCAGCGCAGCAGAATGGCAGGGCGAAAAGCACCCCATGTCATCGCTTTAACTTCCCATTCCAAAGCCGAGTTGGTTGAAATAGCGGGTCTGCGTCCGACTTTGCAGGATATTAACTTCACGGACTACCTGAGCAAACCTCTGAACCCAGAAGAAGCCCTCCGAGTGATTTCTCGCATCGCAACCAAGACCTAGTTCAGTTTAGGCATACCCCTACAGTCCTTTGATTTCGATCAATCGCCTTGGAGGCTGATTTCATTTTCCGCCTCCAACCTCGGCTCGTTGGACTGTTTTTTTTTAAAAAGCCTACAGGGGGAAGGTGATTTTAAATTGCTGCTGTAAAGTTACTTGTGTGGTGGGCTCCATTGCCCAGCCTAATCCTCATTTTTTAAAGGTGGAACCAAGTTCTTTTTATGCTGCTAAGCCCTGGATTGGATTTTGACCTGATCAACTTCTGTCGTTCAAGGGTATAAAATCCAAAATAGAGGTCTTTGAACCTGTCCAGGCCGCTGGAGTTTTTATTATTGAACCATTTGTTGATCACGCAATCCAGTCTGGGCTCACAAGAGTTGACTCTACGAATTTCCAGTTCTACGCTGCACCATCAAGTCAAAAATCACTCATCAACACCTCGCCACCACCTAGGGCTTATTTATGGTTGCCACCTCGATTTTTCGGTATGCTTTTGTCGGATTCATACTTTTTTGTCTGCAAGCTACGGTCTGTGCTGCGGCAGAACCCCAGGAAGAGCCTTGGAGCCCAGCCTGGATCAAGAGTCAAACAAAAAAGGCAGCCGAACTGAGTCGAAATTTGACTCAAAAGGCGAGCGGGCTGCCCGGTAAAGAGTCGATTTTGTTGGTAGACCGGGCGGGCCGGTACAGCGAACTCGAATTCCTCTATCGACGTAACCTCACCGTGTCAGAGCGGCATGATTCACTGACCAAAGAACAAGAGCGATGGACCCCGAGCGACCTTGCCGGTCCCGAAGCTCAGCAACAAACCTTTAACCTGAGCCAACTTGATCAAAAACTAGACGACCAAACGGCCTTGGTGAATCAGATTGAGGGTTTGAGTTTAGCAGTGGATTTATCAAAAACGGCCCATGAAGAAGCGTCGAAAAGGCTGAAGCAAGCCCAGTCAGACCTTCGCTCTCTAGTTGACTCCCTAGGCAGTTCAGCTCCCACCCCAGAGCAAATTTGGAAGCAGAGTGGGCTGGAGCTAGAACAGGATATTGCGAGTGCAAGGAAGCACCTTGAAATGAGCAGTTCAGCAAACCAAACCTTAGAATTAAGTCTACGACAAGCTCAACTAGACAGCTTAAGCACCCAAGTCAACCACATCCGGGCGCACCTATCCTTTGATTCTGAAGACTTAGAGGGCCAGTTGAAACGATTGGCTTCCGCTCGCTCTGCGCTCAAAATCAGGCAGGTGTCCCTAAAGAAGGAACAAACAAAAATCGAACAAGCCTGGTTACAATCGAAAGACGAGCTGGGCAAGTGGCAACAAGAAGACTACGTCAAGCGAGCAAAGCTGCTGGTTTCTACCCGTGAAGCTTGGCGAGATACCTACCAAAAAGTTCTAGAGCAAACCGAAATCCAGCTGACCTGGGTCAACCTCGAAGAACAGTTATGGCGGCACAGGTATAGCATGCTTGAGTCAAACCCGAGCCGTAAAAACCTCGATTTGTGGGCCTCGACAATCGAGAAGTCCTTAAACACCTTAGACCGACAAATCCAGCTCCAACAAACAGAGCAAACCCGCCTGCAAAGCGAGCAGCTTGCGGTGCCAGACACCACCGGGCTGAGCCTTTTGGAGACCAAAGCGATCAACAACCGCCGCCAAGCGATCAGAAAATTGATCGAGAGAGGGCTAGAGTTTCAGTCACGGCTCCAAGCCCTCAAGGCACTTCACTTACGGACCCAAAAAGAGGTTGAGGCATTCCGCAAAGGTTTAAAACTGACCGAGAAAATTGGGGCGGTGAGCAGTAAAGCATGGGAGATATGGGACATTGAGCTTTGGGTGATCGACGAAAAGCCGGTCACCTTAAAAAAGGCGATTTATGCGCTGGTGCTGCTCATTTTAGGGCTGCTAGGGGCGAGGCAGGTGACCGTCATTTTCCGGCGAAAAGTGTTGCCGAGCCTAGACTTAGACGAAAGTTCTGCCGCAACTGCCGAGAAGATCCTTCATTATTTCCTGATTTTCTTGCTGGTGTTAATGACCTTAAACCTAGTCAACATCCCACTGACAGCCTTCACCTTTTTAGGAGGCGCCGTCGCCATTGCCTTTGGTTTTGGTGCCCAGAACCTGCTGAATAACTTCATCAGCGGTTTTATCATCATGGCAGAGCGACCGATTAAAATCGGTGACATGATCGAAATGGAAGATAGTTTCGGGATTGTGGAAGAAATCGGAGCGAGGTGTACCCGCATCCGCACCCCAACCAACGTCCATTTACTGGTCCCAAACAGTGCTTTTTTAGAAAAAAATATCACCAACTGGACCTTGAGCAACATGCAGATTCGCTCAAATGTAACGGTTGGTGTTGCTTACGGAAGCCCTTTAGAACTGGTGAGAGAGCTGCTGTTTGAGGCGGCAAATGGGCACGATAGGATTTCCTTTGAGCCACGTCCTGAAGTCTTTTTTCGTGATTTTGGGGATAACTCGCTAAACTTTGCTGTCTTTTTCAGCCTGACCTTACAAAACCTCACCGACCGTTACCGCATCCAAAGCGATGTACGTTTTTCCATTGCCGAAATCTTTGAAAAAAATTCGATCTCGATTGCTTTCCCTCAAAGAGACTTGCATTTGGTTGACAGCGCCGAATTGAAAGTGAGATTAGTAAAGCCGACTGAATAACCTTGTGCAGTCAACCAAACAGCCCGCTGGCCCTTCACCTTTCGATATCCAGCAGTCTGTTTTTCTTTATCGCTAGAGCTTAATACCCCATGGAAAAGAAAAATCTCCTCCGAGCGATCTTGTTGCCGATCTCTTTTTTACTCCTTGCAGTGATATACAAGGTGATTCTTGAATCATTCAACCCTGCACCCCCTGCGATCCGAGCGGTCTATGACTGTGCCGCAACGGACTTGCATGCTGAGTTCTACGGACAGTGTGTATTGGGTGTCTCCAATGTTGAGTTTTTCACTGACCCAACTCCAAAGGCCCAAGCTTTTGAAGAGCTCAGCTTTACAAACAACCCCAAAGGCAGCGGTTGCCAGATTGAAACCAACGCCCATATAACGGGCAAATATCGCTCTGATAACCAGCTTGGCACCCATAAGTTTCGGTGCCTCGGTACCTATATCGGCGGAAACGAGGGCCTGATCGAAACTTGGATCAAATACAAGTAACCGCACAACAGTCCAAACCGGGGTTAGTTTTCTGCCCGCTCGGCCTGTTGAAACTTCAATGTCACCGTGGTGCCGTGAGAGTCTCCATCGCCGGACTCCACGGTGATCGTCCCACCGTAGTAGGACATAAATTGGCGCACCAAAGGCATCCCGAACCCGGTACCTCGCTCTTCAGCAGTACCGGTTCGGCTGGTCTTTTTTGTGACATCAAAGATCTGAGATAAGAGTCTCTCCGACATGCCAATCCCTTGGTCAACAATCCGCACCCTGACTTGGTCCTCTACCCCATCGACGTGAACCTTGATCATTGAACCACTGTTCGAAAACTTGATCGCATTGGTGATCAAGTTGCTCAGCACGGTGTTCACTAAAGACGTCATTTCGGCGTAAACTTTCAGCTCTGCTGGAATCTCCTCCACCATCAAGGCCACACCTTTGGCTTTCGCACGGTCTTGGTTAAACCCGATACACCGATTCACAGCTTCACTGACCTGTATCGCTTGTAGGTCCAGTCCCTTGGATTCTAGAGAGCGCATCTGCCGAACCAAACCAACCAGCTCTAGGCTGTTTTCCGCTAGGTCTCGGATTCGAGGATTGAATTCGGTGCTGAGCTCGGGGGCCGATTCAATCACCTCACTGAGCGAGATGATACTGCTCAAGGGGTTCGCCAAGTCGTGACTGAGGATATGCAGCAACGCCAATTGACTCACGTTACTTTCTTCCAATTTTTTTTTGGTCAACCGATGAGCCAAATGGTTGCGCACCCGTGCGACCAGTTCTTTCATATGAAAGGGTTTAGAAAGGTAGTCATCCCCACCCAATTGAAGCCCTAAACTGATGCTCTCAGGATCGTTTTTTGCGGTCAAAAAAATAATCGGCATATTTTCATAACTCTGGTCAGCACGAATCCGTCGACAGACCTCAAAACCATCAATCCCCGGCATCATCACATCCAACAGAATCAAGTCAATCGAGTTGTTTTCCACCGCCTCCAAGGCCTGTTGCCCATCCTCGGCCTCGATGATGATATAGCCTGTTGTTTTGAGTATACGGCGGAGTAAAAATAAATTTTCAGGGCTATCATCAACAATCAACAGTGTTTCTTTCATTTTCTTAATCCCTCTGAGAAAATTTTCTCAACTTTCCTAGTACAATCGCCCCCTAGGCCTAGTTCAAAGCGATGAACTAGGCGAGATGACCCCATAAACCCCAGCCTGACGAATCAGACGGAGGTTTCTACAAACGATCGTATTGGTCTGAGGTTGCGCTGTTGTATAGTTTACATTAATTTTAAACATAACACCACAACGAGGCAAAAAACATAACGCTTTCCTGGTCACTCAACATATTTGTTGTGGTTTGACTCACCTACTTTGTTTCCGCTTCTAGAGACGTCAAAACCTTAGCTACCGAAGGTACAAGTTCTTTGTTGATCGGTAGCTCCGCAAGCTTGGGGACCGCTTTTTGGAACATCACACCATCTTCTCCTAATTGGTCTTCGACATCCATCCAGGTCTGTTGTCCATCCTCTTTGATGTTCAACCGACCGAGGTAAATGATTTTTTTCGGTTCGACATGAAATGTGGCGGTCCAACCAGTTTGCACCAGCAATTTCCCCCCTGTTTGCACATGCCACCGGTTCATCACATAGTCACCTTCGGGCAAGGCTAAAAAATGCAAAGCCCCTTGATACTCTTCCTTGTTGATCATGGGGGTATACAGTGGGTGGTAAATAAACTCAGAATAATTCAATTGATCTTTCACAGACGCTTCTTCTTCGATGAACACCCGGTTTGTGGAATGGTCAGAAACCTGTGAATAGACCACTACCCCGAACTTTGTGGTATCTCGGAAGTGATAGCTCGGAGGCAAGTTGTCTTTCGGCGCATGGGCGGTACAGCCACCTAAAAAGCTGAGCAACACACCCATGGTAAAAAGAATAAAAACGCTAGGTTTCATGGTAAATCGCAAATCAAGGTTCAAATGAGTCGGCCTTCGATAGCCAAAGATCAAATCAGGTTCCAGCCCTTGAAGGGGCTGTTGTTTTTAGTCCTTTGCCCAAGGCTTATGCCTGGGCTTTTTCCATCGCTTCAATCACTTTATCGACGTGCCCCTTGACTTGAACTCGCTTCCAGTGTTTCAACACAGTGCCAT
>Ga0316203_1001604_pt1 | contig 15417 bp, 17 predicted proteins | sample 6monrhotite_MG_FD_204940 | JGI IMG/M metagenome (GOLD analysis project Ga0316203, IMG submission 204940) | Microbial mat bacterial communities from mineral coupon in-situ incubated in ocean water Damariscotta River, Maine, United States -... | ecosystem: Environmental > Aquatic > Marine >... | reverse complement strand
GTTCATGAATATCACTCCTTTGAGAATCAATGGAATAAAACGCCTGCCTCCAGACTATGCGACATTTCGCATCGAATTAAACGACATTTTGTCGTCTAGTTAACGTTAAGCTCAGATAGCCATGCGCACCGAGCCGAGGGAATTGCGAAGAAAAAACGTATGCGATTTTTGAGGGCGGAGCTGGCAAGAAAATTGCAAGTTTTTCAGGGCTGAATTTTTCAGCCAATGTGCAAAGGGGGAGCCCAAATGGGGAGACGTCACTTAGCGACAACCGAGGTCAGCGGAGCACGTCAATCTGCGCCTAACGCCTCGTTCGAGGGGACGCATTGCCCAAACAAGCGCGCATGCATTTCCGCGCAGACCCCGTGGGCAATCCGCCCCTCAACTCGAAAACGTTAGGCAAATAATGGAACATCCCATGGAAGAAATAGTTGTCAATAAAATTGATATAAAGAGATTTAATGCACTTGCTGCGCAATCGAGAAGTCCCGCCGCCGCATATTGTAGTGAGGAATTAGAGTGGCATGCGAATAATGAAGAAACCATCCTTGGTATAGTTCTAAGGGATACCATTGATGATGATTTTTCAGCAATTTTAATGTGCAGAGATGAAGGGGGCCGATTTAGAGCCATTGATGTTCAGGCATCTATTCCTACACAAGAAGAAGCATCCAAATGGGTCGTTGGAGGGATAAAGTGGCAAGTTGGTCAAGGTACTAAGGTTATCCCTCAAGGTGATGAAAGCTTAGGACTGGATTTGTTTACTCCAATCGTTCCTCCTGAAAAACAACATTTATATTTTTCAAAGCTTTCTCAAGAAGATTCATTTATACCAGCTAAGGCTGTAATTAATGAATTGATGCCGCATTTCACTGATATTGATGGTAACTTCGTCGAGCAGTTTCAAAGTAATGGGTTTGACTCAAGACTTTGGGAATTATATTTAAATACATATTTAAATGAAGAACAGCTATTCATCGACAGAGAAAACCATGCGCCAGACTTTGTAGTTAAAAAATATGGGGAGCAAGTTTCAATCGAAGCTGTAATAGTTGGGAGAAAAAAGGAAAATCCTGTTTCTGCATTTAAAATAATGCCTGATTTCATGCATCCATCAGAGATAATTGAAAAACATAAAGATGAAATGCCAATAAAATTCGGTAGTCCATTATTTTCCAAACTGAAAAAGGAATATTGGAAACTAGATCATGTAAAGGATAATGCACTAGTATTTGCAATAGCCGACTTCCATGATGATCAGTCAATGCAGTGGAGTTCTAATGCGCTATTAAATTATCTATATGGTGTCAGACATGAGTTTCATCATGATGAAAATGGTCAACTTGTAATATCGGCATTAAAAATAGATCAGCACAAGGTGGGGGATAAAATTGTGCCTTCTGGTTTTTTCTTTCAGCCAGATGTTGAAAAGAACACCGGGGTCAGGCCTTACATTTGACATCCTACCTTCTTCATTTTAATCTGCCACTTACTTCGTTTTGCGCGGGAGACGATTATGGCGAGGCCTTTACGAATTGAGTTTGCAGGGGCGTTGTATCATGTTACGGCGCGAGGTAATGCGCGCGAGAACATCTATCGCGATGATGCAGATCGTCAGCAGTTTTTGACTTTGCTGCAACATACCGTCGAGCGCTACAACTGGTACTGCCACGCTTATTGCCTGATGGACAATCACTACCATTTGCTGATTGAAACCAACACGGCGACCTTGTCCAAGGGCATGAAATTCCTCAACGGCACTTACACGCAATATTTCAACAGACAACATAAGCGTGTCGGTCATGTATTTCAAGGTCGCTTCAAAGGGATATTGGTTCAGAAAGAATCACACTTACTGGAACTGTCGCGCTACATCGCTTTAAATCCGGTGCGCGCGCATATGGTGCGTACTGCTGAGGAATGGCCTTGGAGCAGCTACCGTGCGACGGCGGGTTACGATGAAGGCGAAGCCTGCTTGACCACTGAATGGGTACTTGCCGGATTCGCCGAAACTAAAAACCTCGCGCAACAACGCTATCGGGATTTTGTAGCGGCAGGCAGAGGCCAGCCTTCGCCGTGGCAAAAACTCAAGAACCAGATTTTTCTTGGCGATGAAAATTTTGTAAATGAAATGCAATGCAAGCTCAACCCAGAGCAATCACTAAAAGACATCCCCAGAAAACAGAAACAAGCCCCCGTTAAACCATTAAGCTTTTATGCTGAAAAATATAAAACGCGGGGCCAGAGTCTGGCTCAGGCATATCTTAGCGGTCACTATACACTCGCTCAGGTAGGTGAACATTTTGGCGTGAGTTACGCCACGGTAAGCAGAGCAGTGAAACACGCAGAGGGACGAAGTGAAAATGTCAAATGTAAGGGGTGACCCCTGCCCCCTCAAAACAGGGGTTTTCTACAGCCTCGTTGCGTCTCGCAAATCCAAGCGCGGCGGTCTCACCACTATGACCACAATTCGCTGTGATAAACTATGAATTGTCAGCATCTATCGCATTGGAGGGCAGCATGAGTACGAACCTAGAAGTCTTGGAAGCCGAAGTCCTGCAATTACCCCCTATTGAACGATCTCACCTGCTTGAGCGGCTGATCGCCAGTCTTGATTCAGACCCCGAAGTCGAGGAGGCTTGGGAGCGGGAAGCGGATCGCAGGGAAGCCGAACTGGCATCCGGCTCGTTCTCGGCAGTTTCGGGGCAGGAAGCCGTCGCGCGACTTCGAGCAAGACTTACGCGATGACCTACTCGCTCCACCCCGGAGCCGAGCATGATATTGCCAACGCTCTAGATTTTTACAGCGAACAAGCTGGCCCCGTGGTTGCTGAGCGTTTTCTCGAAGAATTTGAACGTGTCGCAAAGCTGTTGGTTGAACATCCTGGCCTTGGAACTCCAACGGCGAAAGGACGAAGAACATTCCCGCTGAAGGTTTTCCCGTACTCGGTCGTATATCGAAATCTTGAAGGCAGTATTCGAATCCTGATCGTGCGCCATCAGCACAGGAAACCCAGCTACGCTGGTGACAGGCGGTAGGTATAAAACCATCGTGAACAGCCCAACCCGCCATTCAACCCGGACACCGCAAAAGCGCGGAGACGGTTAATTTTACTTTGACGCTGTAGAAAGCCCCATTTTTCGTTTTCGAACTCAGTTATTTCATCCGAAACGTTCCCGCTCCAACTTCAAATTTCAGTCGTGATTTTTGCTGCATCGTGCGCGAACAAATTGTTGCGCTGGTGACGTGTGGCTGGAGGCGTTTTGAGGACTTTTATCACCTCATTATTGCGCGGATCATGAGCTCGGGGCTTTCATTGTGTATTCCCGTATCGTCTCTCTGCTTTTTTTGCTACTCGGCTTACGGTGGCATAGCTTACGCCAAAATATTCACCCATCTGAGCGAAGGTATAGTGACCGCTGAGATATGCCTGCGCCACAGTCCAGCCTCCCTATTTAGACGTAAGTCGATACACCTTGTATTCAGCCCGTATGTCTATGTTTGTTAGCGATTCAGGATCTGGTTCGAATACGCTTTTAACATAGCTCAGCTCGATCTCGAATTCGGCGCTGTACAGGTTTTTTATTTCTTCATCTATGCCGTTGGCTTGTTTGGCCGTGGCATTGTCGGCGGCATCTTCTACGGTTAGTAGAAATATCATTGCGCTGTTTGATACTAGGCGCTTTAACTGTGCGATATAAAGTTGGCGTATATTTTCCGGCAATGCAGTGAGTGCGGCACGGTCGTAGACGGTGTCTAATTTTCCAAGGTGGGCTTGGGTCAGGGCGAAATAATCTCCGCATAAGATGTTGAGTTTGCCGCTACGCCACAAGGTGAATTCGCCGATTTGTTGTTGCGTTGGATTTAGGTTATTTTCTCTAAAAAAAATCTTCAACGGCGATAGAGCTTAGCTCTACGCCGATTACTTCGTGACCTTGTTGTGCCAGCCAGAGCATATCCAGACTTTTGCCACACAAGGGCACGAATACGCGGCTGCCATGAGCGAGTTTTAGGCTAGGCCAGAATTTGTTGAGTAGCGGGTTGACTGCGATCTGGTGGAAGTCGCTACGTTCATCGCGCCAGAAATCTAGCCAAAGATGGTTGTCTTGGTCGGTGTGGGGCTGGGCGATAGTTGTGCTGTTAAGTGATTGACTAAGGCTGAGTTGCTCCCAGTGTTGTTTCACTTTAAATCCCTAGCTTCTGCGCAGAGATGCAGTGGATATTTTAAGCCGCTATGGGCGGTGTTATGCCTGACTCGTAAAGTTAATACCACCTTGGCTTTGCATAGGTGCTGCCGATGGCTGAATGATTAAACAGCGAAATTGATTACTTGGCACGGGGGGCTTCATGTTTGCGTCTCGCGCCTATGCTTGACCTTTTTTTCTACCTTGCTCGCGACATAGGCCGCAAATTCGCCGACATTATCGTAGCCTTGCGCGCAGGTAAAATCGGCGAGTGCATCTATGAGTTTTCTGGTTTGTTCGATTTCGGCGAAACTGCGGTCGCAAGTCAGGCATTTTTCGCCATCATCGCGGCACGCTGTTTTTCCTTTGCAGGAATTAAATACACTCATACAGGATTACCTTGGTCGTCGAATGTCAGCACGGTGACTTCGTCGTCAATGTCGGTAATTTCGGCTAGCATGAGTTGGTCGTTGTCGTGATAGGCATAACGATGTGTCAGCTCTACTTCGCCATAGGCAACTTTTTCAAATAGGCAAAGACGACTTGTTTCATCGTAGTAAGCGCGGAAGAAGGTGTTACGATTTTCGACTTTTTCAGGCTGCAATTCGTTAATTAAATTGAATGGCAGCTTAACTCCCGTGTAGGTCACGAAAAACCGAGGTTTCCCTCGGTTCGTGTTGCTTGTCGCACTCATGTAACTTAGACCCGCAAGAGTGCTTTAACCAATCGCTCAGAAAGCTGGTCGGCGGTGAACTGCGGTTCGTTTGGTGGATACATTTCGTCTTCGATGAAGTCGAAACCTGTTTCTTTAGCTAGGGTGAGCAGTTCGCGTACTTTTTGGCAGGCGAGGAGTTTTTCTTTTACTACAGGGTCGCTCTTGGCTTTGTCAGCGAAGGCTTTGATGTCTTTGATTGCCATGTTGGATCTCACTTTTTTGAAGTAAACAAAACAACGGGAAATATTTCTCCCGTTTTGTCGGTTGAATTGTCGTGTTTTCAGCCTTGTTTATGTAAGCAGCAAATTTCGTGCCTTTCAACTTATATGGTTCAACTTTTCGAACTCATGCGCTGGCACAGGTTTGCCAAATAAATAGCCTTGGAATGTATTGCAACCGAACTGGCGCAGGAATGCTAGTTGCTCATCAGTTTCCACTCCTTCAGCAACAACCTCCAGACCAAAATTGCTGGCAATGTTGATGATGGTGCGCACCATCATGCGGCTACTTTTTTCACTCGCTAAATCACGTATAAACGATTGGTCAATCTTGAGTTGCTCTAAAGGTAAACGGTTAAGATAGGCTAGAGAGGAGTAGCCTGTGCCGAAATCGTCCATTGAAAAACCGATGCCGATATAGCGTAGTTCTTGCATCTTCTCTATGGCTTCATCTACATCACGCAGAATAAAACTTTCAGTGAGCTCCAATTTGAGCTGTGATGCGCGAATTCCTGAACTTTCAATGGCGTCTGTTACTTGTTCAACGAAATAGGGTTGGCTTAATTGGCGCGGACTGACGTTAACTGATACTTTGACTTTGCGCATTACGGGATTCATTTCCCAAATCTTTAGTTGTGCGCAAGCTTGTTCAATTACCCAGTCACCGATGGGTAAAATCATGCCTATTTCTTCAGCAAGAGGAATGAATTCGGCGGGGGAAACCATGCCACGTTGTGGATGAAACCAACGGATTAATGCTTCCGCTCCCACGATGCGTCCACTCTCATCTACCTGCATCTGGTAATACAGCGTGAATTGATCTAAACGCAAGGAAGCGCGCAGATCTTTCTCTAGCTCAGCGCGATATTCCATTTTGGCTTGCATGGCCGGATCAAAAAAACATACTTTGTTGCGCCCCGATGCTTTAGCTTGGTACATGGCTAGATCAGCCTGTTTTAGGACTTCATCAAGGCTGCATAGATGGCCGCGATATACGCTGACACCCATGCTCGGCGAACTATGGTGCTCAAAGTCATTTAGTTGGTAGGGGCGGCTTAGCTCGGCACGGATTTTCTCGGCAATCGTTTCGGATAATGATGCTGCGCTCTGTTCTAAGCTGCTCAATGACTCAAGTGCAATCACAAACTCGTCGCCACCTAGTCGCGCCACGGTGTCACCTTCGCGCACATTGCGCATTAAACGGCAGGCAACTTCTTTGAGCAACAGATCTCCCACATCATGGCCCTGTGTGTCATTTAGGATTTTGAAATTATCTAAATCTATAAACATTACTGCGCCAAATTTCCCGCTACGCGCACTAATCGACATGCTTTGGATTAAGCGTTCTTGTAGCAAGCGACGGTTGGGCAATTGGGTGAGTGGATCGTAAAAGGCGAGGCGATGAATTTCTTTTTCGGACTGCTTGCGCGAGGTGATGTCCTGCACCATGAATAAGACGACTTGTTCGTCGCCAACTAGCACTAATGAAATATCGGCAAGATAAGAGTGTGTTTGATTGTTATAGCTACGGTTGAATCCAAAGTCAGTTAAGTTTATTTTGTTTTTTAGCACCCCTGTAACGGCTTCATTCAGCATGTCCGTGTTGAGAAGCTTATCTAGACTGTTGTTTAAGTGAGATTTATCGCCTTTTAGCCCGAACATACGCAACACGGCATTGTTCGCCAGATGAAGATGCCCATCGTTATCTAGCACAATGAAGCCGATGGGGATGTTGCTTACAATTTGTTCGGTATAGCTGCGAGCCAATGTCAGTGCTTTGTGCTCGGCATGGAAGTAGGTGTCCAGTGCTAAGCCCATGTCGAAAAACACCACTTTTAGCAAAGCCGCCAATGCTTTTGGTTGATGCAGTGTATCGTTTGCGTCTTGTTTAAATATCACTGGCATGACTTCGCTCAGGTATTTGCAATAAGCACTCATATACCATTTTGGCGTCAGTCCGACGCGTTGGTGAACTAAGCCTATATGTAAACGATTTTCAACATAGGCTAAGTCGTAGTTGCCGGAAGTCAGTTGGTCAAAATAAAGCGATTGAGATTGTTTTAAACGGTTCAGCTTTGTTTCATCACCGAGTAAAGGCCGTATCTCTGGAAATTGCAGCAAGTGTTGGTAAAACACTTCGCTTAGGTGCTCGCGATGTGTCTCTAATAAACCGTGCAACTCTTGCAGTGCCGCAACATCCTGCTCAGTAAAAGACAGGAAGTTTTTACGTTGCTGGATTTCAGCGGCATCTATACCGATTTCAGTGAGGATCTCAGGAATATCGCGCATATATTAAATTTGTTTAACCTTGATGTTTAATGTTTGGATGCGATACGCAATTTGGCGCGGTGTCATGTCGAGTAAGCGTGCGGCTTTGGCTTGTACCCAGCCCGCTTGTTCCAGCGCTGCGATGACTTTTTCACGCTCATCAAGATTAGGGTCTTCGAGATTCAAATTTTGTATGACACCTCGGTTGGCTGAGATCTTCTCGTCGATTCCGGTGAGCAAGACGGCATCGCGGTCAATTAAGTTTGCTTCTGTCATTACCGAGGCGCGCTCTAGGCAGTTTTCTAATTCACGTACATTGCCCGGCCAGTCGTGATGCATTAATACGCGCAATGCTGCATCACTCATGCTAAGTGCTCGTCCTTGTCGTGTGCCGATTTTATCCACTAGAAAACGCGCAATTTCAGGGATGTCTTCCATGCGCTCACGCAGGGGCGGGAGGTATAGCGGCATCACGTTGAGGCGGTAGTACAAGTCTTCGCGAAACTTGCCAGATTCAACTTCGGCTTCGAGATCCCTATGTGTTGCAGCAACGATGCGCACATCGACTTTGATGGTGCGAGTGCCACCGACACGTTCTAGTTCGCCCTCTTGAAGTACGCGCAATAATTTGGCTTGGAAGGAGGCAGAAATATCACCGATTTCATCAAGAAATACCGTGCCGCCTTCTGCTTGTTCAAAGCGCCCCTTTCGTTGCGCTACTGCGCCGGTAAAAGAGCCTTTTTCATGACCGAACAGCTCGCTTTCTAAAAGGGTCTCGGGCAGTGCCGCACAGTTGAGCTTGACGTAACTACCCCGAGCGCGCGGTGAGTTGTAATGGATTGCGTTGGCGATGAGTTCTTTTCCGGTTCCAGTTTCTCCGCGTATTAAAACGGTGGTGTTCCATTTTGCTACCAGACGCACCTGTTCGAAGATGCGACGCATGGTTTGGGTATGACCAATGATGTTATCGAAGCCATATTGCTCACGTACATTGCGGCGTAAAACATCGCGCTCTTCGACGATTTCTCTTTTTTCCTGTGCCACAACTTGCGATAAGCGCACGCTTTGACCAATCAGGTTGGCGACCATCTCAAGAAAATGCTTGTATTCGTTTAGTTGTGAGGAAATATTGGGCGCAGGTTGTGCGGCTAATACGCCGACGATTTTCTTTCCCTGACGGATAGGCACGCCGACGAATGCTCCCAGCGGATTATAAATACCGAGACGTGCGAGGAAGCGTGGTTCATCCATGATGCACGCCACTACTATGCTATCGCCAGTATTTAAAATACTGCCTAAGATACCTTCGCCAGGTAAGTAACTCACTTCTTCGGTAACTGTGTCGGAAATGCCATATACCAATGACACTTGCAAATCTCCGCTAATGGGATCAATCAGGCTAACCATGCCACGTTCTAAATCCATGCCTTCGTGTAAAGCATGCAGTACACCGTCTAGGGTTTCTTTGAAGTTGAGGGAGTGTGATAGCACACGGCTTACCTGATACAGCGTTTCTAATTCGGCGCGCAGCAGATCAAGCTCGAATTCGGCACTGCCCTGTATAAATGAATTAGACATGACGCTCTCCAGTTGCAATCGGTAATTGCACGCGTACCCGGCATCCGTTGTGATATTCGGGATCAATGTCTATGGTGCCGCTGTAGCGACTTACCACTTCCTGAGCCATGGCGAGACCTAAACCAAGGTGCTGACGGGCCGCTCCTTTGGTAGTGAAGAAGGGTTGAAATATTTTGTAGCGCAATGCTTCGGGAATACCTTGCCCAGTGTCTTCGACATTTATTTCGATATGATCTAAGTGTGTAGCTGAGGTGATGCGTAGTTCGCGTCGTTCGCCACGCTGTTCGTTCACTGATTCGATTGCATTTGAAATTAGCTGTTTGAATAAATTGGAGAGTTGCGACAAATGCCCAGATACTAGAGCGGGAGTGTTTGAAGGGAGCCATTCCACCACGATGCCTGCACTAAGAAGTTTGCTTGTGCTGAGTTTAAGTATGTCTGAGATCACTTCGTTAATATCTGTTTGTTGCAATGCTTCACCTGTTTCGCTAGGGATACAGGCACGCAATGTTTCTAAAGCATCACGGCTTTTTTGTATTGCCTCACCAAGGGCGCTGGCAGGAATACTTTCTAGGCCGGTAGTGTTTGCTGATTGATTATTTAAACGACGCTCCAACATCTTTGTGGCTGCGTTTAACATATTGAGTGGTTCTTCGAGTTGATATACGGCTCCAGCCAGTGTTTCGCGCAAACCTTGAATGCGTTCTTGCTCCGAAAGTAGCGCTTGCAGGCCGTTAATACGTAGTGCTTCTTGTTGACGTTTGAGTTCGCTGACATCTTGAATGGTGAGTAAAAGAAAATGGCGGCGTAGCGGTTCGTAGAATGCGTCAGCGCCGACATCTTGCTCTTCGAACCAAGATATCGCGCAGGAAAACCAACGTGCAGGACGATTATTAATTTCGATACAAACTTCGCGTGCGGCAATGTTGCGATGTTTGTCGTACGCCCTAGTAAATGTATCGCCCATTTGTTCGCGTAGTGTGGCAAGAATTTTCACAGCGGGTTCTTTGCCAATGTCACTAATGAGCTTTTTATATTCTTGATTGTCTAGAACGACATGTTCGTTTTCATCAAGTAATACGATGGCAACTTGTGCTGAATCCACAACAGATTCAATCAGTGTCTTCTGGTTTTGTACTTGCCGCTCTAAACGATGCACTTCAGTTACATCACGCTGGGTGCCAAAAAAATGTGTGGTTAAGCCTTCTTCATTGACTACAGGTGTGATTGTGACATCGGCCAGATAGCGACTCTCATCTTTGCGCTTATTTACTAATAGACCATTCCATGGACGCTGACGCTGTATTTGCGCCCAAAGAGTCTCGTAAACCAATTTGGGGGTAACACGATAGGACAGAATGGATTCGTTATGCCCTAAGATTTCATCCGCGCCATAGCCAGTAATGCGCTGAAATGCGGAGTTGGTATACAAAATGTTGGCATGCGCATCTGTTATGGAAATTGCTAGCGCTGCTTGCTCAACAACTTGTCTGAATATTTGCGGCGGCACGCGGTCTGCATTGTCCTGTGCCGAGCTGGTTGGGGTGGCGGGGGATTTAGACATGAATGCTCCGTTGCATATATGAATGTATTGTTAAGTTCAGCAATAACCATGCCCGTAACTATCTTCACAGCTAAACCTTCTGTGACACTAGGTAAATGTCGTCTTTGCTACATCCGTGTGTGGTGTAACCCAACAATGACAAACATTTCTTGCACTACGCTGGTGCGGAATAGTGCCCAATGCCTGATTTTGTATAGCCTGATTTTAAGATGGCCTCTTGGCACGAGGTTTGCAAATAGCTAAGCAGGAGATTTTGATATGAGCGAATACCTGTTGTTGCTTTTAAGTACGGCACTGGTGAATAACGTGGTGCTGGTGAAGTTTTTGGGGCTATGTCCATTTATGGGTGTGTCCAAAAAAATGGACGGTGCGCTAGGGATGGGCATGGCCACGACTTTTGTGTTGACCTTGGCTACAGCCGCAACCTGGATGTTGGAGCATTGGTTGTTGATGCCGCTGGGTATTCAATATCTACGCATCTTGGCATTTATTCTGACAATTGCGGCGGTGGTGCAATTTACCGAGATGCTAATTCGCAAAGTTAGTCCGGGCTTGTATCAGGTGCTGGGTATTTATTTGCCGCTGATTACGACCAACTGTGCGGTGCTAGGCGTTGCACTTCTTAATGTGCAAGAGCAAAGCAGTTTTATGCACAGTCTTCTATATGGTTTCGGTTCGGCAATTGGATTCACCTTGGTGATGTTGTTGTTTACTGGTTTGCGTGTGCGACTTGCCTTGGCGCAGGTTCCTGCTGCTTTTAGCGGGGCACCAATTGGTTTTGTGGTGGCAGGGCTGTTGTCCTTGGCTTTCATGGGTTTCGCCGGCTTGGCCGGACATTGAGGGTGTAAATGATGTTTTTCGCTATCGTCAGTTTGACCGTGCTGGGTGCTGTTTTTGGACTGCTGTTGGGACTTGCCGCGCGCTATTTAAAAGTAGAGGGCAATCCCTTTGTTGCGGAGATTGAGCAGTTGTTGCCCGGTTCGCAGTGCGGTCAGTGCGGTTTCCCCGGTTGTACTGGCGCAGCACAAGCATTGGCGGATGGGAGCGCGCCGGTCACGCTGTGTCCGCCCGGTGGTCGTGCTTTGGCATTGGCGCTTGCGGATAAGTTGGGAGTGGATGCCGATCTTTCTGGTGTGGAAGACAGTGTGCCGATGATCGCGGAAGTGAAAGAAGAGATATGTATCGGCTGTACGCGCTGCTTTAAAGTCTGCCCGACGGACGCCATTATGGGCGCGGCACAGCAAATGCATTCAGTGTTCCGTGAAGCCTGTACCGCATGCGGTAAATGTGAAGAAGTCTGTCCAACCGAATCAATCAAGTTACAAGCTATCCCAGCGACTTTACAGTCTTGGCATTGGCATAGGCCACGGGAGGGCGCAGCATGAAGCTTTTTAGTCTACGTGGTGGGGTGCATCCAGAGGGACGCAAGGAATTATCTGCGGAGCGCAGTATTCGTTGCCTTCCTTTACCAAAAAATATATTCGTGCCATTTCAGCAGCATATTGGAGCAGCCGCTACGCCAGTGGTGAATGTGGGCGACAAGGTGCTGAAAGGTCAGCTTATTGCCGTCGCGCAGGGGATGGTTTCTTCGGCGATTCACGCGCCGACTTCGGGCTTGGTTGTTGCGATGGGGGATTATGTGGCACCCCATCCTTCCGGTTTGCCAGTGCCGACTATTACCTTGGAAAGTGATGGGGAAGACAAGTGGATAGAAATGCAATCCGTGAGTGATCCCTTCACACTTGAGCCTGAAGATATTGCCGCTCGTGTTGCGGCAGCAGGTATCGTGGGTATGGGAGGGGCAACTTTTCCGGCAGCGCTTAAATTAAATTTAAGTCGCGATAGCGGTGTGCAAACTCTTATTATGAACGGTGGAGAGTGCGAGCCTTACCTGAGTTGCGATGACCGCATCATGCGCGAACGTGCGGTGCAGATTGTCGAGGGCATACGTCTGATTGCGACGGCTGTTGAAGCTCAAGAAATTTTAGTGGGTATAGAAGACAACAAACCCGAAGCGATTGCGGCCATGCGCGAGGCCGCAAAAGGCAGTGTGGTCAATATTGTGGTCATGCCTAGCATGTACCCCATGGGTTCTGAAAAACAAATTATTCAGGTGCTTACGGGTAAAGAAATTCCTGCCGGGGGGCGTCCCGCGGATATTGGTGTGTTGGTGCATAACGTGGCTACTGCTTTTGCCGTTCAGCAGGCGGTACGTTATGGCAGACCTTTGTTGTCGCGCATTGTTACGGTGAGTGGCGGGGCGATTAAAACACCTTGCAACCTTGAGGCGCTTATCGGTACGCCAGTGCAGGAGTTAATTGATTTTGCTGACGGATATAGCCAGCCTCCTGAGCGCATGGTGTTAGGGGGGCCGATGATGGGGCAGCAATTCACCAATACTCATGTGCCCGTTGTAAAGGGAAGTAGCGGGGTCTTAGCTTTACTAAGTGCGGAAATTGGCAAAGCTGAAGCTTCACCTTGTATACGTTGTTCAACTTGCGTGCGCGCATGTCCGGTTGGTTTATTGCCTTTGGAAATGGCTGCACATATTCGTGTTTCTGATCTGTCTGGTGCCGTTGATTTAGGCCTGAAGGATTGTATTGCCTGCGGTTCATGCTCTTATGTTTGTCCTGCACATATTCCCTTGGTGCATTACTTTAATTATGCCAAGGGCGATCTGGCTGCTCAGGAGCGCGCCAAGCTAAAACAAGAAGCGACAAAAAAACTAGCAGCAGCGCGTAGTGAACGTATCGCGGCCATTGAACTCGCGAGGGCTGAGATGGCAGCAAAACGCAAAGCAGCACGCGCAGCGAAAGAATTTGCGGCTAAACAGGCAGCAGAGAAGGCGGAGCGTGTATGAGTCAAAAACTATCACCACAGAGACATAGAGACACCGAGGAAAAACAACATCAAAGCTGTTTCTCGTTTGTGCTTCGAGAGAATTTGAATATGGCTTATAGTTTTTGCCTTTCTCTGTGTCTCTGTGTCTCTGTGGTGAACGCTTTTAGTGCCTTTGATGTACAAAACAGGATTACATCATGAATCAAATAGTACATTCCCCGCATGCTCATGCGCCTGTCAGTATTAGCAAAGTGATGAGCACGGTGTTGCTCGCACTAACGCCCGCTACTGTGTTTGGCTTTTGGTTGTATGGATGGCCTGCTATTAATCTGTGGGTAGTGTCATTGATTGCAGCTATTGTCGGTGAAGCCTTGGTGTTGTGTTTACAGCAGCGCGCTGTGCGTCCGGCTTTGATGGATGGCTCAGGTATTTTGACTGCATGGCTGTTGGCTATTTCCTTGCCGCCTATTGCGCCTTGGTGGATTGCCGTAGTAGGTAGCTTGTTTGCCGTCCTTATCGGTAAACACCTGTTCGGTGGCCTAGGGCAGAACGTGTTCAATCCAGCAATGGCAGCGCGTGTGATGCTGTTGATTTCCTTCCCTTTAGAAATGACGAGTTGGGTTGTGCCAACGCCTTTGGGTTCGTCTCATGCACCGAATTGGCTGGAAAGCTTGAAAATAACGTTTATGAGTCAGCCTTTAGACGGCATGGCTAGTGCTTCTTTATTGGGGCATGTGAAAACCGAGTTTACGCGTGGTGTGGGTGTGGATCAGGCGCTAGCAGGATATTTTGCTCCATTGGATGCGCTAGTGGGGAGTAGGGCAGGGAGTTTGGGGGAGACAGCAGTTTTATTGCTTCTAGCGGGTGGGATATTCCTCATCGCACGTCGCATTATTACTTGGCATGCTCCCGTGGCTATGCTGCTCGGTGTGGCGGTGCCCGCGATGCTATTTAATTTGATTGATAGCAATCATTACGCTAGTCCAATAGTACATTTGCTGAGCGGCGGTTTGATGCTGGGCGCATTTTTTATTGTTACCGATCCGGTAACATCACCGAGTACGGCGCTTGGACAATTCATATTCGGATTAGGGTGTGGTCTGCTGACATGGATTATTCGTACATGGGGTGGCTACCCAGAAGGTGTGGCATTCGCCGTGATGTTGATGAATTCGGCTACCCCGCTGATCGACCAGTATGTCAAACCACGTATTTATGGACGTGATCGTAAAGGCGTAGCACTGCCGGTGAAGAAGGGGCTATGAGATGAATCTCGAACAGTTGCGTGGAAAACTGAGTTATCAGGGCATCTTGCTTGGCGGTGTGGCCTTGTGTACCAGTGCGGCATTGGCTTTGGCTTCGCATGCTACCGAAGCCGATATACGAGCGGCCGAAGCGCTTGATCTTAAACAGTCGCTGACGCAAGTATTGCCGGGTACTTACGACAATGACTTACTCAAAGATACGGTTTCATTGCCTAGTAAAAATGGTGATGTATTGGTGTATCGCGCTCGACATGCGGGCAAAGTTGATGCCGTGGTATATCGCGTGACCGGGCATGGTTATGCTGGCGCTGTGGTGTGCGTGATGGGCGTGTCGCGCGAGGGAAAGATACTGGGAGTGCGGGTTATTAAACATGCCGAAACACCGGGGCTGGGCGACAAGATTGAAACGGCGAAAAGTCATTGGATACTTTCATTTGACGGAAAGTGGTTGGGAGAGCCGGCTCCTGATAAGTGGGCGGTAAAAAAAGATGGTGGTGTATTTGATCAATTTGCTGGTGCGACTATTACGCCACGCGGTGTGGTTAAGGCGGTAAAGGAAGGACTGGAGTTTTTTGCCAAGGAACGTACGAATTTACTGGATGAGATTGGGGGTGGGAAATGAGTTTTTTTAAAACATTTTCACCACAGAGACACAGGGACACAGAGACACAGAGACACAGAGAAAGGCAAAAACCTTCAATTAACTCATCAAAATTCGCTGGGCATACACGCGAGCAATAACTTTGATGTTGTTTTTCCTCCGTGTCTTTGTGTCTCTGTGGTG